>ENA-OROR01001748-OROR01001748.1-human-gut-metagenome-genome-assembly--contig:-NODE-1748-length-12498-cov-2.892791_pt1 | contig 12498 bp, 4 predicted proteins | sample MGYA00242135_ERZ509060 | MGnify/ENA primary metagenome ERZ509060 (study PRJEB26280, sample SAMEA2338742) | human gut metagenome | biome: human gut; feature: human-associated habitat; material: faeces... | reverse complement strand
GGGGCGTGGAAAAGACCGCTCTGCAGGCGGCGTCCCTCTTCGGACTGATTTTGTGCGTGCTGACCGGAATCTGGGCCTGGCAGGCAGGACTGCTAACCTCCCAGGAGCGGCTGCAGGCCTTTGTGGCCAGCTGCGGCGCCGCCGGAGGGCTGCTGTTCGTGGCGTTCCAGATGGTGCAGGTAGTGGTGCCGGTGCTGCCCGGCGGCCTGGGCTGCCTGGTGGGCGTGGTGCTGTTCGGCCCGGTGATGGGGTTTGTCTACAATTATGTGGGCATCTGCATCGGTTCGCTGTTGGCCTTTGCCGTGGCGCGCAACTGCGGGCGGCCGCTGTTGAGCCTGCTGTTTTCGGAAAAGCTCATCGCCAAGTACAGCGATTGGACAGAGCGGAATGACCGGTTTGCACGGCTGTTCGCCCTGGCGATCTTTTTCCCGGTGGCGCCGGACGACTTCCTGTGCTATCTGGCGGGCACCACCTCCATGACCTGGCGGCGGTTCACCACCATCATCCTGCTGGGCAAGCCCCTTTCCATCGCCCTGTACAGCCTGGGGCTGACGGTGCTGTTCCAGCAGATCACAGGCTGGCTGGGGTAAAGACATCCGCGGACGGGCGGATCGGTAAAGGAGACACACATGCGCGTTTTTATCTACAATGGCGGCCTGCGCCTGGTCGGCAAAAGCGGTGTGGGACAGGCCATCCTCCACCAGCGGGAGATGCTGCGCCGGGCCCGGATCGACACTGCCGACCATTGGTGCCAGCGGGCCGGGGCCGTCCATATCAACACGGTGCTGCCGGATTCGGTGCTGGCGGCTCTGGCGGCCAAGTTGATGGGGCGGAAGGTCATTTACTACGGCCACTCCACTATGGAGGATTTCCGCAGATCCTTTCGAGGCTCGGACCGGCTGGCACCCCTCTTCCGCAAGTGGATCACCTTCTGCTACAGCCTGGGCGACGTGGTGCTGACCCCCACGGAATACTCCCGCCGTTTGCTGGAGAGCTACGGCCTCAAGCCGCCGGTGTACAGCATTTCCAACGGCGTGGATACAGAGTTCTTCGCGCCGGATCCCACCCGGCGGGCGTCCTTCCGCCGCCGCTGGGGCCTCCGGGAAGGGGAGCGGGCGGTGATTTCCGTGGGTCACACCATTGCCCGGAAGGGGCTGCCGGAATTCCTGGAGCTGGCCCGGCGGATGCCGGAGGCCCGTTTCCTCTGGTTCGGCTGGACGGATCCCCATCTGATCCCCCAGGAGATCCGGCAGGCCATGGAACAGGCGCCGGAGAATGTGACCTTCGCCGGCTTTGTAGACCGGGAGACGCTGCGGGAGCCTTCGGCGTCTGCTTTGAAAAAAATTAAAGAGAAGTTTGGAAAGTATGCACTCGACAAGGATATTGATTGTACCGCGCCTTTCCCAACAAATACAGCACTTTTTCCCGATTACAACAACTTTGAGGATTGCGTTATTAATTTTATGTGCGGAATGGATTTGAAGACAAACCGTACAAAGTTACTTGCTGTTGATTATGCAATTATTGAACAAATTATTGGAACAAAATTGCCAGCAAAAACTTCTGAAAAAGCTCCGGTAGTAACTGGAGCTCCAATGGATGCGTATTCTCGTATTTTTTTGGATATTGCAAATCTATTTCATAATACCTACAGTTCGTATCCTACGCATTTCTGTGTTCGGGTAGATAGAATTTCACTGTCTGACTGCATTGATGAGCAAAAAGAAGAAACATTTAGAAATGTATGCAATTTCCTTGGGGGTATCTTAGCGTTTTTTGACAGTTGCAATCTAGTAAATGAAGGAAGCCAGGTGACCTTCTCATATGAAAATGAAATAGATCCCTTTGATTTCACTAATCACAAATATGTGATTGATAGGGTTCGTAGCACCGGGAAATGGGGAGACCCTTGCAAAATTCATTTTACTGTAAAGGCATCAAATGAAGATACGGCTCACAGTTACGAATTTAAGTGGGCATTTTCTCCGTATGCTCCCTGGTTAAACGCTTTTTCTTATCTTGGAGATGTTTTGTTCCGACAGGGCGATATTTATACTCTGCCAACATTGGTCCACTGTAAGAACATTCAGGATTATTTGCGGTGTGAAAGCGAAGACGAGTTTTATGCGCAACTGAATCAAATGGATGATGAAGTGCTGCAGCAAGAACATGTCAGAGCGGTTCACAAGTATTTCTCTGGCGATAAGGCCGAAGCAATCTTTGACAAGCTGTGTAGTGATTTTAAGAATTTTGCTATCACACTTACAGACCATGGAATGTACTCGGCGCTGGATGCCTTGCGCATACTTGTAAAAACATATACTGATTTAATGCAGTATATCCATTCAAACTATAGCAACTTCACTGATGTCCAAAAGGAAAAAATCATTCTATTGCTTAATAGTTTTACAATTACATCTAATGAAGATGTGATTGTAAAATGTGATATGGGTGAAGTCTTGTTCCCTGCATATCATCCTATTATGCTTGAAAAGATTGACGCACAGCAACTGTTTCTTCGCGATGGTTTTGCTGAACTTGCAACATCAAAAATAGAAAGCAATACTCGGCACGAAAAAGTTATTGGTAAACTCGCAAACCTTGTTCAGTTGTCCTCCATCACTCAGGGTGCAGATTTTGTAATCAAGCGTTCTTCTAAGAATCTCACATGTAAGAGCATGTGGGAGTATTTTGGTGTCTATTTTGGTTCGGATACATCCAGCGATCTGATTTCCGGAAATGCCTTCAGCAGCAACATTGTAACGGATGATGAGGATGCATCTGCGATGCTTCATGCGACACCAATTTCTGGGATTGTTGTGCGTAATGTGATGGACTATATCCGAACCTTCCCTGCAAGAGTGGACGGTCTTAATGTTGCATTCATTGCCCCATCTAATATGCAACATATTGTTGCGGCTATCCACTCTATTGCAAAGCAGTTAGAAAGCAATGACACATCTGCAACGATAAACCTTAGAATCGTTTGCTTAAATAGCAAGAAAAACTCTGCAACTTATCTCAAAAAGTGGCTGGATAGTTATTTCGACGATGAGCGCAACGTAACTGTAAACACATTTTTACGCAATATTACAATTACGGACAAATCTGATACAGAAGCACTTGAAAAGGTGTTGCAAGATTGTGATCTGTGTTTCAATTACGATATTCTTAAAGCTGCGGAAATTAGGTTTGACAGAACCGGCGACGAAATCATTGATAAGGAACAAGCTAAATTCCCTATGACCTTCACGCCAGATACGATATCTGCAACACACGGAATGTCTCGAAAAGTAAGTATTTCGCAGTTCCAGTTTCTTGCAGCCAAGGAGCAGACGCAAGCAAACTTTATTGTTACGAATCCTTATAGCCAGGAAGGTATATATCGCACCTTCAGAACACTTGAACTTACGGATATTCAAAATCACATTATTGAGCTTTCTCACAATGCATGTAAATGGGTTGTGTGTGTTGACCCGGCAATTGACCGGAAAATGCTCGAAAACTCAAAAAGTAGGATTATTGGTTTCACTACTGGTGAGGGAAACTATGGCGAGCTGAATGTAACCGTTTCTGCAAGAAAGGATATTCTTGTTGATATTAAGCATATGCTTCAGAAGCGCATAAAAGAGAAGTTTTCAAATTGGGATGAGGACCGTCTGGAAAAGGCGGCAGAATACTGTGTTGAAGAGTTATCAAAGTATATGGACGGTAGCCGTATTCTCAAAGCGCTGAATCCCTATGACTACGAGATTCATAGTTTCCTTGCGTATATTCTCACCATGCAGATGCTTGGCCTTACAGAAGCCAATGATAATTATGCTGTCAGAGCGCTCATAAGTCTAGATTCTTATAAACACTGGTTTACCGAAGATGATGAACTTAGTAAGGACAATAAGCGTCCCGATTTTATGCTTATTGAAATTCCCAAAACCACGCATAATCTTGACCCTGCACAAAATCTGAACATTCAAATTAAAATCATTGAATGTAAGATGGGATTCCAAAACGATAATCACATAGCAAAGGCACAAACCCAGTTGGAAAAGGGTCTCCGTACAATGAGCGCAAATTGGAACCCTAATAACCAAAGTATCATGCACCGATATTGGTTGAATCAATTATACCGCGCAATTATTTTCTCTCCACTCAATCTGGATAATACTTCTGACCAGTACGAGATCATCCGAAATAAAATCTATGGCATCCTAAGTGGCAAATACCAGATCGAATGGAGTGGAGATATTTTCGCATTTTGGCTGGATTCCAATTCGGAGACACCTGAAGAATGGGAAATCGAATCATCACTTTCTGATGAACTATCTATGGCTGGCATTACTTTGGATGAAATGTTTTGTCATAATTGTGGCCAGATGTATATTCAGAAAATGCTCCTTCCTCCTGAAGAGCGCACCTCCATTTTTACTCACAATGAGATTATTTATCCCGAAACAGATATGGAGTCGGATGACGAGGAAGTAGATATCAACGATGAGATAACCTCCCCGACCGTAATAGTTGCTACAGGGGAAACCATTCCTGGTACAGCGGAAGTATATCTTCCTTTCTTAAATTATCTAAGTGATAGGAAAGACCATACGAGGCAAGAATCTTTACAATGGTTTTCTTCTGCTTTTGGTATTTCACTGGATGACCAAAGGCTCACCTATGACAACGGACACCGCAAATGGGAAACTGTTCTCGATACAACTATAACATTTTTCAGAAAACAGGGACTTTTAGCGAACAGTGAGAAGGGCTCTTTCCATTTAACTGAAGTAGGGTATAACTTTTCAGAAGTTGCTGAATCTCTTCTCAACCATCAGTCTTTTGAGGCTGCAATTGTAGCATATAGGGAAAATCTCAAAAGCACTGAATCGGACAATCGCATTGATGGCAACGCGGCATGCGATTTCAATGAGAATACCATAACAGAAGAGAAAACCATTATTGCAGAGGATACATCGGTTCAGTCGTCAAAGCCTTTGCTGTCTGATGTAAGATTCCTCATCGGCGAGGATTTAAGAACCAAAGAAAAATACTATTGGGAGTTTGGCAATAAAAGCCTCAACAACCGACATCTTCTTATTAACGGTAATTCTGGCTGTGGTAAAACCTATTGTATCCAGACACTGCTTATGGAAATGGTTCGTGCTGGCGTATCCGGAGTCGTATTCGACTATACGAGTGGTTTCACTCCGGATAAACTGGATCCATTGTTTATTCAGGAACTTGGTGAAAAAGTACAGCAACGGGTTGTTTATCTTGATAAGATTCCTGTTAATCCGTTTGCTCGTCAAATCGTAAAGGTTGGCGGATCAGAAGGTCTTGAAAAGGATGTTTCTATTGCAACAAGAATTGCAAATGTATTTACTACAGTATATGGATTCGGCGGGCAGCAGAAAAGTGCTCTCTACAAGGCAATCAAAAATGGCCTCCAGCATCATGGGGAAGCAATGTCCTTTTCTTATCTTGAAGACGAGTTGAATGATGTAAGCGCAAAGCAAGCTGAGACTGTTTTGAGTAAAATTCAGCCATTCCTTGACTTGGAACCTTTTGCGGAGGATGAAACGTTTACCTGGGGATCGATTCGAGATAGTAACGGAATGGTCTATATTATGCAGCTTGATGGTTTCGACCGCCCCACACAGTTGCTTTTGACAGAGTTATTGTTGTGGGATATTTGGAATTACTGTGTACAAAACGGAAATGAGGAACATCCCTTTGTAATTGTGCTTGATGAGGCACAGAATCTTAGTCATGATGCTGAATCTCCAAGTGCTAAGTTCCTAACAGAGGGCCGAAAGTTTGGCATTTCTGCATGGTATGCAACGCAGTTTATGAAGCCGCAGCTTTCAGATGATGAAATTCAGAGACTTCAGCAAGCAGGACAAAAACTCTATTTCTGCCCTCCTGATGACGGTGTAATGACAGTTGCCAAGAACATTGACATCGATGCTCAGGGGGCAAAAGAATGGGCGCCAAAACTTAAAACTCTGAAGAAGGGTGAATGTGTTACCTGCGGGAATATGGTTAGAAACGGTAAATGGGCTAAGTACGAACCCAAAATTGTGAAGGTTACAAGTTTTCAGGAGAGATTAAACCATGACTAACAAATCTTCCTTGGAGTTTCACGAGACCTTTAAGCCAGAAATACCTTATATCTCAAAAATACTCAAACTAGCATCAGAAAAGTATTCTGGCACAAAGTATGAAATCAGCGATATTAGTGGAATCCCTACCGGTGAACAAAAAGGAAAAGTGGAACCGCACATTAAGTATGCTAGTTTTATGGGGTTAATTAACTTCTCATGTGACAAAGGTATTTATGTCTTATCACTAACGCCTTTGGGCGAAGAAGTCTTCGTGCAGGATCCGTACCTGCACGAAGACCTCACGCTCTGGATTTGCCACTATTGTATGACAAGAAAAAATTTCGGTGCTCCACAATGGTCGTATTTAATACAGGAAGCACACCCAGGCATTGGAGAATCTATTAGTCAGGATCGATTATTTGCTTTGGCCAATAATTGGTGTGGAATTGCTGTATCAAGTTTGAACAAGAAAGTATTTTCTGTTGTTCGAGGAAGCTATGCAGACGGGATTTTTTCTCGTTTAGGACTTATTGAATGGGGTAGTTTAATCTCCTTCATTGAGCAGACTGAAAAGATGGATTTAACATATGTATATTCTTTTGCACTGCTTGACAGTTGGGATCGCTTATATCCAGGCAAACGCGAAATTACCGACTTTGAGCTGAAAGACGGTATTGGTTTTGGAAAAATATTTGGTTTCAATGAGGATGAATGTAATTATGTTATCGACTCGCTAAGTGACGAAGGATTACTCACAGTAAACCGACAGTTATACCCAGCAACAATTATTCGAACCGCTAATGTGGAAAGCGTAATTCCCTTGTTGTATAGCCGTTTGTTGTGAGATAGAGGAGGCAGTATGAAGGTTAAAGATTTAGTCAGCTTTAGTAAGGAAACGTTCTTCAACGGTGCTGTTCAAACCGAATGGTTTTACGATGCACAAAAAGCAAAAACCGTTGCGGAAAGCTATGTTTTCCATGGACCTAAATACTACGGTGTATCTGCTTCAGATGTTAAGGCAGGAGAACATCGCCTGATGGATACTGCCTCCTTTGCTCAAACCATTGCGCACAAACTCTGCTCCCCTACCCCTGAGAACAGTTTTGTGATGACCATTGCAGGATACGGTACTGGTAAATCACATCTTGCAGTGTGTCTTGGAACTTTATTTTCCAGCACAAGTGCACTCGCAGAATCTATAGTATCCAATATAGCATCTGCCGATGAAGAGATTGGTACTTATATCAGACAGAACAATGTGAAGAAAAACCTTGTTATCGTTCTTAATGGTATGAACAACTTTAACCTGGACGCTGAAATTTTGCGTTGTGCAAGGCTATCACTTTCACAAAACGGGATTAGCGATGAACTATTAAAAAAATTAACAAAATCTTATGACGTTGCTCGCCATTTTGTCAATCGGACTTTTTCTATATATCAAAACCAATTTGAAGAATGGGCTCTTAGGGCCGGCATAAACATCAGTGGACAAGCACTGAAGGACTATTTTGTATCCCGAGTGGAAAATGATAGCCAAGTACTTACCACAATCAATAATGTTTATAAAGAAGTGAACGGAGACAGCATTGCATGGGAACGTGGATTATCTGCGGGAGATGTTTTGTTAACTCTTCAAAAGGAATTGTGTGGAGAAGGAAAGCCATTCAATAAGGTGCTTTTGTTATTCGACGAGTTTGGACGATACATTGAATACACTGCTGCAAATCCAGCAATTGCAGGTGAAGCAGCGCTTCAGCAGATATTTGAAGCAGTTCAGTCGGCAAATGGAAATATTGTATTCGTTGGATTTATTCAAAGTGAGTTAGAAGCGTATCTGGCAAGAATTGAAAAAACATCGAATATCACTCGCTATATTGCTCGATATCGGACAGCAAGCGAAAATCTTTTTTTATCGTCAAACTTTGAAACGATACTTGCTAATGTTTTGAAAAAATCAAACCCGGAGTTTAACAGAGTGGTTGGCGGATCGGTAGGTAGGTATGAAAACTATCACCTAAAGATCAAACATGCCCTTACAAGATGGGATCGTACAGCGACTAAAAAGAGTGTCTGGATAACTGATGAAGTCTACAAAAATGTTATCTTAAACGGGTGTTATCCGCTACATCCTATTACTGTTTGGCTCTTATCCAGTTCACATCAATGGATGCAGCAACGATCAACACTGGCATTTGCGTCAGAGATGTTTGATGCAGTAGCTGAAGCAGAAATAGATAGTGCATTTTTGCCATACGTTTATCCGTATCAAATCGTCGATTCGGGAATCTTTGGCGAAATGCTCAACTCTGAAGAGAAGGGTTTAGTATCAAGTCAATATTGTATGCTTTACCGAGACATCCTCGTAAAGGTTGGTGATAAGCTTTCAGAACTTGAAAAGATAGTTCTTAAATCTGTGCTTGTTGTCAATATAGGAAGGATGGCATTCTACGATAAAATTGATGCTTTAAAAGCAATTCAACTGTGTTCCAATTGCAAAGAAGATGAAGTACAACATGCGCTGAAATCGCTTGAAGAAATGCACGGGGTTGTTGCATTTGATGACCATGCAAAAACATATGACTTGATTGCAGAGGCTAATGGATTCAATGAATTTAAACGTATCTTTGCAAGATATCGTATTGGAGTAAAGACATCTATTGATGACATTGACGAGCCTGCAATGAAACTCATGGCACTAGATACTCCTGTAGAAACATCATTTGCACAGGAACACCATATTTCATCAACAGAATGGATGTTTAACAAACAACTGCTTGACTGTCGTGAGATTAGTGAAAATTATTTGCGAAATGCAATTCGGAACATCACTGAAAATTGCGATGGCGAAAAAGCAAGAGGCTTACTGATTTATGCCTATTGTTCAGAGAATATTCCTGCAGAGATTAACCGGTTAAGTCGGCTTTATCGGGAACTTGACTTGGGGAATTTTCCAATTATTATTTTGTTTTTGGATGACCATGATAAAGAAATGCTTATAGCCTTGACTATAAAAAAGTCATTGCAGAAATTTTCTGCTACGGATAAAGAAAGATTCCGCAAACACATTTCCGATCAGTTGCGTACACAGAACACTAAACTTTGCCGAAAATTCACAAATTGTGTTTCACAGAGAAATATGATTGGTATGAATGGGCTGGAAAAGTATTCCATGCGCATTAATGCATTATGCTCGAAAAAGTTTGATACGCTCTACACAAAAGCAGTGCCGTTTGTTTTTGATGGATTTGAGAACAAATCAAAGACTCAGGCAAAAACTACACTTGCGCAAGTGTGTTGTTACTTGTACAATCGACTTTTGATGAACCAGCAAGGGTACAACGCACTGGCATCAAAAGATAAAAATCGTGTAAATTCAGTATTATCTGTATCAGCGCCGTTTGCCTGGAAAGTTTATGATGATCGATGCCAGCTTGTTGAGCCCGGCAATCCAGTCATTGTAGAGATTATTTCAGACGTTGTTAGTGCACTTGATGACGGAGAACGTCATTCCGTATATCAACTATTTTATAAATTTGTACAGGCTCCCTATGGAATGAATGAAAACTCTATCTCATTGTTGGTATCGTATTTCATTGCATTTCAAGAAAATCGATACTTCTATTATTATGGCATGGAAAGATTAATGCCAAAACATTGGAGCACAGATAAAGGGAAATTAAAGGTTCCTGAATTCAAGAAGATTATTATACAAAAGAATGCAAATGCAAGCATAGATGTTGTAGCGGAATTGTGTGATAAAATAATGAGTAATACGGATGTTTCTAATTGTGCTAATTTGAAAAATAATCTTACTATGCTTGTGGCCCAAGAAGGTGAAACAGAGTCTAATCAGTACAAAATTGGCCAAGCTATTACATATTTGGATGCGGGAATACGGCTGGAAAAGAATTTTACTGACCAGTTTATAAAAGTTCAAAAACATATCGATGTCCTGAAGAAACAATTTAGAATTATACCTCTTATCAAGATATTTGATTTGATACCGGAGATTTCTGATCCTATCGAGGAAGGATTAAGGTATGTTTATACTGAAAAGCAAAGAAATGATGTGCTTAAATGTCAAGCCGCGATAGATCAGATACTTACTAATTTTTATCTTCCTACGCTGAATGCTCTGGATTTTAAACTTGAGGAGCTCTCTGAGAATCAAAAGAGGTATAGACGTGCAGCAGAGATTCTAAGAGAGCATAATTATGGTAACTATGCAGATGCCACAGAAAAACGTTTGATCGAAATTGAAAAGTTTCTTCGAGCCAAACAAAAATATGAAAGTTCCTTTGTAGAATGTGAAAAAGATCTTACTCAGAGTAAGAATCTCTTCAAATTCGCAGATTGCGAAGAGATGGAAGCTAAATTGGATGGATGGGCTGAATTTTTTACTAAAACTAATGAATTGCCAAATGATATTATTGCCCCTCTCAACACACGCATAGAGAATGCAAAATATGAGCTGCGCCACAAGAAAGAAGAACTGTTGAATGAATATGTAACTGTAATTGACAATGCTTCTATAGCCAAAACTGTTACACAGCTTCGCCAGAGCACCTTAAAAATTTCAATGTTGATGCAAATGCAGCTCGGCTCAGATTCTGAACAAATGCTCCTTAAAGTGCAATCTGACATAGATGATGCAATTCATCAAATTGAGACATTGCCACATAATCTTGATAATTTGAATCAGTACATCGATTCGTTAAATCACATGCAGCATAGGTGCTTGAATGCAATAAAACACGGAGCAAACACATTACAGACAGATTTAATTCAAAAACAAACTATTTGGGTAAAACGATATGTTGAGGAAGCAGAACGTAGTTATAAGGGTATGTCAGCTATAGAGTGTCAAAATTGGCTTGATAAAACTGCATCTCATCCAACATATCTCCAAGCATCCATTGTCGAGAGATTGATTAAGATAAGAGAACTTGTTGAATCACAATTACATAGCTGTCGAATTGAAGGGTTATTGACAATGTATGACAAGTTATCAGAAAGTGAAAAACAAACATTTAAAAAACTACTTTTAACTCGTTGATCGAAAATTACCGGCTACAGCATATGCTGTGGCCGGTAAGGAGGCCGCTATGGAGAATAGTGCAAAAATTAGAATATTATATCTCATGGATATCCTTAATAGGTTTTCTGATGAGGAGCACCCCTTATCTACAACTCAAATTATTCAAAAGCTTGAAGACCTATATGGAATAACAGTTCATCGTACCACTGTACCGAAAGACATTTCCATTCTTCAGACATACGGTCTAGATATTATTATAATTACATCCACACAAACAAAGTATTATGTTGGGAAACGAAAATTTGAAGAACCTGAGCTCAAGTTGTTAATTGATGCTATTGAGGCGTCAAAGTTTATTACAACAGAGAAAAGCGAATCCCTCATTTCTAAAATCAAGGAACTTACCAGTGAGTATAAAGCTCAGGCACTTAAGCGCAATATGTATGTAATAAATCGCATCAAACCCGCAAATGAGCAAATTTATTATATTGTTGATGCAATAAACGAAGCAATTAATCGAGCGCAAAAGATATCTTTTCAGTATTATGAGTATACTGGTCTGAAGAAAAAAGTGTTAAGAAATAATGGGGAAATATATAGTATTAGTCCCTATCATCTCGTTTGGAACGGAGATTATTATTATGTTGTAGGCTTTTCCAATAAACATAGTAAAATTGTTTCTTTTCGAGTTGATAGAATTGCGGCTACACCTAAAGTATTAAATGTGGTTGCTGAGCCTATTCCCGTCGATTTTGATTTGGCAAAATATACAAAGGAAGTCTTTTCAATGTATGATGGGAAAGCTGTTCTCGTTGATCTGAAGTGCGATAATTCCCTTATGAAAGTGATTATAGATCGCTTTGGTGAAGATGTGACTGTTCTTGCATATGATATGACCTCATTTCGCTTGAAAATTGAAGTATCTGCTAGTCCTACTTTTTATGGTTGGATTTTTAGTTTCGGTGGAAAGATTCAGATTCTTGGTCCGAAGCAGATCCGAAATGAATATACAATGATGCTTTCTTCTGCACAAAATAACTCGACAGAATAACAACGAGCATATTATACAGTATGTGCTGTGAGAAATCCTTGGATAGGTAAATGCAAGATTTTGAACTGTGTGTATCTCTCCATTTATTTTTCAAACAGCTGGAAGGCAAAGAGTAGGCGTATTTACAACACAATCTGATAGTAGGAATTTCCAACATCGAATCGATTAATATGATGCAGCGAAGAGGAAAGATAAAATGAATGTTATCTGCTTCGGCGATTCTAACACCTACGGCTACGACCCTCAAGGCTATTTCGGTGGGCGCTACGGTGCGGATAATCGATGGGTGGACATCCTGGCTGCGGAAACCGGAT
>ENA-OROR01001746-OROR01001746.1-human-gut-metagenome-genome-assembly--contig:-NODE-1746-length-12513-cov-4.099775_pt1 | contig 12513 bp, 10 predicted proteins | sample MGYA00242135_ERZ509060 | MGnify/ENA primary metagenome ERZ509060 (study PRJEB26280, sample SAMEA2338742) | human gut metagenome | biome: human gut; feature: human-associated habitat; material: faeces... | reverse complement strand
CAACTGAGCCACTCGCGCATATGTAAATTGTTTTGTATCTGTCTGCCAGACACATTTGATATCATACTATGGGAAAAGTAATTTGTCAACAATTTTTTGAAAAAATTTAACAGAAAAATTTAACAGAAATTTTGGATACCGAAATAGAAATGTGAGTGCGGATCTACGGCGAAAAAAAAGAAAAACAGAATGAAAACGATACTTTTTAGGGGTAGAACTCATAAATGAAGAGTGTTACAATAAAGGACATGGGAAAATGGTCACAGAAATTTAAAATATGACTTTGGAAGGCCAAAGGGGTGCCAGAATGTACAAAAAAATGCGAAGATTCGTACTGTAGCAGTTTTATGTGCAATATTGTTAATTTTAGGAATAGCATTATTTGGATGTTTTGGGCAGATACGGGGCAGTTTACAGCAGCAGTTGATGAGCAGCATTGAGGGGATGGCAGAACAGAATGTAATATTGGTAGAGAAAGAAGTAAGCACGCGTTTTAGACTGCTTTCTGGTCTTGCGAGAGAGTCAGGCGGGGACGAAAAAATTATCGTTAATAAATTACAGGGATTTGTAGAGACGTATCAGTTTAAACGGATAGGATATATTGCGGCAGATGGTACAGCAGAAACGACGGATGGCTATCGGCTAAATATGTCTGACAGAGATTTTTTTCAACAGTCGATGTGGGGAAAAAACTTTTTGACGGATGCATTTGAAGACAGGATTGATACTTCACATGAAACCATAAATGTATTCAGTGTGCCGGTATATGAAAAAGAACGGAAAACGGTAAAAGGAGTTTTATTTGCAACCTGCAAAGATGAAATGCTTGAGGGGTGCCTGAAGAATGAGATATTTGAAGGACAGGCTTTTAATTACATCATAAAAATAGACGGTACGATTGTTGCAACTTCCGGAAACAGTAAAGAATGGGGAATCGGGAGAAATATTTTTAATACGGATGTTTCTGAGGATGAAAGAGATGATTATGCTGGAGACCTGATGCTCAGTAACATGAAAGAGGGAAAAAGTGGCTATGGATTGGATCCAAAACGGAAAGAAGTCTCACTTTATTACTATATGCCACTTAAAATAGAAGAGAGCGGTGAACCATGGTATGTGGTCACTGCAGTAGAGGATAGCGTTTTAACAAGCCGTATGCAGGTGGTCATGGATGCGATCAACAGTCTGATGGTGATCATTCTGGTTGTCATATCGGTCAGCGTCGGGGTGTATATTTACTCCTGGCGCCAAAGTAAAAAAGAACTTATGTCGCTTGCATATCAGGATCCTGTCACATTAGGAGATAATTTTGCAGCTTTTAAGAAAAAGGCAAAAAGCAAAAAAGATGGTGTAGGATGGCTGATTGCTATGGATGTGACAGATTTTAAGCTGATCAACAGCACCTGTGGAGTCAAAAAAGGTGATGAGGTGCTGCGTGTCATATGGGAGATTTTTGAAACCGAAACGGGAGAAAATGAACTGGCAGCGCATGTCAATGCCGACCGGTTTATATTGTTCTGGATGGATGAAAATCAGGAAAACATCAAACAAAGACTGGAACATGTAATAAGAAAGATAGAAGAGATACCGGAACGTCTGGAAATACCAAATCTTTTCCCGGTGTTTGGAATTTTTCATACGATCGTATTAGATGAGATCGATCCTTTATACGGAAATGCAGTGCAGGCAAAGCATCAGATCAAAGGAAGGCGTGACAGGCATTATATATTTTATGATGAGCTGAACCATGAGAGTATTCAGGAAAACCGTGAATTAGAAGAACATTTTGAAACAGCGCTTGAAAACGAAGAGTTTGAAATCTGGTATCAGCCAAAATACAGTGCACATTCGAGAAAGCTTGTGGGAGCGGAGGCTCTTGTGCGATGGCGCAGGGCGGATGGAGCACTGATTCCGCCGCTTAAGTTTATTCCATTGTTTGAACGGAATGGAAATATCATCCGGCTCGATGAGTATGTATTCCGAGCTGTGTGCAGGCAGCAGAAAGAGTGGCAGAAACAGGGACAGAAGATGCTTCCTGTTTCGGTAAACATTTCGCGTGTCAGCCTCTATTATTCAAGTGTCGTTGAAAAATATGAAAGTATTATCCGGTCGTTTGACCTTGATTCGAAATACATTCAGCTGGAGATTACAGAAAGTGCAACGATTGATAATAATGAAATATTTAATCTGTTAGAGCAGTTTCACACGGCAGGATTTAAGATACTTCTGGACGATTTCGGAAGTGGATATTCATCCCTTGCAGCTTTAAACCGTATGCATTTCGATACGATCAAGCTGGATAAAAGTCTTGTCGATTACATAGGGGACGATAACGGAGAGAAATTGTTAAATTCAATTACAAAGCTGGCACAGAGTTTTGGCATGGAAATTACGGCAGAGGGTGTTGAGACGGTAGAGCAGCTGATGTTTTTGTGCAATCTGGACTGTGATGATATTCAGGGATACTATTTTTCGCGTCCACTGCCGGTAAAAGAATATGAAGAATGTTTAAAAGAAGCGTGCATGTAATATGCTTCGCACTCATACAATATAACAATCGATACCATGGAGGTACAGGGTGAGCGCAAAGACGAGGATCGTGGTCCTTCATATGAAGGAGGTTATCTATACAGCGATATTTGTCGGACTTGGGATCGTACTGGTCATATTGCTGCTTTTCATGTTTTTACCTAAAAAACAGAAGGGCGATGCAGAGCCAACGATGCAGTATACGGCAGGCGTATACACTTCGTCGGTAATGATGGGCAGCCAGTCAGCCGATGTACAGGTCATTGTAGATGAAAACCGTATACAATCCATTTCCCTGGTCAGTCTGGATGAAACAGTGGCGACAATGTATCCGCTTATGGAGCCGGCATTGGAAAATGTCAGTGAACAGGTGATAAAACAGCAGTCGACGGAAGGGATTACATATCGTACGGATAATCAGTATACATCGATTGTACTTTTAAATGCGATTGAAAATGCACTTGCGAAAGCGGAGATCGCAGAGGGAGAGGCAGATTAACACAGTTTAAAATCAAAGAATGAGAGGTTTGAGAACTGTGTGTTGTCAAGAATCAAAAAAGGTTCCGGATGTACCGGAACCTTTTTGTGTAAAAAAGTTATTCTTCTGTGTTGAGCGTATCCATGTAATTATTGATAGCATCAAGATCGGCATAGATCGTTTTGATCGGTCTGCTCTTTTCGTAAGCGTTATAACCGGAGTATCCTGCCCATCCGACGATAAGTAATGCAATTAACCATCCACAGATGGTGCCTGCGATACGTTTTCTTTTTTCTTTTGCAAGAATCTTTTTGCGGTTTGCTTTCTCTTCTTTATAGCGGTCAACTTTTGCCTGACTCATAATCATCCTCCGTTTTATTATTCACATGCCCAGCATGGATAAAAATCAAATAAACATAATGATAATATACCCCATTCTGTTAGAAAAAGCAATAGAAATACACCTTGTCATTTTCGTGGAAATTGGGTAAAATGAGAGTTTGAGAGAGAAGAAACTGTGCGCGGGATAAGAGCATGATGCTTGAAAAGCAGTGCAGTGATCAGAATGGAGAATCGTGTGAAAAAAAGATCTTTCACACGGCTATTTGTTTCTGAGCAAAAACAAATAGCTTTGATGGCAAGGCATAAAAAAACATGCCTCCGAGAATTTAAGATTCTCGTCGCCTCTTCGCAATAAGTTGCTCAGAAATGAGGATTTTTATGAATTTAATTGTAGCGGCAGATGAAAACTGGGCGATCGGTAATAAAAATGAATTGTTAGTCCGGATTCCGGCAGATCAGAAATTTTTCCGTGAAACAACGATGGGAAAAGTAGTTGTGATGGGGCGGAAAACGTTAGAAACATTTCCGAATGGACTTCCACTGATGGGGCGGACGAATATTGTGCTGACACATGATAAAAAGTTCCGGGTTCCGGGAGCTTTGATCGTACATGATATGGAAGAACTTCATGAAGAACTGAAAAAGTACGATAGTGAAGATATTTATGTGATCGGCGGGGAATCTGTTTATCGCCAGCTCATCGATGAATGTGATGTGGCGCATGTCACAAAAATCGATTTTGCATACGATGCGGATGCACATTTCCCGGATCTGGATGCAGATCCGGCATGGGAGATAACAGCAGACAGTGAGGAACAGACGTATTTTGATCTTGAGTATTATTTTTACCGGTATGAGAGAGTCAGAAAATAAGTAAACGTAAACAGAAAGCAGTGCAGCAAAGATGGAAAATTTTATTTACAGTATCAATGTGACGTTTCCGATTTTTTTAGTGATGGTCATCGGCTATTTTTTAAAACAGATCGGTATGTTAAACGACAATTTTGTCACGGTGGCAAACCGTTTTAATTTTAAGGTAACACTGCCGTTTATGCTGTTCCGTGATATTGCGGGCGTGGATATCAGGGCAGTATTCGATTTAAAATATGTATTGTTTTGTGCGCTTGTCAGTACCGCGTGTTTCTGGCTGATCTGGGGTGGCGTGAAGCTGTTTTTAAAGGATCAGACTATGCGGGGAGCTTTTGTGCAGGCATCGTTCCGCAGCAGTGCGGCGGTGATGGGACTTGCCTTTATCCAGAATATCTATGGAACCTCGGCGATGGGGCCGCTTATGATCGTCAGTGCGGTGCCGCTTTATAATATTTTTTCCGTGATCGTGCTGACCTTTGAGGGAGAAAATGCAAGCGGGGTGGATGGAAAACAAAAAATCAAAGAGGCATGTATCGGAATCGCCAAAAACCCGATCATTCTTGGCATTTTAGCAGGATTGATCGTCGGACTTTTAGGAATCGAATTTCCAACGATTATCAATAAGACGGTCAACAGTGTGGCGCAGATGGCTACACCGCTTGCACTGATCACGATCGGAGCCGGATTTGAGGGCAGAAAGGCACTTGCGAAGATCAAGCCGACGATCGCGGCATCTCTGATCAAGTTAGTGATCCAGCCGCTCATTTTCCTTCCGGTCGCAGTCTGGATGGGATTTGGTGGGGAGAAAATGATCGCAATTCTGATCATGCTTGCATCCCCGACAACGCCGAGCTGTTATATCATGGCAAAGAGCATGAACAACGACGGTGTGCTGACGGCGAGTGTGATCGTGACGACAACGTTATTAGCGGCATTTACGCTGACCGGATGGATCTTTATCTTAAAATCAGTCGGGTTGATTGGATAAATAAAATCATTGCATTTCCCAGTGAGATGGGATATAGTTTTTTGAAAGAAAAAATACCTTGGTTTTTGGGAGGACGATATGGATATAACAGGCAGAAAATTATTTGTAAAAGCGCTGCAGGAAGAGGGCGTGGATACCATTTTCGGTTATCCGGGCGGTACTGTGACGGATCTTTTCGATGAATTATATAAACAGGATAGTATTGACGTCGTCCTGCCAAGACATGAACAGGGACTGATCCATGCGGCGGAAGGATACGCGAAATCTACCGGAAAAGTCGGCGTGTGCTTAGTGACGAGTGGGCCGGGTGCGACCAATATCATTACAGGTCTTGCGGATGCGCATTATGACAGTATTCCACTGGTATGCTTTACGGGACAGGTTCCACTGTCTTTAATAGGAAATGATGCATTCCAGGAAGTAGATATTGTCGGAATGACAAGAAGTGTCACAAAATACGGTGTGACCGTGCGCAGACGGGAAGATTTGGGACGTATCATCAAGATGGCATTTTATATCGCATCCACCGGCAAGCCGGGACCGGTACTGATCGATATTCCGAAGGATATCCAGACGGCAGCAGGACCGGCGGAGTATCCGTCGAACATCCAGATCCGCGGTTATAAGCCGAATGAGTCGGTACATATCGGACAGTTGAAAAAAGCGTATAAACTGCTACGCACCGCAAAGAAACCGCTGATCCTTGCCGGAGGAGGTATCAATATCGCACATGCGAATGACAAACTGCTCGCATTGGCGGAGAAGATGCAGATCCCGGTGGTCACAACGATCATGGGGAAAGGTGCGATCCCGACGAGCCATCCGCTCTATGTAGGAAACAGCGGTATGCATGGAAAATACGCAGCAAATATGGCAGTCAGCAAATGTGATGTGCTTTTTTCTATCGGAACAAGATTTAACGACCGTATTACAGGAGATCTGAATGAATTTGCACCGAAGGCGAAGATCGTACATATCGATGTGGATACGGCATCAATCTCCAGAAATGTCGTTGTGGATGTTCCGGTTGTATCGGATGCGAATCTGGCATTAGAAAAGCTGCTTGAATGGGCGGAATCGAAAGATACCGAGCAGTGGCAGAAGGAAATCGCGGAGTGGGATAAGAAAAATCCGCTTGAGATGCGCAGGGACTGTGGCATGACACCGCAGATGGTATTTGAGCATGTAAACCGTACCTTTAGAGAGGCTGTCTATGTGACGGACGTAGGACAGCATCAGATGTGGGCAACACAGTACCTGGAGTTGGATTCCTGGCATCAGCTGATCACATCCGGCGGACTTGGCACGATGGGATTTGGATTTCCGGCGGCGATCGGGGCAAAGATCGGCAACCGGGATAAGGAAGTTGTATGTTTTACGGGAGATGGCGGTTTTCAGATGAATATTCAGGAGATGGCAACGGCAGTCGTGCAGGAAGCGCCGGTGATCATCTGCCTGTTCAACAACTATTACCTTGGCATGGTGCGTCAGATGCAGCAGTTATTTTATGGAAAACGTTATGAGGCAACCTGCCTGCGCAGAAGGAGAACCTGTCCGGCGAACTGCAAGGGACCGAATGCATCCTGTCCGCCGTACACACCGGATTTTATCGCATTGGCAAAGAGCTACGGCGCACACGGGATCCGTGTGGAAAAAGAGGAGGACATCCAGGCGGCACTTGATGAGGCGCGTACCTACACAGATGCCCCGACCATCATTGAATTTATGATTTCCACGGATGAGATCGTACTTCCTATGGTAAAGAGCGGAAATCCAATGAGCGAGATGATTTTGAAATAGGAGAGGATACGGATATGAAAAATAGATGGATTGCATTATATGTGGAAAACCAGGTAGGTGTTTTAGCAAAAGTATCCGGTCTTTTTTCCGGAAAATCTTACAATCTCCAGAGTCTTACGGTTGGTACGACAGAGGATGAGACGGTTTCAAGAATGACGATCTGTGTGACCAGTGACGATATCACATTTGAGCAGATCAAAAAACAGTTGAACCGCATGGTTGAGGTTATTAAGGTCATTGACCTCACGGATGTGCCGATTCACATGAAAGAGATTTTATTTGCAAAAGTATTAGATGTCAATGAGGCAGGAAAGCTGGAAGTATTCCAGATCGCACAGGTGTTTAATGTGCAGGTGGCAGATATCGGCAATGACAGCGTACTCTTAGAGTGCAAGCTGACGGAACGAAGAAACAACGAGCTGATCGCCCTGTTAAAATCTAAATTCCGCAGGATCGAGGTTGTGCGCGGTGGAGCGGTGGCGATTGAGTCGATCAGTACGTCATGCAGGTAAGCATGCCGGCTGTCATAACGGCAGATAATAAAAAACGGGTTTGTGAAAATAGTTTTCCATAGAGAAAGAGGCAGGTGATAATTTTCACCTGTCTCCTTCTTTTTGGAAAAAATTTATGGAATTTATTATACGCGCTTATTTAAGAAAGCGATAAACTTTTCAAAATGCATCGGTGTTCCCTGAATTTCCTGTACTTTCAAGCGGTTTTTCTCGTTAAATCCTACAAGAATATCATGGTTTGCCTCCGAGAGGTAATCGATGATACCGTCGATGTCGGATTTAATATTCTTCGGGCACTGGATATACAGATGCTTGTTGGCACTGATATGCAGTGTGTAGGAGATACTGAAATGGTACCAGAAAAACTTGTGCAGCGTGGAGTATTTGTAGATCCATATGATCTCATCGATCGGTACGATCGCATTGCCGTAGACGGAAGTTTCAATGAAAAAATGTTCCGTGATAAACATATCTTCCGTTGCGAGCTGCGGCAGTGTGGCGAGCTCTTCCTCCGCCTGCTCTAACATCTTTTTCGGATTACCAAACAGTGCAAGATCCTGGCATGCAGGGGAGAGCACCGGGAAAAACATGTATATGACAGAGAGCACGATGCAGAGCAATGCGTAAATTCCGGTAATGAAAATTGCTGCAAACAGGATCCAGTTTCCAACGTGGTTAAATCCCGGTTCGCTGATATAGTAGGAAGAAACCTTGTTGCGGATACCGTTTTCCGTCCAGTTTAAATCGGTGGACAGATTGGAAAGCAGGGTGTCGAAATTTTCATTTCCCTTTGAAATCTTTCCTTTGATGGTGACTTCTTCGATGGAAGGCAGACCCTCCTCACTGGTATTTGGCGATAACAATACGATGATACATTCCTCGTCACGCATAGTGTAATAATAATAACCGTTGGTGTGACCGAAGATGGACTGGGTATATCCGGTAAATTTTAAATCGGAAAGTGTGGTGCTTATATACTGTTTACCACCCCGGAAAGCGGTCTCTAACGAGGTGTCGTCGGGCAAAATGTCCGGAGAAAATACAGCGGACAGCGAAAAAAAGTGCCATGCAAGAATGAGCACGATCAGGTAAATGATCGGAGCTGCAAGTCTGCGTTTATAAAATGCCTTGATATTTTTGCTGATGTAGTGATCGTAATTTTCGGGCATATCAAAATCCTTTTCTCAAATAAAAAATGACATACTGCTAATAGTATAGATTCTTTTTTGCTTTATTTCAACTAAAACCTGTGATAAGATGGTATTTGCCAGTAACAGCGATAAAAGGAGATTATAATTTGGAAGCATATACAAGTTTTGCGCAGGTATATGATCTGTTCATGGATAATGTTCCCTATGAAGAGTGGAGCAGGTATATTATAGGACTTCTGAAAGAATATGGGATCTGTGACGGAACAGTACTTGATTTAGGCTGTGGAACGGGAAAGATTACAAGATTGTTGAAAAAAGCGGGCTACGATATGATCGGTGTGGATAATTCACCGGAAATGTTGGAGATCGCGGCGGAGACCGGATATCAGGAGATGCCGGAGGATGAGATCTTATATCTGTTACAGGATATGAGAGAACTTGAACTGTACGGAAGCGTGCGTGCAGTCGTGAGCATCTGTGATTCGATGAACTATCTGCTGGAAGAGACAGATCTTTTGTCCCTGTTTTACCGTGTCAACGAATATTTAGATCCAGATGGTATTTTTATCTTCGATCTGAACACAGTATATAAATACAGAGAACTCTTAGGCGAGACGACAATCGCTGAGAACCGCGAGGAGGGAAGCTTCATCTGGGATAACTATTTCGATGAGGAAGAACAGATCAATGAATATGATCTGACGCTTTTTATCCGGGAGGAAGAAGGACTTTACCGCAGATTTGAGGAGACGCACTACCAGCGTGCCTACGAATTAGAAACCGTAAAACACCTTTTAGAACAGGCGGGACTTGAATTCGTCGCAGCATATGACGCATTTACGAGAGAGCCGGTAAAAGAGGACAGCGAGCGCATTTATGTGATCGCGAGGAGCAATCAGGAAACCTGAATGCACTATTTGCTCCCAACATCATTGGAGTCATCAGAAATTTATGAGTACAGTACGAAATGGAGGATAAAATATGAGTGATTATATTGTAAGAGCAACAGCGGCGGACAGCCAGATTCGTGCATTTGCCATCACATCAAAGGAAATGGTTGAGGAGGCAAGAAGAGCCCACGACACAAGACCGGTCATTACGGCAGCGTTGGGACGTCTTTTGAGCGGTGCGGCAATGATGGGAACAATGATGAAAGGGGATAATGATCTTTTGACGATCCAGATCCAGTGCGGCGGCCCGGCAAAAGGACTTACCGTGACAGCGGATTCCCATGGCCATGTCAAGGGATTTCCTATGGAATCCCAGGTGGAACTGCCGTTAAATGCACAGGGCAAATTAGATGTGGGCGGAGCGCTTGGACTTGGCGTGATGAGTGTCATCAAGGATATGGGTTTAAAAGAACCGTATGTGGGACAGATCGCACTGCAGACCGGAGAGATCGCTGAGGATCTGACCTATTATTTTGCAACATCTGAACAGATCCCGTCCGCAGTAGGGCTTGGAGTTTTAGTGGACAAAGACTTATCGGTGCGCCAGGCGGGTGGTTTTATCATCCAGCTGATGCCGTTTACCAGTGATGAGGTCATTGAAAAACTGGAAAATAAGATCAGGGAGATCGCATCTGTAACGGAAATGTTAGAGCAGGGTATGACACCGGAGCAGATTTTAGAGGAAATCTTAGGAGATTTCGGTCTTGAGATCTCAGATAAGATCCCGGCTGCATTTGAGTGTGACTGTTCAAAGGAGAGAGTTTCACGTGCAATTTCTACGCTGAGCAAAAAAGATTTAGATTCGATCATCAATGACGGAGAGGCAATCGAGGTAAAATGCCAGTTCTGTAACAAGGCATACCATTTTGATGTGGACGAATTAAAGGAAATGCGTTCTGCAAAATAAAAAGGGCTGCTGTTGCGAAAAAATAGTACAAGCGGACAGTAAGCAAAAGGCAAGGCAATGTGGTTGCGGTAAGCAGGGGTAAAAACGTAACCGGAAAAGAGGAAAGAATGAGACAGGGATTTGTGAAAGTTGCAGCGGTAACACCAAAGATCAGGGTTGCCGACACAGGATATAATGCAAAAGTGATCTGCCAGTCTGTTAAAGAGGCGGCAGAGGCGGGAGCAAAAGTGATCGTTCTGCCGGAACTGTGTATCACAGGGTATACCTGTGGGGATCTGTTTTTACAGGAAAAGCTGCTTCGGGAGGCGAAAGAAGAATTATTGCATATCGCAGCATTTACGACAGATGTGGACGCGATCGTATTTGTCGGACTTCCACTTGCATACAAAGGAAAATTATATAACGTGGCAGCGGCATTAAATCGTGGAAAAATTCTTGGTATCGTACCGAAAACCTACCTTCCGAATTATAATGAATTTTATGAAGCGCGCCATTTTACGAGAGGTATGGAAGAAGTGGCCGATGTACGGCTGACCGAAGAATTGACGGTGCCGATGGGAACGAGACAGTTATTTACCTGTCTGGAGCTGCCGGAACTTGTGATCGCAGCAGAACTCTGTGAGGATCTCTGGACGATGAATCCGCCGAGCATCGGACATGCCATGCACGGAGCAACGCTGATCGTAAATCTTTCCGCATCGGACGAGACGACCGGAAAACCGGCTTACCGCAGGGAACTGGTAAAAGGACAGTCGGCAAGACTGCTCTGCGGCTATATCTATGCGAGTGCAGGGGACGGCGAGTCCACACAGGATGTGGTCTATTCCGGGCATAACCTGATCGCAGAAAATGGACGTTTGTTAGCGGAGTCAGAACTTTTTGACGCACAGACGATATCCACCGAGATTGATGTGTCCCGTCTTGCGTCCGAGCGCCGCAGAATGACAACATTTGAGACGGTCACAGAGCCGGTATATCGTGAAAATGTATTTTCCTTACAGATGGAAGAGACAAAGCTGACACGTTATATTGATCCGATGCCGTTTGTGCCGTCCGGAGAGCGCGACCGTACACTGCGCTGCGAGGAGATCTTATCGATCCAGTCGATGGGACTGAAAAAACGTTTAGAGCATACACACTGTAAGTCTGCAGTGATCGGAATTTCCGGCGGACTCGATTCCACGCTGGCACTTCTTGTCACCGTGCGTGCTTTTGATGCGCTCGGAATGGATCACAGTAATATCAAGGCAGTGACTATGCCGGGATTTGGTACGACAGACCGCACTTACGATAATGCAGTATCATTGATCCGCTGTCTGGAAGCTGATTTTATCGAGGTGGATATCAAAGATGCCGTCAACATTCATTTCCGGGATATCGGACAGGATCCGTCGATGCATGACGTGACCTACGAGAACGGACAGGCGAGAGAGCGCACGCAGATTTTGATGGATATTGCAAATAAGTCCGGCGGAATGGTCATCGGAACCGGAGATTTGTCGGAGCTTGCACTTGGCTGGGCGACTTACAACGGAGATCACATGTCCATGTATGCGGTCAATGCATCGGTGCCAAAGACACTGGTGCGCCATCTGGTGCGTTATTATGCGGATACCTGTGGGGATGAGACTTTAAAACAAGTGCTGCTCGATGTGCTTGACACACCGGTCTCCCCGGAACTTTTACCGCCGGAAGACGGAAAAATTTCACAGAAAACGGAGGACTTAGTCGGCCCTTACGAGCTGCACGATTTTTATCTGTATCATATGCTGCGTCTTTCCTACGCACCGGCAAAGGTTTACCGTCTGGCAAAACAGGCATTTGCTGGAACTTATGACGATGCAACGATTTTTAAGTGGCTGGAGACATTTTACCGCCGTTTCTTTGCGCAGCAGTTTAAACGTTCCTGCCTGCCGGACGGACCAAAAGTCGGAAGTGTTGCGGTATCTCCGCGTGGGGATCTGCGTATGCCGTCCGATGCGTGTG
>ENA-OROR01001736-OROR01001736.1-human-gut-metagenome-genome-assembly--contig:-NODE-1736-length-12564-cov-8.209369_pt1 | contig 12564 bp, 16 predicted proteins | sample MGYA00242135_ERZ509060 | MGnify/ENA primary metagenome ERZ509060 (study PRJEB26280, sample SAMEA2338742) | human gut metagenome | biome: human gut; feature: human-associated habitat; material: faeces... | reverse complement strand
TAATCATGTGAAGGAAGATATTGAGATTAAAGAAAAATAAAATTTCTAATATTCAGATTACATTAGATGGAGATAGAGAACATCATGACCAAACAAGAAAATATGCAAGTGATGGTCAAGGTACATTTGAAGATGTTGTAAAAGCCATAAAAATATTATATTTAGAGAAATTTAATGTAAGTGTTAGAATTAATCTGAATAAAAAAAATATACATAACAGAATTGATAGAGGGTGTTAAAAGTGCGTAAGAATGGATTGTATCTGAGGTTATCTATTGCAGATGGAGATTTGGGAAAAGACAATAAGGATGAAAGTAACAGTATTGATAACCAGAGAACGCTTCTTGTAAATTTTGTTCAGGACAGGGATGACCTGTCAGATGAATATATAGAGTATGTGGATGACGGTTATTCAGGAACTAATTTTGAGCGTCCGGCGTTTAAACGCATGATAGAGGATGCGAAAACTGGGAAAATAGATACGATTATTGTAAAAGATTTTTCACGATTTGGCAGAGATTATATTGGTGTAGGAGATTACCTGGAGCAAGTACTTCCAATACTGGAAATCCGTTTTATCTCATTAAACAATAATTATGACAGCAATGATTATTTAGGAAAAACTATGGGAATGGATATGGCAATTCATAACTTGGTCAACAACCTTTATAGCAAAGACATTTCTAAAAAGCTGAAAAGTGCATTAAGAGTGAAATGGAAAAATGGTCAATGGACTGGGGGAAAACCGCCTTTTGGTTATTTACGAGATAGTAAAACAGGGGAATGGTTGATAGATCCGGTAGCAGGGAAATATGTGCGAACGATTTTTGATAAGGCAATCGAGGGATGCAGTACTTCTCAGATTTCTTATTATATGAATGAACAGAGAATACCTACACCGGGAAGATATAATAAAGAGAATGGTCTTACGCATTATGGATATAATCAAAAAATGCCAGAGTCGGAAATTCTGTGGGATTGTGGCATGGTTCGAGCCATTCTTGGAAGATATGAATATACAGGAGCTTTAGTGCAGGGAAAACGACAAAGTATTGCGGTTGGCAGTAAAGTAACCAGAAAATCGAGGGATAAAGATGTGGTTATTACAAAAAATGTTCATCCGGCAATCGTGTCAGAGGAAGAATATGAAATAGCAAAGGCAACTATCGCATTTATGAAAAAACCAGATTACCGGGGTACAAGAAAGTTTGCATTGAAAGGAAAAGTCAGATGTGGGAATTGCAGACGATCAATGGTATTGATGGAATCCGGTGCTAATGACAGGGTATATTGTCCACATAAAAAGATGACAGGAAAATTTGCCAAGTGTTCAGACGAAATGGTTTCTGTTTCAATTATAGAAGGGCATGTATGGTATGCTTTAAAACGTGTCCTTTATGTATTGGATGCTATACAGTTGGATTTTGAGGAAAAGACAACTAATTTGGATAGTGTCAGAAGAAAAAAGATAAAACAGCTAGAGGCTGAGAGTAATGTGTTAAAAAGTGAGAGAATACGTCAGTATGAATCGTATGCGGAAGGTATTATAACGAAAGAAAAGTATATGATGAAAAAAATGCAGATTACGGATCGAATGAATGGCATACAGGCAGAGATAGAAACACTCACACGTTTATCGGCGGAGGAAGAAGCATATAAAAGTAAAGTGGCATCTGCTGTTGAATTACTGGAAGGGGAAATGCAGCATGAGAAGATTACAAAAGAACTTGTAAATGCCACGATTGATACAGTTTATGTATATGATAAAAAGAGGATAGAGATAGTATTCAGTTTTGATGATGTTCTGATGAAAGCAATAGAAAAATACCAGAAAGGGGTAAAGGAAGCATGACATTTAAAAATTTTGTATGTAAAGGAATCTTAGTATTTGCAGGGTTGCTTCTGCTTGGATGGATTGGAAAATATATTTATATGGTGGATGGGGAAATTGACTGGTTCAGATTTATGCTGGTTTACGGAGTGCCAGTGGGAATCCCACATATGTTTATTATAATTCCCTGGCATTGGGATTTATCCGGTATCCTTGGAATGGCTGCTCTGTGCGTAATTGTAGGCGGGATATTTGGTTGTGTGATTGCAGCATGGCTTGGAATCCGGGCGGTATGGTATATGGTGGGATTTCCAATTAGCAAGATTGTGGCGATACATAAAAGGACTTGCTAAAAATAATAGTATGAAATATGACCACAGGTGTAAAGTGATATGCCTGTGGTTTTATTTTGCCATTTATATGATGCGGAAGATGTGATAAAATATCAATCAATAAATCAATGGGAGAAATGAGATATGTTAGATGATGAAAAATGCCTGTGTGGTTCAGGACGCTTGTATTCCATGTGTTGTAAACCGTTTAGTGGACAGGGAATAGAGAATTATAAAAAAGAAATCGACAGCAAAAATTATATTAAAGCGTATTATGTAGCTGTGGCGATGCTTTCTGATTATCTGGAAGATGTAAGAAAGCATACGAACAGAATATTGAAGGATAACCCTGTAATTGGAAGATTTGTGTTACATAAAGATGTAAATGCACTATCGGAGTTGGCAGATCGTATTTTTCACTGCATACCAAAAGGAAATACAGATAACTGGGGAGAACGATTTGAATTTATAAAAGGATTGGTGGATGCAGAGGACTGGAAGAATGAATGTGAATATTATCAGCTATTGTATTATGAACTGAATAATGATAAGGGAAAATTCTCAGAGCAGATTGAGGCTATTGTAAAAAATACAAAAGTGGATGTACATACAGACCAGAGAATGTTGGAACTGTTGCGGTCTGTCATTTTACCGTCAGGACAATTAACGGAGCTGCTTAAATTGGATGATATTTTGATTGAAAAGACGGATAGTTCCTTAATGAAATTGAAATATAAATTTGATAAGGCAATACAGCTTGCATTGGTTTCTGATAATACAAGTGCGAAAAAGATTGCAGATGAAGTGATGGCAGAACTGGAAAAAGAAGATTTATATACAGAAGATGAAGTGTATTCGCAGGATGTTATTGCAATGATGTATGAAATGTATCATAACTTTGATCCAGACGTAAAGTGGCTGGAAAAAGCATTGCATGTGCGTGAAAAAATGAACATTAAAAAGTTTACTGAAGCCGGAAAGGTAAAATATTATTCTGACATTGCCTATACATACTGGAAAATGGGAAATTATGAAGTTGCAGAACAGGATTTTTGCACAAGTCTTGAGTATGCAAAAACAGCATTTGCACAGATATATTTGTTGGATTGTTTGGTAGAACAAAAGAAAATCAAAAATCTGAAAGAGTATCTGGAGAGTGTGGAATTTGAAGATATGGGAGCCGATAGCATAGACTTTCTTATAATTGTAGGCAATGCAGCTATACAGCTTAAGGATAACGACAGTATAGAACTGATCAAGCGTTATATCGAGGAAACAAATATAGAAGTTCCATATTACAAGTTTTACTTGAAGGAATTAGAGTTAGAATTAGAAAAGAAAAGTGGTAAAATCATGCGACTGCTTAATAAGCTAAGTCCATTGAAAAAGTATCTGATCCTGCAACCACAATTAAACGGAATTGGAATTAATGTAGAAAAAATACTGGAAGATCTAAAAAAATAGACTATACATGATGAGTGAGGGAAACGTTTTGTGACGCTTCCCTCAAATTTTTTTCTATAATCATTTTCTGTAATAGTGATAAGGAATCCTCCGAAAATTATTTAGTGTCACGCAGACAGTCTTTTATGAGTTGAACAGATTTTAAGATCCATTCCATTTCTTGCGGTGTGCAATCAGATAACAGGTTTTGTATTTTCTGATAAGACGGATCTGAAAAAGTGGAATCCGGTATGTTATTAGTGGAATTACTCGCAGGAGCAGTCTTGTGAATTTCTGTATTGTCGTTAAGAAGCTGATTCTCTAATTCCTGAAGCGTTTGAGTATATTGTTCCCTTTCAGAGCCGGTCATTTTGTTTAAGAAAGAAACGTAAGTGCTGAGCTTCTGATTGATTATTGGATTTTTGAATGAAAGAGTAAGGGTGTCAGGAATGATATTTCCGTTTGTATCTTTCTGAGAATCAAAGTTTAAATCCAGTTGCTCGTTCATTTTAAATATAAGTGAGAGCAGATCGGAAACTGTATGAATATCAAAATCCATAAAAATATTGATACTAATGCCCAGGGCCTGTGATATTTTCAAGAGTTGCTCCGGCTTGGGCTTGCGTTCATCAGACTCGTATTTTTGCAAAGTGCTTATGCTTAAACCAGTAGCCTGTACAAGTTGTTCCTGAGTGAACCCATGCATAGTTCTAAAGTATTTGATTTTTTCGCCAACGGTCATTATCGCTACCTCCATAAAGGGATTATAACATATTTTTTACTGTTAAATACACAAAAATATATAAAAATGTATTGACACCTACAAATGTATGGTATATATTAAAAACACATACAAAAGTAATATTTAAGTAGAAAAAGACATACAAAAGTGATAGCAAGAATGAGTTAAGTGATACTTAAATAGAAGCAATTTTGGAACAAAAGTATATGTTAGTGCAACTTAAAGTACAGTTAAAAAACAGGAGGAAAAAGCGATGGCAGAAATCATTTTTGGAATTGATCATGGAAATGGAAATATGAAGGGAGAGAATGTATGCTTCCCATGTGGACTTGTCAGATATGTGTCTGAACCGGGACGCTTTATGAATGAAGATATTTTGGAGTATCAGGGAACATATTATACCCTGTCAGATACAAAAATGCCGTTTAAAGCTGATAAGACAGTAGATGATGATTACTTTATTCTCACATTATATGCTCTTGCAATGGAAGCTCGTAATAAAGGAATTACATTAACGGGAAAAGATGTAGTGCTTGGCGTGGGATTGCCACCCGCAGATTACGGTCAGCAGGCAACTTCATTTAAGAAATATTTCTTAGATCATGCAAAACATGGAATCAGTTTTAAGATGAATGGAAAATCCGTTAATTTCTATTTAAAAGATGTATTTGTCAGCCCACAGAATTTTGCAGCAGTCATGTGTTTTAAGGCAAGTCTTTTGAAGAAATATAGAACGGTAAACTGTATTGATATTGGGGATGGAACAGTTGACCTTTTGGTAATCAGAAATGGAAAACCGGATTTATCAGTTCGTGTCAGTGATCGTTCCGGTATGGCTGTTCTACGGTCTGAAATATCCAATGCGATTCAACAGAACTATGGCATTCATTTGGATTCGTCAGATGTAGAACAGGTTTTAATGCAGGAAGAAACCATATTAGATGAAAAAATCATACTGGAAATTCAGCGAATGGCAGAAAACTGGTTACAGAGAATTATCAATAAACTACATACCCATGTAACCGACTTTAGAACAAATCCGGCGGTCTTTCTTGGTGGAGGAAGTCTTTTACTCAGAAAACAGATTGAAAATTCCCCGGAATTTAAATATGTGGAATTTATTGATGACGTCCGGGCGAATGCGATTGGATATGAAAAACTGACAACAGCACGTCTGCGGAGAGGGTAGGAGGTGCTGGTCATGGGACAGATTAAGGTTGTATTGATATTTAATGAAGATGATGAACGTCAGAGAGAAGCAGGAGAATACTTAAAAACCAAGAAAAGATGCAAGACAGCACTTGTGACAGAATTGGTTCAGGCGTGGATGAAGAATGGAGAAGCAGGAACAGGAACATACACAGGAGCAGTGAGCATAGACGCTATCAAAAAACAGTTACTTCAAGACAAGGAGTTTTTGTTAGAAATAGAAAAATCAATGGGCGGAACGAGTTGTCGAGAAGTCGAGGAAACAGAGCCAGAAGATAGTGATAATCTGGATATGGACGAGGATATGATGCTTGCAGGAATGTCAATATTTGAAAACGAAATTTAAAATGTATCGAAGTACCGCTGAACATAGAATAAGTCTGTTTGGCGGTATTTTTATGCTTTTTTGTTATAGTGGGATATGATAGAATAAGTTTAAATCCTTTGTAACTAAGGGGACCTTGGAATTATAGAAAGAGGAAGTTGCATATGAGAGAAACTGATTTTTCAGAACGTATTAAGACAATTCTTTGTGAACGTGTTGGGGGCAGATGTTCAAATCCAAATTGTAGAAGGGAAACATTAGGTCCTCATAGAGAGGGAGATAAACGATTATCAATGGGTGAAGCCGCCCACATTTTAGGAGCATCACCAAAGGGCGCAAGATATGATGCGAGAATGACAAAAGAAGAAAGAGAATCTATAAATAATGGAATATGGTTATGTAGTGCTTGTCACACATTAATTGATAAAAATCCAGACGAATATCCAGTAGAAGAATTGCTAAAGTGGAAGATGATAGCGGAATATGAACAAGAACGACGTCTGAAGGGAGAAGATATAGTTTCTTTTCAAAGCCAGCAGATGGAAAGGAAAAAGGAAGCATTAAAGCAGGTCAAGTATGCAACTGATTGCTTCCATGATTTGTTGGAATATTCATATAAATATTGGAAAATGAATTTTGCACAATCTTTTTCTAATCCGATTGATTTACAAAATGAAATAGATGATCATCATTTTATGTATGAAGAAGAATTGCTTCACATAAATAAATATCTTGAAAAAAGGGATGATCTTTATGAGGCGCTAAATCAACATTCTCTTGACTTGGGGAAACAAGTAGTAGAATTGTTGAATGAATATATAAATTTGACAACATTCCAATATTATGATGATGGTATAGGAATGGCTAATAATTATTGGTCTTCATTTTTTAATATGATTTCTAAGAATATAGATAATTTAAGAAAGATTAAAAAGGAAACAGATGATATACTATACTCTATGTATTCAGCTTAAACTGACGGAATAAACTACAATATAAAATCGTAATGGACAACATCGCAAGGAAGCAAGACCGCAAAAGTATAAAAGAAGGGTGCAGAAATAACAAAGTTTCTGCGCCCTTAAATTATTTGCCTGGTTTGTAGTTGCGTAATGCAGTTTTGGTTGATTTTATAATTTCCAGTAAAAATTCTTTTTCCTGATTGCTACAATCAGAAGTAAGCTCTTTTATATCGGCATCAAATTTTGAAACCAGTACAGGCGTATTGTCATATAAAAGTTGATCTACAGTAGTATCAAGGCTTTGAGCAATGCCGAGCAATGTTGCAAGGCTTAATTTGGTATGTCCGTTTTCGATACTGCTGACATAGGTAGGGGCAACGTCGATCATATTTGAAAGTGTTTCCTGAGTCATTTTTTTTGACAGACGTGCAGTGCGGATCCTTTTACCGATAGCAAGATAATCAATTTCTACTTCCAAACCTGTCACCTCCTAGACTTTGACTATTAGTTAAGATTTATTGCGAAACTCCACACACATTTGATATTCCTTATTGTATTCCCAAAAAAGATATATTATAATGAAACATAAGTAGAAGTTTAATGCAATTATTCACATGTAGTAGAAAAAAGAGCAAAAGACACCGGGGGCATCAAATTTGGAAAGTATAAATACGGGTGTTGAATTTTATTCAAATGTGAAAGCCTCGGAGGTGGAATGGGTATGGTACCCATATATTCCCTGTGGGAAGATTACAATGTTGCAGGGAGATCCGGGAGAGGGTAAGTCAACACTGATTATTCATGTTGCAGCGATACTAACAAAAGGCGGATATTTGCCAGATGGACAGAAGATAAAAAAGCCAGAGATGGTAATATATCAGTGTTCAGAAGATGGAAAAGGAGATACGATAAAACCAAGGCTGGAACAGGCTGGGGCTGATTGTAGTAAGGTTGCATTCATAAAGGAAGATAATGATGAATTGACACTGGAAGATGAACGTATAAGAAATGCTATTATACAGATCAGTGCGAAAATGGTTGTGCTTGATCCGATACAGGCATTTATCGGTCACAATGGCAATATGACAAATGCAGTAAAAATGCGAGAAATCTTATCAAAGTTATCCAAGGTGGCAGCAGAAACTAATTGTGCAATAGTATTAGTTGGACACATGAACAAAAGTGGTGGTGGAAACCAATTATACAGAGGATTAGGCAGTATTGACATTGCGGCAGCAGCGAGAAGCATTCTTATGGTATCCAGAGATAAAGAAGAACCTTGGAAACGGTATATGTTTCCGGTAAAATCAAGCCTTGCACCAGAAGGAGAACCGATAGGGTTTGAACTGGATAAGAAAAAAGGGTTTCGATGGATTGGAAAATGCCAGATAAATGTGGAAGAGTTGCTTAATGTTGAGAAAAGCACAGGAAAGAAAGATATTGCTGTAGAATATCTGCAAAAACTGTTATCAGTAGAAGATTTAGCAAGTACCTATATTTATGAAAAAATGAAAGAGTATGGTATTGCAAAAAGAACGGTACAGGAAGCAAAGAAAATTGCTGAAATAAAAGCATATAAAAAAGGTAAAATCTGGTACTGGCATATGGAAGTGGGGGACAGCATATGAACGAACAGGAAAAACATGCTGCAAGCCAGGAAGAACGGAAAGAAAAGATTCGTGCAAGGTATAAGGGCGTGGATCGCAGCGAATTAGAGTTCATTCCTGCGAAACAGAAAGAAAAATTATTTGAAGATGCAGGCACCAAAAGGGTGTGTGCTTATTGCCGTGTGTCTACAGATGATGCCAATCAGACATCTTCATATGAACTGCAGAAAAATCATTATGAAGATATGATAAAGGAACATGCAGGGTGGACACTGGTTGGGATATATGCGGATGAGGGAATTTCCGGCACATCTTTACAGCATAGGGATGAATTTAATCGTATGATCGAGGATTGCAAAGTAGGGAAAATAGATTTAATAGTTACCAAAAGTGTATCACGATTTGCCAGAAATATCGTGGATTGTATTGCTAAAGTTCGTGAATTAGCAAATATGAAACCGCAGGTAGGCGTATTTTTTGAAACAGAACATATTTACACACTTGATAATACGAGCGAAATGATGCTTGCAGTGTTATCGGCAGCAGCACAGGAAGAATCACATACGAAAAGTGAAATTATGAATATTTCTATTGAACAACGGTTTTCAAGAGGAATATTTCTGACACCCAAACTCTTAGGTTATGATAAGGACGAGGACGGGAATTTAGTTATTAATGAGTCGGAAGCAGATACGGTTCGCTTGTGTTATTATCTGTTCCTGAGTGGCTTTCCTACTTCTGAAATTGCTGAAATTTTGATGGATTTAGGACGTAAAACTAAATTAGGAAATACAAAGTGGACAGGAAGTACAGTTGTAAATGTTCTACGCAATGAAAGGCATTGTGGGGATGTTTTATCAAGAAAAACTTTTACACCTAATTACCTGGATCATAAATCAAAGAAAAATAACCATGATCGGAACCAATATAGACAGACCGATCACCATGAAGCTATTGTGAGCCGGGAGATTTATGATGCAGCGCAAAAAATGCTGGATGCAAGCAAATATATGAAAAAAGGGTATCCATTGCCAACTTTACAGGTAGTAGATCAGGGAGCCTTAAAAGGCTTTGTACCTGTAAATCGTGCATGGAATGGATTTTCGTCAGCAGATTATAAAAAGGCATCATTAAGTGCTTATTCTGAAAACAATAATGAAATTTGTGTAGAGAAAACGGAAAACCGAGGATTTGATTTAAGCGGTTATGAAATTGTGAGGGCGCAGTTTTTTTCAACAAGATTCGATCCGGCAGTAACGATTTCTTCAGGAAAAATTGTATTTAATACAGCTTGTTTGAAAAAATTTGAAGATGTAGAGTATGTAGAATTACTTTTCAATTCTGTAGAAAAGTGCATTGCAGTTCGTCCATGCGAAAAAAGCAGCATAAATGCTATTAAATGGGGAACTATACGAGATGGACGTTGGGCGGTGCTCCCAAAAAGCTGTAAAGGATTTTCAGGGCCATTATATGAGCTTATGGGATGGAATAAAGACTGCAAGTATAAATTGCGAGGACAGTTTTGCGGTACTGCAGATGAACAGGTAATGATTTTTGAATTAGAAGAACCAGAAGTGCTTGTACAGGAAAAGGCAGAAGAACAATTTGCGGAAGAAACGGAGAAAAAGCCAGAAGAAGCTCAGAAGCCAGTAAAGAAAATACTTTATCCGGAAGCTTGGGCATATAATTTTGGAGAGTCTACAAATAGAATGGTGTTTTTACAGAGAGTGTCATATAAAGGAAACTGGGACATACTGCGTCCTGCAAGAACTGTTGAAGGGATGGAGATTATAACCAGAGAAGTTCTCAATGCTCTGCTGGAGTCAGCAGAGAAATTGATAGATAAAATGAGGTGTGCTAATTATGCATGATACAGCGGAGTATACGGATGAAAAAGAAATTATTGATCAGAAAGCAATCGAGTTGGCGGAGGATTTTAGTTATGATGGGTATCAGGTTGTCAGACGAGAACTGTTTGCTCATCTAAGGGAACCGGCTGTCGTGATTCGTAGAGATAGTGTGACATTTAATACAGCCTGCATTGCTGGTTTAGAGGATGCAGTTTACATACAGATACTTGTGAACCAGGATAGTAAGAGAATGGTTGTCCGAAAATGTGAGGAAAATGATAAAGATGCACTTCGTTGGTGTGTGGCAAAACCAGATAAGCGTAAAAGCAGAAAAATGACAAATAAAATCTTTTCTGCAATGATGTATGAAATGATGGGATGGAATCTGGATTGCCGATATAAGATTTTGGGACACAAGATTACTTTTGAAGATGAAACAATTTATGTGTTTGACTTGATGGAAACGGAGATATTTCTTGACATTAAAGGAAAAAGAGCGAAAAAAGACACAGAAAGTCAGTTTACTACTGAAAAGGCTAATAGTATAGAAGAAACAGCATCAAATTCTACAGATAATGAGCGTTCAGTGGAAGAAATAAAAAGGAAAAATCGAATACCATTTTATCCAAAGGAATGGAAAGATTCTTTTGGTTTGCCAGTGGAAGAACATAGGAAAGCACTGGAAATAAATATGCTGGATGGTTATGCAGAATTTACAACAGGAAAATAGTTAAAGGGGAAAGTCTGCCCTAAAGATGGGAGGTATCAGTGTGCAGGAACATAATATTGTGATACCGGGGATTTCTCTATGCCAAAAATGGGGGAAGATACGGATTTTTCATTCAACGATAGTGGCATTGGGTGAGCCAAAGTATATAAGATTTTTGTTTAATCCTGAAAAGCGGGGATTGGTGGTGCAGGCATGTGCCAGAAAAGATGCAGAGTGTTTTCGTGTGCCTAAATATAACCCGGAGAATTGGGAATTTAAGATCAGTAGTGTGCCAATGCTGCGAATGATATGGAAAACGTGCGAATGGGATGCGGAAAAGATGTATCGTTTGACGGGAATATGCCATTCGGAGTACAATCTGGTGGAATTTGATATGAAGCAGGCAACGATGCTGACAGTGGAAGAATTTTAAGAAAACAGCGTAAAATAGGAACTTCTGAGAGATCAGAGGTTCTTTTTTTGTGCTGTTTTTGAGGGTAATTGCATGGTATGGTGCTGAAAAAATTTCTCTGAAAAAAAGTTGTTTCTATCTTTACATCAGGAGGCGATATGTCGATTATAGGTACTCGCCCACCCCTTATTTCTGAAACAAATTTGTATGAGCTGCACCATCGTGCAAGATTGGCAATTAAGCCGGGAATAACCGGTATGTGGCAGGTCAGCGGACGTAGCGACATTACTGATTTTGAAGAAGTGGTTCGTCTTACGGCTTTCGCCCGAACCGTTCCGTGGAACACGCCGTGCAGAAAACTTACACCATGACAGTTTTAACAAATCGGCTCAATACAGAAACCGGGTGCAGACTTGTTCGAGAGGGCGGCGCAATGACCGAGAGCGAAAAAGAACGGTTTGGAAAGTCGGCAATGATGGCTTCCAGATGCATTGGAAGAACTGAGACTGGATGTGACAGGGACATTTTTGGAAGAACTGGACGAACAGAATCAGGAAGTAGAATTCCGGGAACTGATGACCAATAGTGTCTGGTATGGGATTGTGCTGACAGCAAATTATATTGCAAAGCAAAAAGGTGTAAAGACCGGAATGGCATTATGGCAGGCAAAACAGATTTGTCCGGAAATCATATTTGTACCACCACGGATGGATTTGTATTTGAGATTTTCAAAGATGGCAAGAGAAATCTATTCGGAGTATACGGACAAGATCGAGCCATATGGAATTGATGAAGCCTGGCTGGATGTATCGGACAGCAGAAATCTGAAAGGAAGCGGAATGACGATTGCAAGAGAAATCAGCCATGGGTAATTGGAGGGATAGATTTGAAAAAAGCATTAACCAGAAAACAGGAAGAAAGTTATCAGTGTATTTTACGATATACCAATGAACATGGATATCCACCGACAATACGGGAATTTGGAAAATTGATCGGGGTGAAATCAACATCATCAGCATTTTCCAGAATCAAGCAGTTGGAGTTAAATGGATATATCCGCAGAATCCCGGCATCGCCAAGAGCAATTGAGATTTTATAGTGAGGTGTCGGCATGAACAAAGTATATGTAGATGTAGTAGCAG
>ENA-OROR01001733-OROR01001733.1-human-gut-metagenome-genome-assembly--contig:-NODE-1733-length-12589-cov-10.970321_pt1 | contig 12589 bp, 14 predicted proteins | sample MGYA00242135_ERZ509060 | MGnify/ENA primary metagenome ERZ509060 (study PRJEB26280, sample SAMEA2338742) | human gut metagenome | biome: human gut; feature: human-associated habitat; material: faeces... | reverse complement strand
CTACTACTGGTGCTGATGTTGTGAATTGAGTGGTTGAAGAACGTGAAATAATCAACATTTCAAATGAGCCTTGATTATGATTATTAAATTAGACTGAAAAAGGATATTCCAAAGCTAAAATTTTAAACTCGGAATATCCTTTTATTTATGCTATATTATTTACCAAATTCCTCCAACTTGATTTCCATCTTTATCGTATTGATTTCCTGTTTGAGGGTCTTGCCAATAATCACTTCCTGGAATTTTTTCACCAGTTTCTGAGTCAGTGTTCCATCCATGGTACCATCCATCATATTTATTTCCACCATTTGATGAAGAATTACCACTACCACCGGTATTGTAATTTCCACCACCAGAATTAGAATTAGAACCGCTATTTCCGCTTCCACCTACATAATTATTTTGCTGTTGCTTTTTAATTTCTTCTTCAGCAACTTTTCTTTCAGCTTCGTTAATTTCATTTAATCTTTCATCATAAGATTTAATCAAAGAATTAATTTCTTTATCATATTTTTCAACTTCTGATTTGGTAGAAACTATATTTTCTTCAGATTTAATTAATAACAAAACATCATTCAAAGATTTTTTTGCATTTTCAAGTTTGTTTTTATCATCTATTTCATCAACATCTTTTAAAGTGTTTTCAAGCAAAATCTTATCGTATTCTTCTTTTAATTTGTTTTGCATATTAGAAATAATCGAATGATATTTTTCATCTATTTCTTCAATCATGTCTTTTGCTTTTTCATAATTTGCGTGTTCTTCTAAAATAGATTTCAATAATAAAATTTTATCTTCTCTTGTATCTTCCTCATTGAAATCATTTCCCTTATTTTCAAGTTGTAAAGTAAGTACATCTATTTTTTTCTGCACTTCTTGTTGTTGATAATAGCGATAACCAAATATAGAAATGACAGATAATAACATAATACTAATAATGATTAAAATAATAGTTTTTTTATCTCTTAAGTGCTTTTTCATTTTCTTATCCTTTCTATCATATACTTTATCATTTTATCATATCTCAAAATAAGAAACAATATTTGCATTACAATATGCAGTGCATATTTTTGTGCTTATATGCAATACCATATTCATAACAAGGAGGTATGTAAATGGCTTTTCAACTCAAACCTAATAAGAAACAAACAGAAAACAAAACAATAAGATTTCCAATACCTTTAATTGAAGAAATTGAAAACGCAATACAAAATCAAAATGTAACTTTCTCAAAATTTGTTATTCAAGCCTGTCAGTACGCTTTAGAGAATATGGAAGATAAAAAAGAAGAGGCAGTAGAAAATGAAAAATAAACTGTAAACAACCGTATTTATGAACGGTTGTTTTTTTACATACTTTTTGTCTTTAACATATTTATTTCGTTTTTTTGTAATTTTTCTAATTCTACAATGTATCTACTTGAAACTCTTATTCTATTACGCGTTATTTTAGAAGTGTAATCATCATAATTTTTATTTGATAATAATTTTTCTGTCATAGATATATCTTCTAAAATTATGTTATAGACTCTAATTCCTAAAGATGTTCTTTCATCTATTTTAGTTTTGAGCATTTGTATAAATTTTTCCTCAATAAAATCAGAAAATATTTTATCTATTTTGTGAAATGATTGTACCTGATTGGCAAAAGAAAGGAAAATTTCATAAAAGTCTTTATCATATTTCTTGTAAAGATAGTTGATTATCTCTTTTTTATCTGTCAAAAAATTAAGATATTCGTTAATAACCTCGTCCTCACTTAATCCGTATGCTAATAAAAATGAAAATTTTTTTAATTCTTTTTTTTCGACTTCATCACGGAATAAGATTTTATATAAAGCGGTATATTTAGCGTAAGGTACATAGTCAAGAAAAAAAGGTTCTAATTTATTTTTATCCGAACTTTCTAATAAATCATCAAAAATCATAAAAAACAACTTATATAAATATTCTTGAATTTCTTTCTTATTTCCCCATAAGACTTCTGATTTACTATTGAAATTTAATTTAGATACAATCCCATATATTTCTTTATTGTCTTTTGAATAATATTCTAACACTCTATCAGTAATGAGAAAACGATTATTTTTTGTTCGTTTATTATTTGTAATTTTACTAATCATTTTATCATCACATGGATATATTTCTAAAGAGGTAATATTTAATTTATTTTTTCGCTCTTTAATTCTATTAGCACAATTTTCATAAATAAATTCCAATGAATGGTTTGACTTCATATTACACCTCTTTCTAAAGTGGGGAATTATATAAGACAAATACTAAAAAATCAACCAAAATAAACCCACTGTCAAAAAGTATAATAACACACGTAAAGAATGCTAGCAAATCTTTATACATTAAAAGGAGGAAAATGAAAATGAAATATTTAAGACAATTTGAATATTTTGATTGGAACGCATTTGCAAAAGAAAAGGAATTTATGACAATTAGCCTTGCTCCGTTATTAGATTTCAACACGAAAGAAGTACAAGGTACAAAACTAGGTATTGTAATTATAAAGGACGGTACTTCTTACGATCAAAAAGAAGGAGAGCAAGGTTCAAATCTTTTTGAAAAAATAACAGTAAAAATTCCTAAACAAATTGATGTTCCAATGAATGTTAAAGTTCAATTAAAGAATGTTTTATGTAATGTTTATGGAGATTATCGTAATCAACTTTCTGTTTATGCAGAAGATATTATCGTAATTGGGAAGTAATCTCATCATGAATAGGTGGAATGAGTGCCCTTAAAGGGCACGAATTTCCACACTTTGCTAAGGTCAAGTATTACAACCCTTAGCAATACATAAGTAACATGTAGCATTAAAGATAAAAAATAAGGAGTGATATTTATGGGAAACCCACAATCGAGAAAATGGAATTTAGTAATAAATAATCCACAAGAATATGAACTGACAAGAGAAATCATTATTGATAGATTGAATAATCTTTTTCCAAATTATTATTGCATAAGTGATGAAATTTCAAAAAGCGGAACACCACATACACATATTTTTATATATAGGAAATCTCCTATTAGATTTACTGTCTTACGCAATAAGTTCCCCACAGCCCATTGTGAAAGGGCTTACGGAAGTGTTGTCCAAAATAAAGAGTATATAGGTAAAACAGGGCGTTGGGAAGGTACAGAAAAGGAAGGAACAAAAGTTAAAAATTCATTTTTTGAATATGGAGAAATTCCAAATGAGAAACAAGAAAAAAATCCACTAAATTATGAAGTCATCAAGGATTTAGAAGATGGAAAAATAATTGGAGAAATTGTTTCAGATAGACCTGAACTTATTTTCAAGGTTAAACAAATCGAAGCATTAAAAGAGGTTTTGCTTATTAAAAATGCAAATAAGTTTCGCTCACTTTCGGTAATATATTGTTTTGGACAACATAATGTCGGAAAAACAAAAATGGTGTATGAATGCCACGAACCTATTGATATTTGTAGAATAACTAATTATAGAAAACATAAAGAGATGAGTTATGACACTTATCATGGGGAAAAAGTTTTATTGTTGGATAACTTTCAAAATTCTCTTTATATTGATGATTTGATAGCATTGTTAGACATATTTCCAATGTATCTTCCTGCTAGGTTCTATGATAGATACAGTGTATATGAGTATGTATATTTGCTTTCTGTTTTACCACTAGAAAACCAATATGAAGATATTCAAAAACATTATCCTTTAAAGTGGAACGCTTTGATAAACAAAATTAGTAAAATCATAGAAATCAAAGAGACGGGAGAAGTAATAGAGCATGAGAAAGAGAGGTACATTATATATAATGAAAAAGATTGAAAATTTAGTATTTCGATTGCTTAATGGTATAAGAGAAATTATTTATAATAGAAAAAAACTAGTTTTGTTTATTTGTATTATCTTGATGTTCTATGTATTAAATGGTTTGGAGTGGATGTATTACTCTATTTTGCCCCAAAATATTATAAGTGAGTTTGTCATTGCAATGATAAAACCAATAGTACTATTTTTAACTGTGATAGTATTTGGAACACCTAGAAGAACGCATAAACTATCAAAAGGTTTTTATAAAATAGGTTTTCATAATAGAGAATATGAAATTCCTCGACTATTAAATAGAAAACATTTATCAAAAGAAACAGATATAGAGGTTTATACATTTTATAGTCCTTATCTTTCTTTAATGGATTGGGAAAATTCACAAGACAGAATTGAAACATTGTTAGGATATGACATTTTACAAATAAAGTTTAGCAAACACAATAAAAAGATTATTAATGTCTATATCGTTGATTTAGATAAATTCTTTTCAAAAACTATACTTTGGAAAGATGAAATGCTAGTTGATGATGATTGTACTTTACTTTTAGGAGTTTCTGCTTTTGAAAAAGTAAAAATAAACTTAAATAATGTACCTCATTCCTTGGTTGCTGGTGGCACTGGCTCTGGAAAGACCATGCTATTTAAACTTTGTTTAAGACAATGTTTATTAAAAGGTATGGACATTTATATCGCTGATTTTAAAGGTGGACTTGATTTTAATGAAATTTGGCATAAACATTGTAAAATCATCACTTTAGAACAAGATTTTCTTGATACATTGATTTCCATTAAAACAGAAATGAATAGAAGAAGAGATATTTTGGTTTCTCATTCTTGTAGAAATATTGAAGAATATAACAGTAAAAATGATGAAAAATTAAATCGTATCATAATAGCATGTGATGAAGTAGCCGAATTACTTGATAAAACAGGTTTGAAAAAAAGTACTAATAAAGAAAAATTAGAACTTATGGAAAAAATAGAGGAACACATTACGTCTATTTCTCGATTAGGGCGTGCTTTTGGAGTACACCTTATTCTATCAACACAAAAACCGTCAGCAGATATTATTAACGGACAGATAAAAATAAATTTAGGAAATAGAATTTGTGGAAGTGCAGATAAAATTTTATCTCAAATGGTATTGGAAAATAATTCTGCCCTTGAAAAAATACCACCAAATTCAAAGGGTGTATTTATCAATCAAAATGATGTACTTTTTAAATCGTTCTTGCTTGATGAAAATAATTTAATCTTATCTAAAAAAGGAGTGTGATATAGATGAAACAAGTTGTACCTATACATCAAAAATATTTATTGTCTATCGAAGAAGCAAGTCAATATTTTCATATTGGCGAAAATAAGTTACGAAAAATTGCAGAAGAACATAAAAATGCAAATTGGCTCTTTTATAATGGACAGCGTTTGTTAATCAAACGAAAATTATTTGAAAATGTTTTAGATGAACTAGACACGATCTAATGAAATCAAGCCTTGTTTATGCTATACTATTCAATAGTCATATTCAAGGCTCTTTTCATAAGCGAAAGGAGTTCATAGCATGAAAAGGACAGATAACAAAGGAAGATTGTTAAAGACCGGAGAGAGCCAACGAAAAGACGGTAGATATTGTTATAAATACATAGAAAAAAATGGACAAGTAAAGTTTGCTTATTCTTGGAAATTAGTCGCAACTGACAAAGTCCCAAAGGGGAAAAGAGATTGTGTTGCACTTCGTGATATGATTAAAGCAATACAAAAAGATTTAGATGACGGTATTGATACGAGTAATAAAAATATGACTGTATGTATGTTATATGCTCGATACATCAATAGTAGAGCAAATGTCAGAAAATCAACAGTACAAGGTAGAAATAACCTTATGGAAGTCTTAAAAAATGATAGTTTGGGAAACATGAGCATTGATAAAGTAAAACTATCAGTAGCAAAAGCATGGGCGTACAGAATGAAAGAAAAATACTCTTTCAGTACAATCAAGAATATGAAACGAAGCCTTAATGCAACTTTTCATCTTGCTATTCAAGATGATTTATTAAGGAAAAATCCTTTTGACTTTACCTTAACTGATGTTATTGAAAATGATACTAAAAAGAAAGAGGCATTGACAGAGGAACAAACTAACGCACTTCTTGATTTTGCAAAAATAGACAATACTTATAAAGCCTATTATTCTGAAATTGTTGTTTTAGTAAATACAGGGTTGCGTGTTTCTGAAATGTGTGGATTAACACTTTCTGACATTGATTTTGATAATCGTATGATTGATATTAACCACCAACTAAAAAAGGATAAAGAGGGTTATTATACAGAACCACCAAAAAGTGATAGTGGTTATCGTAAAGTTCCAATGACCGATTTAGTCTATGAAACACTTAAAAATGTAATTAAAGACAGAAAGAATGCATACCCTATAGAAGTTGATGGTTATAAAGATTTTGTTTTTCTCAATAAGCAAGGATATCCTATGTATAATGCTTACTATACAAGCACATTCACTAATCTCACAAAGAAATATAGGAAGATTACAAAAAAGGAAATTCCAAATATTACACCACATATTTTAAGGCATACATTTTGTACAAACATGGCAAACAAAGGAATGACACCAAACAACTTACAATATGTTATGGGACATAAAAATATTACAATGACACTTGGTTATTATGCACATGGTAGTTATTTATCGGCACAAGCAGAAATGCAAAGACTTACTGCATAACTGTACTACTAAATTTACTACTTTAGACAAGGAAAGATTGAGCAACTTTAAGAACAATTAAGACATTATCTATCGTATAAAAAAGTCCTTATTCCCTATATAATAAGGGTTTAAGAACTTTTAAGAAAGTTTAAGAAAATTTGTGATTTATTATTTTATCTTTCTATACAGCAAGGAAAAAGATATAGATTCGTGTATAATAAAAAGGTAGTATTTACAGGAGGTTTTTATATGATACTTGAACAAATTCATCCAGAAGTGCTTGCTTTGGCGCAAGAGTCTGACAGCATTTTACAGGATATTTTTAAAAAAGTTGATGAGGTTTGCTTAACAAATTCCAATCGTATTTTATCTGCTTTTATCGATAATAGTGTTTCTTATTCAGATTTTAGCGATATTAACGGATATGGAAATTATGATGAAGGAAGAGATAAAATAGAAAGAATTTTTGCCACTGTACTTGGATGTGAAGATGCCCTTGTTCGTCCGCAAATCATGAGTGGTACAAATGCTTTATACTTAACTCTTTCTGCTTTATTAAAACATGGAGATACCATGATTTCTTTATCTGGAGCTCCTTATGATTCTTTACAGGAAATGATTGGTTTAAGTGGTACTTCTACACAATCGTTAAAGGCAAATGGTGTTTCTTATGAACAGATTGAGTTAATTAATGATGATTTCGATGATGAAACAATCATTGAGCGTTTAAAACAGCAAAATGTAAAACTCGTAGAGATTCAGCGTTCTAGAGGATATTCTCATCGTAAATCCCTTTCTATTTCAAAAATCGAACGTATTATTTCTAAAATACGTGAAGTAAATAAAGAAGTTATTATTATGGTGGATAACTGCTATGGTGAACTGGTGGAAACATTAGAACCGGGACATGTAGGTGCAGATGTCGTTGTTGGATCTTTAATGAAAAATCTAGGTGGTGGGATTGCTCCTACCGGAGGATATGTAGCTGGAAATCAGGATTTGATTCATATGGTTGCCGAACGCTTAACAGCACCTGGTATTGGAAAGAATTTAGGTGCAAACTTTAACTTAAACAATGCTTTCTTTAAAGGGTTGTTCATGGCACCTAATGCCGTTAAGAACGCTTTAAAAACTGCAATCTTTACATCTTATATGCTGGAAAAACTAGGATACTCTAATGTTTCTCCTCGTTATGATGAAACACGTACAGACATCATTCAAACCTTAGAATTAGGTTCAAAAGAGAATCTGGTAAGCTTTACACAGGGAATCCAGCAAACAAGTCCTATTGATTCCTTTGTACGTGTATTGCCTGCTCCTATGCCAGGGTATCCATTTGATGAAGTTATGGCTGCAGGAAGTTTTACACAGGGAAGCACCATTGAATTAAGTGCAGATGCCCCAGTAATTGAACCCTATACATGTTATATGCAAGGTGGCTTAACTTTTGAATATGGAAAACTATCAATTTTACTAGCACTATCAAACATGAAAAGGAAGTTGGATTAACAACTTCCTTTTTGTCCGCCATCAATTCGAATAACGGTATTATTGATAAAATCAGCTTCTTCACTAATCAAAAATTTAACCAAATAAGCAACTTCTTTTGGATCTCCATATCGATTGACCATGATTTTTTCAATCTCTTCTTTTAAAAATTCTTCATCATAGCCATCCAATTCATTTTCGGTGCCAATAAATCCTGGAGCTATGCAATTCACATGAACATAAGGGGCATATTCAAACGCAAGATTATGTGTCATGGAAATCAAGGCAGCTTTCGAAGCATCATAATCAATGCACATAGGATAATAAGTGTTGATTCCATTTGTAGAAGAAATGTTAATGATTCTTCCATACTCCTGTGTCAGCATATGACGATATACACGTTTGCTGCAGTTAAATGCACCAACCACATTTACATCCATTGTTCTTCTAAATTCTTCTGCCGTTTTTAAATGAAACAAGTTCGATAAATCAATTGCTGCATTGTTAACTAAAATATCCACACCGCCTAGTTCTTTTTCAATAGAGGTAACCATAGCATCTACTTCCTCTTCCTTTGAAACATCTGCCTGTATTGCCATACAGCGTATTCCATAAGTTTCGATAAGCCTATCCTTTAAAGCAAGTGCTTCTTTTATTGAAGTCAGATAGTTAATCACAACATCATATCCTTGTTTTCCTAACTCTTCCACGATTGCTTTTCCAATGCCCTTTGCGCCACCTGTAACTAACACAACTTTGTTCATAATTTTAAAAAGAGCTTATGTTATTAAGCTCTTCCTGCATATTTACCATCTGTTGAGAATACAACAATTTTTTCTCCAGGTTCAATAAACTGAGGTACTCGTAAAGTTAATCCTGTTTCTGTAGTCGCATCTTTTGTCTGGTTAGATGGTGCTCCTTTGATTGCTGGATCTGTTTCCGCAATAACAAGTTCTACTTTTTCTGGAACAGATACAGATAACAGCATTCCTTCAAAGAACATCAAAGAAACTTCAGATCCTTCCACAATATAGTAGCGGTTATCTCCAACCTGATCTTTGCTTAATTCATATGTATCATATGTTTCCAAATCCATAAAGTAATAAATAGAATCTGCTTCATATGAATACTGCGCATCTCTTCTGGAAATATTTGCCTGTTCAAATTTTGTAGAAGCATTAAAGTTTCTTTCCTGAATTGCTCCTGTTTTCAAGTTTCTCATTTTTGTTTTTAAGATAGCTGCACCTTTCCCTGGTTTTACATGCTGAAAATCCATAACCTGACAAGGATCGCCATCAACAATTAGTGTTAATCCTGTTTTAAAATCACCTGCTGAAATTGCCATAATTTTCACTCCTACTCTCGTAATCTCTTTACATGATTTATTTTAACAAGTTTAGAATAAATCCTCAAGCCAACTTAAGATATTTGTGGCTGTTTTTCCTCTGTTTTTGTATGTGACTGTATATATTTACTCCATTTGATATATCCGTAAGTCGTATTCGTAAAATAACCTAGTTTTAAAACAAGTAGAACAAACTGTCCGGATACAATATTTATAATGGCTTCTAAAAAGGCACATATATACCATGCAATCCACTGTTCTCGAAGTCTGAAGAAAATAAACAGACCATTTGCGATTCCTACCGCAGATGCACAGGCATCAATATAGATAATTGCAGTTTCCAATGTTTTGTTATGATAGAAATCTGTCGCAATGTCTAATCCACTAATAAAGTATCCAACAACAATTGTCCAAAGAATGATTCCCACAATAACCAATACTTCCTGATATCCTTTTAATTTACGTACAACTGTCAATTCACTTTCTTCATCATCTTTATGTTTTGACCAGTTGATGTAACTGATAATATCAATTGGAAGCCAGAAGAATAATGTCGTTGCCATTGTCGCAAAACGATACATTAATACAACACACATTAAGATTTCTACGATTTCAACTAAAACAGAAACAAGGAAATTGTATCTTGACTGTTTTGAAATCAGCAATTCACAAAGAATATTCAAGAAGGTATCCAGCAAATACAACAGCATGATCAAAATACCATTGACTCCATTTGCACTTTCTTCTGGGAAAAGAACAGAGAAAATCGTTGCCAGTACCATGATAGACATAAACCATGATTTCTCATATGTTGTAAACTGTCTTGCGAAAAGCATCATGATCAAAATAGATAGTACCAGAATTAAAGAAGCAATTCCAAAGTTAAATACCGGTGCCAAATCATTTGCCATTACCTGTTTATAAGAATCCTGTACTTCTTGTTTTGTTACATTTTTATGATCAAAATATAAGCTTGTACCATTTTCTGTTTTATACTCATAAGCTGTAATTGTTTTTGTATTCAGCTTCAAATAATCCTCATAGGAGTATGATACAACTAATTGCTTATCCCCATTTTTATAGGTAACATCACAAATCGTATTATCTTCACTATAATCCTCTAAATCCATATCTCTTGTCATTTGGATCGTATTCACAAACTGCGTCTGCCCAACATCCGCATTCATTTTTACTAATCCAAATCCAAATGATGCAATAGAACCAATGCACAATAAGATTAAAAAGATGATTTCAACTTTTCTTAACCAGCTTTTCGGTTCTATATTTTTCTTAAAAAACTCAATCATACCAAACCCTCTTTCCAATAAACTTACGTTTTACAAAACGCCATAATATTATAATCTATTTTGATTAAATATGACATATTTAATTGATAAGTTATTGAAAAAACTTACAAATAGAATACAAAAGCAAATAATACAAGCTATGAAAATAAATTTGGTAGCTGGCAATTCTTTTTTTAAATTATTTGTATGCTAAATATTTGAATTAATCCATATATTTATAAAATTTTTTAATCATTTATACGATAACGAGTTTCAGGTGTTTTTCCATTTTCCAAAGAAGAGTATTGTAAAATAGTCCAACTACTTTTCAACAAAATTGTATTCATTTGAATAAGTTCTATAACTGAGTCTGCATCTTTACATACAATATTTTCTAAAATAGAATAAGGAATCAATATTCTCGGTACCAATTTTTTCATTGCATGATGCCATAAATAATATCGTGTTCTTAGGAATTCACACGAAGCCCAATAAATCATATCTGCATAACGTCCTATACTATTTCCAATCATATACTCAGATAATTCTTTAGCAGTTGCAGCTATCCAAATAGCAGCACGCTCTTCTTCATCTTGCGCTTCCACCAACATTTCAGCAGTTTGAATAGTTCCTTTATTAGTAGGTTCCGTGAAATACATAAAACCTATAAAATTCTCTTCAATCAATTGCTTCCTTTTTTGAACTTTCGTATTTTCAAGCCAGTCATATCCATATATGTAGCCATCCTGTTTATATTCTATAAAAATCGATTCAGCAGACATAGGAGTAGTAAGTATTTGGGGAAATTGATAACTACCTTTTTTCCAAAGTTCATAAACATTTTCCCATTTCATCTGTTTAAACATATGTTTCCTCCATCCTTTTCAAACTCTATTTCTTTTGAGATTTAAGTTAATCCATATAAAACTGTCGTTCTGTCCAATGCGAAAAATGATACGAATGATTTAAGTCCAAATACATATTCGAATATAAAAATGTAATAAGATCTTTATCTCCGAACAAGTCAAATACCCAATCTTTAAAAGTATCAAACTCTTCATCTACATCTCTGCAGATTTCATCATTTAATTCAATAAATGCGGAAGCCTCTTCACTACAAAGATAGATAAGCAACTCTTCCATTACACTATGTGCAACCAAAGACAACTGATTCTTTGCACACATTCTCAATACATACAAGGAACATTTCATTTGATATAAAAATTCGTAGTCATAATGCATCATAAATTGTTGAGGAAGTATATCTTTCAGCCATGAACAACTAAGCTGTCCAATATGGGTTTTTATAGGTAAGGAAGAAAGTTCCTCTAGCTCTTCTTCAATATGATCATACAGAATATCGCTACCTACAGCAAAGGATATGGCAGCTTCGTTTCCAAAGTCATTCTCCAAACTCACAGACCATGCTTCATGATTCTTATATTTCTGAATAGAAATTATTTCGTTTTTTTCTTCATCTTTATTTGGAAATGTATACCAGTTTAAAGCTTTACATATTCCTTTACATTTATCCTTACGAATAGATTCTCCAGCTTCATAACGGTACCATGTCTTTGTTCCTACTCCTGCACGAGAAGCTGCTTCCTCAATAGTTAATCCTAGCTCTTTTCTTCTAGATTTAATCTTTCTAGCAAGGGGTTCATTCCCATTAATTATCTTCTGCGTCATTATTTTCCTCCTTTTTTATTACATGTCATTACCATGTCATTATGTCATAATAATCAAGAATAGTCAAGATTATGATCAATACAATTCTTCTAATTAGAGTAACTCTTATTCACTGTATGATATATTATCTTTATAAAGAAGAAATTTTTATATTAATTGTTAAAAAAATCGCTTAATTTAACAAAAAGGTACCTAGATAACAAATGAACCTTTAAATATAAAGCAAATTATATGTTTTTA
>ENA-OROR01001729-OROR01001729.1-human-gut-metagenome-genome-assembly--contig:-NODE-1729-length-12628-cov-3.600493_pt1 | contig 12628 bp, 10 predicted proteins | sample MGYA00242135_ERZ509060 | MGnify/ENA primary metagenome ERZ509060 (study PRJEB26280, sample SAMEA2338742) | human gut metagenome | biome: human gut; feature: human-associated habitat; material: faeces... | reverse complement strand
AGGCACTTCCGGGATACACAAGACAGGACAAAAATCGACTTCCATTATCAAGTATCGAGTGCTAATTTTTTGTGAAGATTTTTTGACGTCTTAATTTTAGTCCTGTTTTCCTATTGTGCATATGTTTCTTCCATGCTATATTTTCTTTACACATTTCGAATTTGCAGCTAAATTTATATACCGCTGCATTTCACCGGATATTTCATCCGTTTTTTCCATGTGTACGAAACAATTAAATATTGGAGAGGAATTTCGTGCAGAGCAAAAATTCAGTTATTATTTTATTATTGTTTTTATTTTCAGATATTGAAAGCTGGGGGGCTTCCATGTTACAATCTTGATAGAAGAACAGCCGCTATATCACACGTTTTCCTCTCCGCCACTACAAAGGAGAAGAAAATGTACAAGAGCAAAAAGTTCGAAGACCTTACCATTAGTGATGATTTTATGTTTGGGATTGTTATGCGCGATCCCAAATATTGTAAACCGTTTCTGGAAACTATACTGAATATTAAGATTTCACGCATTGAGTATCCCGAGGATCAGAAAACGATTAATCTGTCTCTGGATGCGAAGAGCATCCGGCTGGATGTGTATGTTGAGGACGATTTTGATACGGTTTACAACATTGAAATGCAGAACGGACACCATAAAAATCTTCCGAAGCGCACCCGCTATTATCAGGGGATGATTGATTTAAACCTGCTCGACAAGGGCATGGATTACACGCAGTTGAAACAAAGTTTTGTGATCTTTGTCTGCACCTTTGATCCGTTCCATATCGGCAGGCATGTGTATACTTTTGAAAACCGCTGCGTGGAAGATCCGAATCTGCCTCTTAACGATGGCACACAGAAAATCATTTTAAATACGAAAGGAATTTTTGATGATGTTCGGCCGGAACTGAAACGGCTGCTTAACTTTATTGATGGCAGACAGCCGGAAGATTCTTTTACACAAGATCTCTCCAAGGCTGTGGAATCTGCCAAGCGCAATGAGAAATGGAGGCATGACTACATGACGCTGCAAATGGCTTATGACGAGAAATACCGCGAGGGGCTGGAAACTGGCATTCAGCAGGGCATTGAACGAGGCATTACAACATCTGCCCGTCGTATGCTTTCCTCCGGTAAATATTCGGATTCTGAAATTTCTGAAATTACCGGACTTTCCGTGGAACAAATTCAGGCTTTAAAGAATTCCGCAAAATAAACTCTTATTATTTTTAATTCAATACTTTATAATTCAAGAATAATCTTGAGGTTATTGTCCTGTACGCTTGCTCCTACATTACCATCAAGAGCCAGAACGAGAGCCTTAACTACCGCAAGCCCTACCCCCGTACTTCCATCGTGTCGTGAGGTATCCCCTGTATAAAAGCGGTCAAACAGCCGGTTGCCATCAATTTGCAAGCTGTCACTCACTGGATTTTCCATCATAAACCGGATACCGCCATCCGATTTCTGCATAAGTGTTATTTTTATGTTCCCTGCCGAATACTTCATTGCATTTGTCAGCAGGTTTTGCAAAATCCGCTCTACCATATTCCGGTCTGAATATATATAGATGGAATAATCCGGCAGTTTTATTTCCGGTATGATATTCTTTTTTTCTAATGCCGGTGCATGTTCCGTTATCAGATCTATGAGCATGTTGGAAAAATTAAACGTTACTTTACTGGGAACGGTCTGCTGTTCCTCTAAAACAGAAAGGTCATAAAATGCTTCCACCAGTTCCTTCATTTTTTCTGCTTTACGCAGGACAACTGCGATGCGTTTGGCCTGCGCTGGCTCTAAATCTTCTTTTTGTAACAATTGTAAATGACCAAGAATAACCGTTAGCGGCGTACGCAGATCATGTGATATATTTGCAACAGATTCTTTTAAATGTTCTTCATGACGTAAGGTTTTCGCTACGGCCTGTCTCTGCCCGATATTATAAAGATTCAGTATAGCTGCCAGGTGTTCTAAATCTTTATCCATCAGGGAAATGTCTATCATCTGTCCGGAATTTCCACGATTCCATTCCTTCACCTGACCGGAAAGATTACGAATTTGTTTTTTCAGCTGTATATGTCGGAATAATAATATCAGGAATCCCGCTGCCAGAAGCAATAAAAACCATTTTATTTCAGACATCTTTCCTCCATTTATTTCAAGTCACATTTACGAAATTTTATCCACGAAAGCAATATCAGTATGCCCGACCATATCACCCCTGCCAGAATAGCAGCCGGCTGAAAAAATGTGTTCCTGCTGACAACGACCCGGATCTGATAAACTGGTAAAAACGCTACCGGCAATTGCAGCATCATTCCATATCCGAGATAAAGACTAAGTGCAAAAATAATAATTGCCGTAACAGAAGTTGCTCTCACAACATCTTGCAAATAACAGCAAATTAAAATTGCAATCAGAAAGATCCCGCTATTTAACAGAAGCGAATAAACGATTGCTTTTGTTACATTATAAAAAAATACCCCACCATCTTCCATACCAAACCTTCCAAATGTTCTGATACATCCTGCAACCGGATACACAAGCGCCATGATATGAAAAGCGATCAGATAGGATATGATTTTACCCGTAAAAATTTTGCTTCTGGAATATCCGGCACTGACTTCGAGCGTTATGGTTCTCCCGGAAAATTCCTGTCCGAAACTCAAAGCAAGAAGCCCCGAAATAATGATAAGGAGAAACGTAGAATCATACACCATTCCGTTAAAAATATCTGCAAGGGAAGATGCCTTTCCTCCTGCCGGTCCCATAACTTCCGGCACATAGGTATCGGCGGTAAAAAAGCCCAGAGCAAATATTCCAATCATCCCACACCAGTAAACGAAATTATGCAAAAACTGGTATTTCTCCATCTTTAATAATTTTTCCATCCTAAACACCTCCCACTATTTCAAATCTGCATGTAAAAAAATGCGACCGGCACTATAATACAAAATAAACATCCACAGAAAATCCAGGCTTAACGGAACCGTTGTCCTGTCAAACTTTTGTAATGCAATTAATCGAAGCTGTCCCATGGGCAATATTCTTATCAGACTTTCTGCATGTTTCCCATTCATCAAAAAAATCATAAGAAAAAACAGAACCATGGAAACTGCCAGTGTTTTTCCCATATCGCGGAAAACAAAAGCAAGAACGACCGGTAATGCACACATGGTGATTACGACAAACAGTATTTGAAAAGCCACAGTAAAAGTACCTGAAATTTCCGGAAATCTTTCTTTCATACCAAACCGGCCAATGATTTCATGTATCAGTAACGGAACTGTCAGAATGAGGATGCAGCCAATCTGGGATACCATGACTTTTGCCCAGAATACATAACCTCTCTTATGTCCTGCAGTCAGATATGCATTTAAGGTTCTTCCTCCAAAATCATTTCCAACAAACAATGCTATAAAAACAATAATCAGGAAATAAAGAAGTGGCATATTATATAAAGATGCCATAACCAGATTTGAAGTTTTTCCTTTGCTGTCCAGCAACAATATACTGCTTAAAAGAAACGTAAAGATCCCGATTCCCCAAAAGTACCAGCTGTGCCATAATTTATACCATTCCGTTCTCAGGAGATTTGCCATCTTTTGCCCCTCCTATTTTACTCAGGAAATAATCTTCCAATGTATCACCCGATACAAAAAGCCCGGTAACCAGCACATGCGCTTCTGATAAAACAGATGCAACCATTTCCAGATCATCCAGATGATCGTACAAACGAATCGTACCATCGGGCATCAGCTTAAAATGATCTGTATGAAGATTTTCTTCCAGAACCATCACTGCTTTCTGCATATCGGTTGTCTGAATCGCAATATGACGTTTGCACCGTTCATTTAATTCATGATCAGAAATTTCTTCTATAATATTTCCATGATCAAGCAGAATAAACTCTGTTGCCGTTTGATACAATTCTTCCAAAATATGACTGGAGACCAGAATTGTCATTCCGTATTCCCTGTTTAACGTTTTTAATAAATTCCTGATTTCCACAATTCCGGCAGGGTCCAGTCCGTTAACAGGTTCATCTAAAATTAAAAATTCCGGGGTATTCAAAAGAGCCATTGCAATTCCAAGGCGCTGCCGCATCCCTAAGGAAAAATTTCGAACCCTCTTTTTTCCCGTATCGTTTAACCCAACCATATCCAATGTTCTTTTTATCACGGTTTTATCCGGTATGCCACGCTGAATACGCTGTATTTCCATATTCTGATATGCGGTCATTGCAGGAAATAATGCCGGTGTTTCGATCATACTTCCAATCCGTTTACGCTGTTTCTGTAATTCCACAGTTTCTGATTTTCCCCATAAGGAAAGCGTGCCGCTTGTCGGAAATGCAAGTCCCGTGACCAGTCTTAAAAAAGTAGTCTTGCCAGCCCCATTCTGACCGATAAAACCATAAATTTTACCCTTTTTTATCTGCAAATTTATGTGGTCCAATGCCAGTGTCTGCTTATACTCTTTCGTTAAAGACCGGGCTTCTAAAATAACTGAATTCATCTTCCGAACCTCCTTTACAAAAAACAGTATAACGAACATTCTTAAAGAATTCCTTAAGCTGAGATAAGAAGACATTAAAAAAGCATAAAGCCAGGGAACTTTTATTCCTTAGCCTTATGCAGACGATAACCAATGCCCCAGACCGTATCTATAAATTCTTTATCCGGACAAACCGCTTTTAATTTGTTACGCAGATTACTGATATGAACATTAAGCGTATTGTCTTCCACAAAATATTCTGTATTCCACACACTCTGAAAAAGATTTGACTTTGAGAATACTTTGTCCGGATATTTCATCAGCAATTCCAGAATGGCAAATTCTTTTGCGGTTAAAGCCAATTCCGCTTCCTTCAAAAATGCCGTATTCTTTTCCAGATCCAGACATAAATCCCCGTATTGTAAACAGGCAGCCGAACGATTTTCAAACTGTACTCTGCGCAGATTGCTTTCGATTCTGGCAAGCACTTCTTCCATATCAAAAGGTTTTGTAATGTAATCATCTGCCCCAAGACGAAGCAGATCAATTTTATTCTGTGTCGTTTCTTTCGCTGAAATAATAAGAACCGGTATCGTAAATTGTCTGCGTATATCTGCCAGAATAATATCGCCGCTTCGATAGGGTAGCATAATATCAAGTATGATCAGATCAATTTTTTCTTTGTGTAAGAAATCCAGAACATGGAGTCCATCATATTGACTGTACACAACATATCCGTTTTCTTTCAGGAAATCTGTTAACAGCGTATTGATTTCCACATCATCTTCAATTATTAATATTTTATCCACTTGTGTACCTCTTTTTTACAGGCAATAACCTTCTTCCCTGAGTTTCTTTCCCTCTTCGATATAAGAAAGTGCACTCTCTTTTAACCCTGCAATTTCCTCTTCCGTCAATGCCCGCGTGACCTTCGCCGGTCTGCCCATAACCATGCTTCCATCCGGGATATTCTGATGTTCGAGCACAAGGCTTCCTGCTGCGATGAGACAGTTTTTTCCGATCACACTGCCGTTCATCACCGTTGCGCCCATGCCGATTAATGTGTTGTCCCCGATCGTGCAGCCATGAAGAATTGCATTATGCCCCACCGTCACATAATCACCCACCATGGTCGGGTCGACTTTGGAAGTGTGAACCGTGCAGTTATCCTGAATGTTTGTCCCTTTTCCGATGATAATTTTATTGTCATCCCCACGCAGTACCGCATAAAAAAGAATGGTACTGTCCTCACCGATGGAAACATCCCCCATCACCACAGATTCCTTTACGATATTGGTTGATGCCGCTATACTTCCCGTTGTTTTTGTCATGACCGATTTCCTCGTTTCTTTCCTTATTTTCATACTGTTTTTAGTATAACATCTCCGTTTTTGCTTCTCAACATACTCTTTTGGGAAAAGAAAAAAGCGAGGACATCAGCAGATGCTCTCGCTCGACTCCACTTTACGATTTATTCGTAAATGTGTTTCTTTTTATCTTTTGCTTTCGCCTGTTTTTTCTTTAACGGGTGTTTTGGATTCTTATCTGACATAGTAATCGCCTCTTTTCCTCATATTCATATGTCAAATTTGTTTCCTTTGTTATGCCTACGTTATAGCACTGTATTCTGGCAATGTCAACCCTGTCTGTTAATTATTTTGTGTTTTTTCTGTGAACATGATAAATTTACTCATTTTAACGCAAGTTGTCAGGCATTTTGTGTTTGTGTTTTTTCTGTGAACTTACAAAATCCTCCCAAAAAAGTCATTGACATTTTAAATTTTCATCTCTATAATGGTAAAAGTTCGGTTGCTAACTATTTAAAATCATTTTAAGAAAGGAGTGATTTCTTGCAGGATTTCGATGAAGAACAACTCAAAGAAATTCATATGGGCCGCCTGATCCAGGTACTGTCCCATCAGATGAAACGGAAAAGCTGTGTGAACTCCATGATCAACGACGATGGTCTGACCACCATGCAGAAACATGTGTTGAAATTTCTTCTTCTGGAAACCCTTCACAAGGTTGTCTACCAGAAAGACATCGAAGAAGAATTTCAGATCCGCAAATCCACGGCGACCGGAATGCTGCAGCTTCTCGAAAAAAATGGTTTTATTGTGCGGGAAAGCGAAAAAAAAAGATGCCCGTCTGAAACGCATCATTCCTACAAAGAAAGCGGAAGCACTCCGTCCGAGCATCCTTGCACACATAAGGCAGTCGGAAACACAGCTTACGACAGATATTTCCGAAGCTGATGTTCTGACCTGTAAAAAAGTGCTCTGCCAGATGCTCTATAACGTATCAGAACATAAGGAGGTATGTAAAAAAAATGAATAAGAAACTTTTACAATCCGTCCGGGAATACAAAAAGCAATCCATCATTGCCCCTCTTCTGGTTACATTAGAGGTACTGATGGAAGTATTGATTCCTCTGGAAATGGCAAAAATTATTGATATTGGCATTGCAGAAGGAAATCTCGGATATATTATCCAAAGAGGACTTATCCTTGTAATTATGGCAATGATGTCCCTGTTTTTCGGTGTACAGGCCGGAAACTTTGCAGCAATTGCCGGAGCCGGATATGCCAAAAATCTGCGGCACGATATTTATTATAAAGTACAGGATTTTTCCTTTAAAAATATTGACCATTTTTCCACGTCCGGACTCGTTACCCGTATGACCACCGATATTACAAATATCCAGATGGCCTATATGATGAGTATCCGTCTGCTTGCAAGAGCTCCGATTATGATCGTTTTATCCTGGATCATGACGCTGACGCTCAGCAAAAAAGCCGCACTCTTATTCTTAATCGTCATCCCGGTGCTCGGTGGAACGCTGTTATTTATTGCAAAGAAAGCCCATCCACATTTCATCAAGGTGTTTGACGAATACGATGATTTGAACAACTCTGTACAGGAAAATGTAAATGCAGCCCGCGTGGTAAAAGCATTCGTCCGTGAGGATTACGAAATTGACAAATTCCACGGTGTTTCCAAATATGTTTACCAGTTATTCACAACAGCAGAAAAAATTGTTGCCTGGAACTCTCCGGTTATGCAGTTTGTAATGTATGCCGTTATCATGATCCTTGTCTACATTGGTGGAAAAGGCATTGTAACCAAAACGATGGAAACCGGTGCCTTAACCTCCATTATTGTATATGCTTTACAGATCATCGGCTCCCTGATGATGGTAACTTTCGTTTTCGTCATGATTATGATTGCTGGCGCATCAACAGACCGTATCACCGAGGTACTCGATGAAATTCCGGAAATGATTGATCCCGCAGACGCAGTAACTTCCGTTGCCGATGGTGATATTGTCTTTGACCATGTCAGCTTCAGTTATGCCGGTGAGGGAGGAAATCTTTCCTTAAAAGATGTAAATTTGCATATCAAATCCGGTCAGACGGTGGGTATCATCGGTGGAACCGGAAGTGCCAAATCCACTCTCGTACAGCTGATTCCACGTCTGTATGATGTCACGAAGGGAAGTGTAATGGTCAGCGGTGTCGATGTACGCAAATACAATCTGGAAGCTCTGCGTGATCAGGTTTCCATGGTGTTGCAGAAAAACGTCCTGTTCTCCGGAACAATTTACGACAATATCCGCTGGGGCAACGAAAACGCCTCTGACGAAGAAGTGCAAAATGTATGTAAACTGGCACAGGCCGATGGTTTTGTCCGGGAATTTCCGGATGGCTACAACACACAGATTGTCCAGGGTGGAAACAATGTTTCCGGTGGACAGAAACAGCGTCTTTGTATTGCCCGTGCACTTTTGAAAAAACCAAAGATTCTGATTCTGGATGATTCCACAAGTGCTGTAGATACCAAAACCGATGCTCTGATCCGTAAGGCTTTCCGTGAGGAAATCCCGAATACCACAAAGATCATCATTGCACAGCGTGTTTCTTCTATTGAAGATGCCGACCAGATCATTGTTCTGGAAAACGGTGCTATTTCCGGCATCGGTACATCCGAAGAACTGTTAAAAACCAATGCAATTTACCGTGAAGTATATGTATCACAGGTCAAAGGAGGTGAAGATCATGAATAACAAAAAGCCAAAGCTTTCCAAATACAATATTGCTACCGCAAAACGTCTGTTGAAATATGTAACAGAAACCTATAAAGCCCGCTTTATTCTTGTATTTGTATGTATCTTCTTAAGTGCAGTCGCATCCATTTCGGTATCTCTGTCCTTAAAATACATGCTTGATGATTTCATCCTTCCCCTGATTGGACAAAAAAGTCCGGACTATACCGAATTTTACCGTGCACTTGCTGTACTTGGCTGTATTTTCATTGTCGGTGTTATTGCAACATTTATCTATACCCGTATGATGGTATATATCGGCCAGGGTGTGTTAAAGCGTGTGCGTGATGATATGTTTGAGCATATGCAGACCCTTCCGATCCGCTATTTCGATCAGAATACGAATGGCTCTATCATGAGTCTTTACACAAATGATACCGATACCCTGCGCCAGATGATCAGTCAGGCAATCCCACAGGCACTGATGTCGTTTTTCACCATCATTGTTACATTTATTTCCATGCTGGTCTTAAGTCCCCTGCTGACACTGCTTGCCATTGTTGTCATCGGGATTCTGGTATTTGTCACAAAAAAAATCGGTGGAAACAGTGGAAAATACTTTGTGCGCCAGCAGGTTTCCCTTGCCGACGTGACCGGATTTGTGGAAGAACATATGAATGGCCAGCGTGTGGTAAAAGTGTTCAACCATGAGCAGAAATCCAAAGAGGAATTCGACCAGCTCAACGAAGCACTGTTTGACAGTGCCTCACAGGCAAACAAATACGCAAACATGATGGGACCGGTTATCGGAAATATCGGAAATTTACAATTCGTGCTGACTGCTGTTCTCGGTGGTGTTCTCTCGGTTGCCGGTGTGGGCGGCATTACGCTCGGCGTCATGGCTTCCTACCTGCAGTTTACCAAGAGTTTTACCCAGCCGTTTATGCAGGTGGCACAGCAGTTCAACTCCATCGTTATGGCTCTGGCAGGAGCTGATAGAATCTTTGCCCTGATCGACGAAAAACCGGAGACAGACGAAGGCTATGTAACACTTGTCAATGCAAAAAGAGATGCCGATGGCAACATCATCGAATGTAAAGAACGTACCGGCATGTGGGCATGGAAACATCCACATTCCGCAGATGGAAGTGTATCTTACACCCCTCTGACCGGCGATGTCCGTTTTGAGGATGTTACATTCGGCTACAATCCGAATAAGGTCATCTTAAAGGATATCAGTCTGTTCGCCAAACCGGGACAGAAACTGGCATTTGTTGGCTCTACCGGTGCCGGAAAGACAACAATTACCAACCTGATCAACCGTTTCTACGATATTCAGGAGGGAAAAATCCGCTATGACGGCATCAATATCACCAAGATCAAAAAAGATGATCTGCGCCGCTCCCTCGGTATTGTCCTGCAGGATACCCATCTGTTTACCGGAACCATCCGCGACAATATCCGTTACGGAAATCTTGATGCAACCGATGAGCAGATCTACGAAGCTGCCAGACTTGCGCACGCAGACCAGTTCATCCGGATGCTGCCAAACGGTTATGATACACTGTTAAGCGGTGACGGCGAAGAACTTTCCCAGGGACAGCGCCAGCTGCTTTCCATTGCAAGAGCCGCCGTGGCTGATCCACCGGTTCTCATCCTCGATGAGGCAACTTCCAGCATCGATACCCGTACCGAAAGCATTGTACAAAAGGGTATGGATAATCTGATGAAAGGACGTACGGTATTTGTGATCGCCCACCGTCTGTCTACAATCCGAAACAGTGATGCAATTATTGTGCTTGACCATGGACAGATCATTGAACGCGGGGATCATGCGGATCTGATTAAGCAGAAGGGAACCTATTATCAGCTGTATACCGGAAAACTGGAACTTTCCTAAACTGGAAATACTCTCCTATTGCAGAAATATTACAGACTTGTTACAATGCATTTGTACTTAGCTAATACAAATACAAACAGGGAGGTACTTAACTATGTGTTTTAGATTTTTTTCCAACTGCGATTTCTCAGCACTGATCCGTAAGTGTTTTGGATGCTAATAACCAGCAAAAAAGAAGCTGCACACGAAATTTTCTTTTCGTGTGTCAGCTTCTTTTTGCGTTTCCTGTCTGTATTCACCTGACCGGTCCGTCTATGCACGGAAATCAAATTTATTTTTTGATATGTTGATTTAAAAACTCCATTACTTCTCGTTTCTTTGGAATCGCAGGAATTCCACCTCTCTTTTGCACACACAGACATGCTACTGCATTTCCCTGCCGTGCACAGGCACGCAAATCATTCCAGTCCATCTCATCAATTGCTTTGTTCAGGGATAAAAACTGGCTCAGGAATCCACCCCAGAATGAATCTCCGGCTCCTGTTGTATCAACCGCCTCTGTTGCAAATCCCCTGATCTGTTCTTTTCCATCCGTAGTTGCCACAAGTACGCCGTCACTGCCAAGTGTAATGGCAATCAGCTCTGGTCCCATGGAAAGCAACTCCTCCGCAGCTTCTTCATAGCTGTTTTTTCCCGTCAGCAGGAGACTTTCTTCATCCGATACCTTCATCACATCCGCAAATGGAATCACTGCTTTCATTTCCTGTACTGCAGTCTGTTCATTTCTCCACAAGGATGCACGGTAATTTGGATCATAAGAAATCAATGCTCCCGCGTCTTTTGCGATATGAACGGCTTCTAAAGTTGCACTTTTTGCCGGTTCATCCGTCAGGGAAAGCGATCCGAAATGAAAAATTTTACCTTTTTTCAAAAGCGTCGGATCCAGTTCTTCTTTCCGAAGTTGTGTATCCGCGCCCGGTTTTCTTGCAAATGAAAATTTCCGCTCACCGTTTTCATCAATTTCTACAAACGCAAGTGTAGTAAAATACTTATCATCTTCGATCAGATGGTCCACTGCAATCCCCTCATTTTGTAAGGTTCTTTTTAAAAATGCACCATGCATGTCTTTTCCGACTTTTCCAATAAACGATGTCCGGTATCCCATATGGCTTGCAACCGTCAACAAATTCGCCGGTGCACCACCGGGATTCTGCTCAAACAGCTTCATTCCATCTTTTCCGTATCCTGCCTCGGTAAAATCGATCAGCAGTTCACCCAATGCTACAATATCAACCTCTTTTTCCATTCTTTAATTCCTCCACAATTTCATTATAACGCTTTTTATTCAGCCGATAAAAGAATAATACCACAGCAGTCACAATCCAGAGAACCCCCGGAATGGTTGTAAATGCATGTTTCATAATGGAAAGTACGGCTGCATTTTGTGTCTGGTTTGCCACATACCCGTATTTTCCGAGTAATCCGGCAAGAAGTGCTGTTCCAATTGCCATTCCAATCTTGTTTCCAAGCGAGATAAACGCATATTGAAATCCATCGTTGCGCAATCCGGTTTTCCACTCACCGTACTCCACACAATCCGGAATGATTGCATAAATTGCGGTATTGAATCCGGAAAAGAAAAACTGTGTAATTCCAGACAATGCATAAAAGATAACCGGAGCTTCTTTTACATTAAAGAAAAACATGGAAAGCATCGAAATTCCTGTCAAAAGTGCAAATACACTGGCAGTTCTTCCTTTATTGTTCAGTTTACGGAATACCGGCTGAAAGCAGGCTGCTCCAATAATGGAAGGAATAATGATGCACATCGAATAAGTGGTATAATACGAGGCATTTCCTTCTACATAAGTAAAATAATACAGGACATCCGCATTTCTTCCATATAAAGTAAAACCAAATAAAATCTGTCCTACCAGAGCCAGCAGATACGGACGATTCTGAAGCACCGCTTTTAGCTGGACTTTTATAGAAATTTTTTCTTTTTCCGGTGTGATCACAGCCTCTTTTGTCTTTGCAAAGCAAAAGAAATGACATGCTGCAAAAATGCATCCATAAATAACTGCCACCGTCAGATATCCGGTTTTTGCACTGCTGCTTCCAAATTTGTTAATCAAAGGAACGGTAATGATATTTAACACACCGATTGCAATCATTGCTGCAACGGAACGGGAAGTGTTGATTTTTGCACGCTCATCAATGTCCTGTGTCATTGCTCCACAGAGTGTTCCATAT
>ENA-OROR01001715-OROR01001715.1-human-gut-metagenome-genome-assembly--contig:-NODE-1715-length-12749-cov-3.879234_pt1 | contig 12749 bp, 10 predicted proteins | sample MGYA00242135_ERZ509060 | MGnify/ENA primary metagenome ERZ509060 (study PRJEB26280, sample SAMEA2338742) | human gut metagenome | biome: human gut; feature: human-associated habitat; material: faeces... | reverse complement strand
GCCCATGGCGGGGGTGTACGGCAGGGCCCGGCCGTCGTACTGTTCGCGCATGGCGTCGCGTACGGCGGGCGGCGCGCCGAAATCGGGCTCGCCAAGGCTTAATTTGATGACGCTGGTACCTTGGGCGATCATCTTGTCTGCTTGTTCGCCGAATACCATGGCACGGAAGGGATTGGCCTCACGCGCTCGGCGGGACATGACTGGAGACGCGGCCGGAGATTGGGGCTGCTGCGCTGCTTCGTTTTCCATATTTCGGTTCTATCCGCCTCACGGGACAAGGTTTCTTCTTCTATAATCACTGTAGGTCGATTGAGTGCACCAACCCGCATTCAAGGAGGAATAATGAGTCGATTCAATGGCAAGCGCGCCGAGTTCGAGGCCAGCGGCGAAAAAATCAACGTCGCGATTCTGGGTGCGGGCCGCATAGCTCACACCATGGCCGGCACCCTGACCCAGATGGCTGAAGATTCACTGTATTCCTCATGGATTCGCCCGTATGCGGTAGCGGCCCGTGATATTACGCGCGCGCAGGCTTTTGCCGACCAATGGCATTTTGACAAGGCTTATGGATCGTATGAGGAGTTGGTGGCGGACCCGGATGTGGATCTGGTGTATATCGCCACCCCGCACAGTCTGCACGCCGAACAGGCGATCCTGTGTATGAAAGCCGGCAAGAACGTGCTGGTGGAGAAGTCGTTCACCGCGAACGCCGGGCAGGCACGTGAGGCGCTGGCCGTGGCCGAGGAAACCGGCATGCTGTGCACGGAGGCCATCTGGACGCGCTACATGCCCAGCCGCAAGCTCATCAACGAAGTTATCGAGTCCGGCGAGATCGGCGAGGTGAAAGCGGCGAGCGCCAACCTGTGCTATCCGGTGTCCGGCAAGGCACGTATGACCGATCCGGCCTGTGCCGGTGGCGCGCTGCTCGATGTGGGCGTGTATCCGCTGAACTTCCTGGATATGGCGGTCGGCGCCGACCATGGCCGTACACTTGATCATTTCGATACGTCGATGGTGCCCGCCGAAACCGGTGTGGATGCGCAGAATTCCACCACGTTGTATTACAGCGACGGCACGATGGCCGTGTCCACCAGTTCGATGCTGGTTTCCTCCGACCGCGGCGGCTATGTGTGGGGCACCGAGGGTTATCTGGTGGTCACCAATATCAACAATCCCGAGTCCATCGACATCTATGACAACGCCCACAAGCCCGTGCGCAGCATTGCGGTGCCGCCGCAGTTGACCGGTTATGAGTATGAGGTGGCCGATGCGGCCAACGCGCTGCTGGACGGCAAGATCGAATGCGAGGCGATGCCGCACGCCGACACCATCCGCATCATGGAGCTGATGGATGCGATTCGTGACCGTTGGGGCCTGAAGTTCCCGTTTGAATCCTGATTTCAGCTCCCCTCCAGAGGGGAGCTGAAATTATTCCGCTGAATCTGCATCTCCTTCAACAATCTGCTCATACAGCCGTGCGAGGCGTTCGTCACGCACGGCTTTCGTTAATTCGCACTCCCATACGGTAATTACACGCCAGCCGGCGGCCTCCAGTTCAGCCCGCTGCGCGATGTCTCGATTGTGATTGCGCAGTAGCTTCGTCTGCCAGAATTCCACATTCGATTTCGGCATCGAATGTTTGGAACAGCCTTCATGCATGTGCCAGAAACAGCCGTTGATGAACACGATGGTGTGGTATTTCGGCAGTACTACATCCGGGTGGCCGGGGTAACGCTTGTCGTTCTTGCGGAATCGCAAACCCTTGCGAAACAGATAGCTGCGTACCAGCACCTCGATTTTGGTGTCTTTGCCACGAATATGCGACATCGTGTACGAACGGGTACCCCGCTCATACTTCTCCACTGGCTGTTTCTTGCGATTCACGCACTCCAGACTACCGTGACGTTGCGGCGAGGATGAAAGCCTGAACGAACAATCACCCATCTTGCCCGTCCGTGTCTCTTATCGCGGGCAACAATCATCTGCCGGTCGAGACTGCCCGATTAGACTGAGTTCAATGGATGACATGACGATTCGTAGGGCCACGGCGGCCGATATTCCCCAGATCGACGAACTGCTGCGGCAGGTGCTCGAAGTGCATCATGCCGGCCGACCGGATCTGTTCAAAGGCGGTGTCAAGAAATACACGGACGAGGAATTGAAGGCGATTCTGGCCAACGATCAGACCCCTGTGTTCGTGGCGGTTGCGCCATCTGCCAATGACGGCAATGACGCCGAACATAACGCCGACTCCCCCGCCACCGACCAAGTGCTTGGCTACGCATTCTGCGTGTTCCAGCAGCACCTCAACAGCAATATCCTGACCGATATCAAAACCCTGTACATCGATGATCTATGCGTTGACGAGCGGTCCCGCGGCCACCATGTAGGCTCCACCTTGTATCGCTACGTGCTCGACTTCGCCCGTCAATCCGGCTGCCACAACGTAACGCTCAACGTCTGGGCCTGCAACCCCAAAGCCCAAGCCTTCTACGAACGCATGGGACTCACTCCATATTACATCGGCATGGAGCAGGTGCTGTAGCGCCGCCGTTTCAGCAGCACGATGATGGCGATGATCGCAGCGAGGCTGCATAGGGCCACGCCATATACAAAGCCCGGAGTTCCGAAATTCATGAGGCAGATTGTGATGTTACCGGTAGTGGTTACCGAAAACACGACGATAAGCGCGACGATACGAATCATATCCAGCAGTCCAGCTGCTTGAGCCAACAGACGCTCCGGTACCACCAATTTGGCCGCCGTGCACAGCAAAGTCGCCTGAACGGCGAGCAGAATCGCCCATTCCCAGAACATGGACGGTTCTTTAAGCAACGTGGTCTCCGGAAACATAGACACCACCTCATTGATAAACCACGGCGCCACAACAATCTCCACATATGCGAGCCCAATACAACACACGACAAGCACCACGGCAATGGCATAGCGCCAAGCGACGTCTGTTTTGCGAGATTTACGAGAAATGAATGCGATACCAGCGTTCATGGCTATGCTCCTTAATCCAATATCAATATCAATGGAGGAACCTGCACAGCACCGTATGCCACCATCATAATATATCGAATATCGATATAAAAATATCGAAAAACACTTTCACCATTCACCCACACGCATCGCGACGTGATCAACCGTTCTTGCCTTGCTCGCAGCATCCACGACCAACACGGGAAAGTCACTTTAAAAAAGCACCTTATCAATGTGGATAACTCGGAAGCTAGAACCACATACCCCCGTTCAGCTTGCCAATCAGAGACCTCATCCCATACCGTCAAATGCACCCGCACGCAACGACGCGTCAGACAACAGAAAGAAGGACCAATGAACATCTCTACGTTTACCCACAACTCCCACCCGGCAATTCGACATACGCATTTTGTCTAGTGCGGGATTGAGAGTTATGATGACACGAAGAAAACTCATCATCAAGAAACTTCGGCAAGCGGCAAAGCAGCGAGGGCTCGATTTCTATTTGTTACGGCAAGGCAGCAGACATGAGGTTTACTGCCTGGACGGGTTGAGGATACCCATCCCCCGCCATAATGAAGTCTCAGAACGAACCACGCTGGATATCATCAACGAGAGCGAGCAGAAACTCGGAAAGGGGTGGTGGCAATGAGCAACTATGACGTGCTTGTGCAACCCGATGACCGATATTGGTACGTTCAGGTACCAGCTATCGAACGGTCAACCCAGGCCAAAGGACTTGACGATATCGAGCCAATGGCTAAAGATCTCATCACTGTCATGAACGACGACGACAATCCGGAGCTCAAGGTGACGTTTGTGTTGCCGAAACAAGCCAAACAACACGTAACAGAAATGTTCCGGCAGCGCGAAATAGCAAAAAAAGCCAACGCACAAGCGGCTGCCGAATCCCGACTCGCCGCACAGGCCCTACGCAACGAGGGACTCACGTATCGACAAATCGGAGCTTTATTGGGGGTCTCCTACCAACGAGCATTTCAATTGGTCAACGGCAAAACAAAGCACAAAACGACAGCGTCCGAATCGCCTCAGCCAACAACTGAATCACGCTCCCCACGCACGAACCATGCCACACCGCTATCGACTCCGGTCTCGGCTTAGCGAACGGGTCCACAAAGCCCAGACTGTTTCCATCCCCAAGCTCAAGAGCACCGAGCAGAATCTTCTCATCCCAGCAGATTGAGGAGATCGTCCTTGGTGAGGGTGGCGATGGAGGCGGGGGCTTCGGTGAGGGCGCTGGCGCCGGTGCCGGCTTCGTCGGCAAGCAAGGAAGCGTCGGTGAACTGGCGGGCGAGCTCGCTCTTAGTATGCTGAAGCTCCAAGATACGTTCTTCGATGGTGTCCTTGGCCACCACCTGATACACGTTGACGTCTTCGGTCTGGCCGATACGATGTGCTCGGTCGGTGGCCTGATCCTGTGCGGCGGCGTTCCACCATGGGTCGGCGTGGATGACCACGCTGGCACCGGTCAGGTTCAGTCCGGTGTTGCCGGCCTTCAGGGAAATCAGGAAGGCAGGCGTATCGTCCGCATTGAACTGGTCGACGAGTTCGAGACGCTTCTTCTTGGGCGTGGAGCCGGTGATGGTGTAGTAGCGCAGGCCTTGCGCGTCGAAACGTTCGGCGATCAGATCAAGGAAGCTGGTGAACTGGGAGAAGATCAGCGCCTTCTTGCCTTCGTTCACACAGGTTTCCACCAGTTCGGTGATGGCGGCAAGCTTGGCCGATTGATCCTTGGCATCGGCGTACAGCAGCCTCGGATCGCAGCAGATCTGGCGCAACTTGGTCAACTCGGCGAGGATGCGAATCTTCGACGTGTTGAAATCGGCTTCTTCGCTGTGTTCGAGCTGCATTCTGAGCCGCTGCTCGTGAGCCGCATACAGTTTGCGCTGTTCGCCGGCAAGCCGCACGGTCAGCGTGGTCTCTAGCTTGTCCGGCAAATCGGTCAACACCTGGGACTTCAGCCTGCGCTTGATGAACACGCCCACCAACGACTGCAATTGGCGAGATACCCGAGCGGCCTCAGGATTGACTTGTGCGGCGGCCCGACCTTCAGCCGTGCTGCCATCCGCGGCCCGGGCATTGGAGATGGGCAACTCATAACGCTCATGGAATCGCTTATATGAGCCGAGCAGCCCCGGCATCAGGAAGTCGAAAATGCTCCATAGTTCGGAGAGTCGGTTTTCGATCGGCGTGCCAGTCAAGGCGAAACGATGGTCGGCGGCCACGGCCTTGACCGCTTTGGCTATTTTCGTGGTGTGATTCTTGATGTACTGGGCTTCATCCAATGCCATGACATTGAAACGTTGCTCATTGGCGGTGTAATCATCGACATCTCGGCGCAGCAGGTCGTATGAGGTGATGAGCACGGTGGGTTCATCCGCCCGGAACGCACGGCCGATGGCGGTACGGCGCTCGGCTTTGGTACCGGCCACCACCACGGCATTGAAGCTCGGGGCGAACTTGGTGAATTCGGCACCCCAGTTGTACACCAAGGACGCCGGGCACACGATCAGCGATGGGCCAAGGCTGCCGTCGCCCATCTCGCCGGTATTCCGCTGATATCGAGACAGGAGCAACGCGATAAGCTGCACGGATTTACCCAAGCCCATCTCATCGGCCAGAATGCCGCCAAAACCCTTGTCGCACAACGTGTTCAGCCATTGAAAGCCTTCGACCTGATAAGGGCGCAGAATATGCTTGAGACTATCCGGCACTTCATACGACTTAGGGTCGATGATCTTGAGATCGTCGATGTATTCGGTGAACGAAGCGTCCTTGACTACATCGGAGCCGTCATCCGGCAGCTCACCATCCAGTAGGAATGCTCGACCGCCCGGCAACTCGATCAGCCCGGAGTTGAGCTGCTGCTCGCTCAGATCGAGGTCGCTGGCCAATCGGTCCAACGTGCTGAGATTCGCGCCGCTGAGTTTGACAAGCGTGCCGTCCTTCAACTGATGGAATCGTTGACGCCGACGGTACGAAGATAGCAAGGCACCCACTTCGTCCGGCGGCACTTCATCAGCGAGGGGTGATATCTCCACCAAGTTGCCTTTGATGGACAATCCGACTTTGACGCTTGGTGGCTTGGGCGCGATCAGCCGGTCAAAAGCCGGTGTGGTGAAGACCTCCCCCACTTCCTTTAGTGCCGGCAATCCCTCGTCAAAGAGACGAACGATCTGCGTGGTGTCATCGCGATCGATAGTGGCCGCATCAGACACGAATTTTTTGGTGGCCTTTCGCGCGGCCGGCGTTCGGAACCCATTCACCGTCTGATGAGTGGCGGCCGCAACGCGCTTGCGCTGGTCAGGCATGGTAAAGAATTCACGCACTACATCAATCGCAAGATGCTCAGCGTCGAAATCACGCCCAATCACGCCCCGAGACAAGGGGATGGAACGCTCGCCCTCAGCATGCACCGTCGGGCCATCGGGTAGCAACGGGACAATGGCATCGCCGTAGCGTGCCTTGACCTCGCATTGCACACCATGCTCATCACGATCCAGATAAAACTGGAGGCTGCATTCCGTAGGACTTAATTCAGCCAGCTCGCGAGGAATCTCACTGGCCTCCAACAGTCCGGCACCAACCAGCTGAGGCAATAGCGTGCGTGCGAATAGGGCGATGTCATCGCCGGCAATGACCTGTCCCTCGCCATCGGGTTCAAACAGGTCTCCCAATAGTCCTCGCAACGGAATCAATCGTTTCGGGCAACGGACGAATCGGCATCCTGCTGCGCTTTTACGCTGAGAGCCCGCCATCATGGCGGATACCGCACCGGCCGGGTTAGTGGAGGCGAGCAACAGCCATACATTCTTGCCGCCGTCAATCACGGTTTCCACCGCTGGCACTCCGGTAAGCAGGTATCCGGCATCCGGACCATACGTATTGAAATCACGCCGCGCAATGCGCATGAGAAAATCTGGCTCGCCACCATCAACTGGCACCGATGCAGGCTGCCCGGAGAACCATGTGTTCAGCACGAGCTGTACGCCTCTGCCCTCACGTACGGACAGCAACCGGGCCACTTCCGGTGCTGAAAGCGTCAGATGACGGTCGATGGCGATATGCCCGTAATACCTGTCCTGCTGCTCGGCCGCACGACGCACGGCCATCGCATCATCAAGGACGTCCAGCAGGGGGCGCGAATCATCATCGAGCATATCCGGCGTATGAATAAAGGCAAGCTTCTGCCCATAATCCGCATAGTCGCCGTTCGCCATGGCAAGCACAAATTGCGGAATCGATTTCAGCACATAGCTGGACCCATTGGAAGCCGAGCCGATCTTGAACTCCACGCTCCACACGCCGTCGATGAAACTCAATATCGGGACAAGCTGCACCTGCCCCAAGCCCACAGTCTCGCTGTCACCCTGATACCCGCCGCCTCGGGTGCCGGCACGAGAGCCGTATCCGTTTTTTGTACGCCGAGCATTTGCACCGTTTTTCCCTTGCGTGGCATCAAACCGACGCATAACCGCATTGCGACGACGAATTTTGGCTTGAGCGTCTTGCCTATCGGCGTGCTCCATATAGTCAATCAGCGTCCGAGACGGTCGTGCGGCCCCGGCACGGTAGCCTTCAAAACGCTGCGGATCATCGCAGAATATGAAGGCGAGCGCAATCATGTGCTTGCACATGCCATAGCCACGGCCGTAAGCCGGGCATGAGCACTTGCCACCGACGGCTTCTCCCGTATCGAGGTCGAATTGCACGCTGGTACGATACCTACTCGATGGGCTGGTGGTGCCACGTAGAATACCGTCAAGCTCGGCATACCCGGTTCGATGATTTTCGCTGTATACCGGATTGATAACCATGGTGGCCGCTTTGCGCGCAATGCTACGGGCACGAGCGAGCACGGCATTCGACGATGACGATTCCACATCGTTGCGTAACGCAAGGATAGGGACGGCATGGGCTTCGGCACGCTTCGCAGACCCGGCGAAATGGCCTTCGTCCTCATCGTCGAACCATACGGAACGTCCTTGCCTGAAACGATAGGGCATCACCGCATCGGCGGCGGACAAACTGTCCGTTCCACCAAACGTTACGTCTCTGCTGCCGGCCGCGCCTGAGCTACCAAGTATTCCACCCGTCTCACCAGAAATGCCGCCTACTCCGCCGCTTTTACCGGCATAGATGCCCCTGCCCCCATTAGTGTCATCAGTGTCATCTATGTCATACCGACCGTCGTCGTAATCGGCATCTTCGTCGTCTCCTCTTTTCCAAGGATTGCGACGACGCAACGCATGGCCCCAGGAAACGCCGGAATCATCATCCTCATAAGGCAGGAGGCCATCGTCATCCGCATTATCGGGAACATGGCCAAACACACCATACCCTTTGCTCATGGGCGAGCCTCCTTTCCAGCGAATGTATTTCAACCCAACGTTTCCATCCTAGACGAAGCGCGCGGTAGCCTTAATGTATGGATGCAGACAAGCCGGCGCAACGCAAATCCTATGCAGGGAACACCACCCTCGAAATCTTCGAGGTGCTGTGGCGTCACAGTTACTTTGGGCATGGCCTGACCGTGCGGCAAATACTCGATGAGCTTGCCCGTAAACACCAGCTGGAAGATCCAAGCGAGCTGCCGACCGAGAAGACCATACGAAACCAGCTCAAAAAGCTGACCTCCACGGAATTTCTCGGCAGACATATCGGGCATCTCACCGAAAGCGACCTTGCCGGCATCGAATGCAAGAATCCACAACCCGGCTGGTATCTTGATGCATTCCTGTCCACCGCCGAAATGCGACTGCTGCTAGACAGTCTTACCCTATCTCGCATCAGCCTCGACACCATGGACGACCTCATCGGTAAAATCCGCGAGCTCGCAGGCGCCGCCGGGCAGGCAGTAGGCTACCTGGACCATGTGGCCACCTACACGCATATCAACGGTGAGTTCCTATCCACTATCGACCAGCTGAATCAAGCCATCGAAGAAGGCCACGGCGTAACCTTCCAATACCGTGATTACGGACCGGATGGCACCTTGATACCGCATAAAAGCCGTACGGGTGCAGGCCGAATTACCTACACCGCCGACCCTTACCAGATGGTGTACAAGAACGGACGCTATTACCTCATCTGCCACCTGCATGGCGAAGACAACCTCCGCATTTTCGTGGTCAACCGAATCGCCAACGTCAGCGCCAAAGGCAGGAACGGCACAGTGCCACTGGAAAAACCAGCACCAGCTGATTTTGACGCAGTGAACTTCATGCGCCACCGTCCATACCCCGTAGCCGATGCCCCGATTCGCATCCGCATGGCCGTACGAGACGAATCCATGCTCAACAACGTGTTCGAATGGTTCGACGACCCTCAAATCAAACATTCACCGGACGGCACACAGTTCGAAGTCATCGTCGATGCTCCCGAACGCGCTGTGTTCTGGTGGGCATTGCAGTATTCCTGGGATGGCCGCGTAGTGATTCTTGAGCCCGATTCGCTCAAGCGCAAACTCTATGATGCCGGGCGTCGCATGGCCACAGCCTATGCTCCCGAATGATGCAACATCACATCGCACGCCTCCTTGTCGAGTTGTTCACCAGCGAATTTCACCGGAGAACCTATCATCCCATCGCCAATCACACTCGGTAATTTTTTACCGGGAAATACGATTTCAAGCCATTTCGCGGGCATCGTCCCTCACCTAGGCGCACATAAGGCTAAGGTGGGAATCATTAATCGCATCGCGCGTCCACAAGCGTGCACTAGCGCGTACAACAATAAGGAGCAACTATGAGCGAAGAGCGTACCGCATGGGGCTGGGGTCTGGCCAGCGTAGACGCCGCCGGCACCACCCTGGACGTCTGGTACCCCGAACTGAATCTCGGTGAGGCACCGGCCGAGTCCGATCGCCCGAACCACAATTTCGGTACTTTGGCTCACGATGAGGCCGACGCCCGTGGCATTCGCCGCGTGCCGGTATTCGTCGTCAGCCAGTTGGACGAGCCGATCAGTAATGCCGCGGACGCTTACCTGAAGCTCCATTTGATGAGCATGCGCATGGCCAAGCCGAACACGCTGAACCTCGACGGCATCTTCGCCCAGCTCGCCAATGTGGTGTGGACCAACTACGGCCCCTTCGCCGTTGAAGACTTCACGCTGCGCAAGGCCGACGTCGAACGCGCCTCCACCGAAGCCGCTCTCGCTTTCGCCTCCCAGGCCGGACTGCCTGCCGCAGCTCCTGCCGCCACTGTCAACGTGTTCGGTGTGGATAAGTTCCCGCGCATGATCGATTACGTAGTGCCCACCGGCGTGCGCCTCGGCGACGCCGACCGCGTGCGCCTCGGCGCTTACTTGTCTTCCGGCACCACCGTGATGCACGCCGGATTCGTGAACTTCAATGCCGGCACGCTCGGCGTCTCCATGGTCGAAGGCCGTGTTTCGCAAGGCGTGGTCGTGGGTGACGGTTCCGACATCGGCGGCGGTGCCTCCATCATGGGCACCTTGTCCGGTGGCGGCAAGCTGCGCAATTCCATCGGCGAGCACTCGCTGCTCGGCGCCAACGCCGGTATCGGCATCTCTCTGGGCGATAACTGCACCGTCGAAGCCGGTCTGTACATCACCGCCGGCACTAAGATCACCATCTGGGACAAGGCCAAGGCCGCCGCTGGCGAACCGCTGGAAGTGGTCAAGGGTGCTGAGCTCTCCGGCAAAGACAACATTCTGTTTATCCGCAACTCGGTGAACGGCCGCATCGAAGCCCGCTACCGCAAGGTGGGAATTGAGCTCAACGCCAAGCTGCACAAGAACTGAAATTGAAATAATGGAGCGTTATCTTCGTTGCCCCTCGGTCGACGTACCTTCGTACGCCTTCCCTCGGTGCGCCTCGATACCGCACACATTATTTCAATTTCAGAACTAGCCCTGCTAGTTCTTATGCAGCCGTCGCAGCATAGCTGGTTTGCGCTGTACATATAGAAAGCGCCTCACTGGAATCTCCAGCGAAGCGCTTTCTCAAACCAACAATCACCGCTCGTCCATCGGCACGAAATCGCGCTCGACCGGACCGGTGTAGACCTGGCGTGGGCGGCCGATCTTGGTATTCGGGTCGGCCAACATCTCACGGTACTGCGCAATCCAACCGGGAATGCGGCCCAGCGCGAACAGCGTGGTGAACATGGCCGGATCGAAGCCGATCGCCCGATAAATCAAGCCCGTGTAGAAGTCGACGTTCGGATACAGGTTGCGCGATACGAAATATTCGTCATTCAGCGCAATATCTTCAAGCTCGGTGGCCACGGCGAACAGCGCGCGCTCGTCAGACGGCAGCTTCTGCGTATCTTCGCGCTCCATGATCTTTTCCAGATACTTCCTGGCAATCGCCGCGCGCGGATCATACGACTTGTATACACGGTGGCCAAGGCCGGAAATCTTCTGGCCATTCTCCTTGGCATCACGCACGAACTCGGCCACAGACTTGCCGGAATCACGAATCGCCTTCAATTGGCGCAGTACGGCCTCATTCGCACCACCATGCAACGGACCAGACAGCGCATTGACGCCAGCGGCCACCGCCGAATACAGGTTGGCGTGGGCGGAACCGGCGATACGCACCACCGAGGTCGAGCAGTTCTGCTCATGGTCGGCATGAATAATCAACAAACGACCCAAAGCATGCACATACAGCGGGTCGGATTCAAACGGCTCGTACGGCACAGCGAAGCACATGCGCAGGAAGTCGTCCACATAGCCGCGCGCGTAATCGGGGTACAGCATCGGCTCATCGCGACGACGGCGGAAGATGTACGACACAATCGTACGGGCCTTGGCCATGATGATCTTGGCGGCCTCATCAAGCTGGTCGTTGTCAGAAATATCGGTGGTGTCCGGGTAGAACGTGGCCAGCGCATTGATGGCGGAGGCAAGCACGCTCATCGGATGAGCGGAGCGCGGGAACGAACCCATGAAGGTACGGAAGTCTTCGCCAACCATCGTCTTGTGATTGATGTCCGCACAGAACTGCTCATACTCAGCCCTGCTCGGCAGCTCGCCGTGGCGCAGCAGCCACGCCACCTCCAGAAAATCGGAGTTCTCGCACAGTTGCTCGATGGGGTAACCGCAGTAGCGCAAAATCGAATGCTTGCCGTCGATGTAGGTGATTTTCGATTCGCACTGCGCGGTGGTGAGGAATCCGGGATCAAGCGTTACCCAGCCATCGTTGCGCAGTTTGGAAACGACGATGCCATCCGGCCCTGCACTAGCCTTAACCACGGGCAGGTTGAACTTGTTCGAATCGACATCAAGTTGTGCCGTTGCCATTCGCGCACCTTCCTCTTCATGAACCACTTACCCCAAACATTAACGTTCACGCGTTCGCGAACACTAGTGTTCGGTACTCTATGTCTTCTGTGTTACCGCTGGCGAATGCCGGTCGATACACGAAAGCCGAAGTGCGCTCATGCTATCAAAGCAAACGCACTTCGGCTTGTTACGTCTCGAATTCGCGGGAAAACCGCGAACAGACGGACGGCTAATGAGACGCTGATCGCCCATCACAGGCCAATCAGGCACCTACCATACGCCAAACGCCGATCAGAGGTTGGTGCGATCGGTGAAAACGATCGGGCCGTTCTCGGTGATGGCGATGGTGTGCTCGGAGTGGGCGCCGCGCGAGCCGTCGGAGGCACGCAGGGTCCAGCCGTCCTTCGGATCCTGGAAGATCTCGTCGGTGGTCTTGAGGAACCACGGTTCGATGGCGATGACCAGGCCTTCGCGCAGCTTGTAGCCGT
>ENA-OROR01001702-OROR01001702.1-human-gut-metagenome-genome-assembly--contig:-NODE-1702-length-12847-cov-6.890713_pt1 | contig 12847 bp, 9 predicted proteins | sample MGYA00242135_ERZ509060 | MGnify/ENA primary metagenome ERZ509060 (study PRJEB26280, sample SAMEA2338742) | human gut metagenome | biome: human gut; feature: human-associated habitat; material: faeces... | reverse complement strand
GCGTTTTTTTCAAAGGGGCATCCTATTTTAGTGTAACTCAAATGCAAAGTTAACATTCAAACAATCCCAGATTAATTAAGTTGTTGGATAAGAGTTTTCCAATGAGGAATTCTGCTGAAATATAATAGAGTTTCCTTTTTCCCTCATTGTGTTTTGCTTCCTGCATTTTTTCTTTTACAATCTTTAAAAGTGCGGCATAAATCTCTTCATTAGACGCCTGGCAAATTTCCTTTCCGAATAATTCCTTTACTTTTATTGTTAATTCTTTTTCCATTTGTTCTCTTTCCTTTCTTATAGCTTCTTATTTTCCAGTGCTTCATAAACCCGCAGAATCTCCCCTGTACTCCATGCCTGGGCAAAACAGCCTCTGGATGAGGTAGGATTTTTTCCATCATAAATCTCCGGTAACTGTCCCACACAGCCTTCTCTCATAGCGCTTTCCATGACCTCTAACTGGGCTTTCACTGTTTCTACAGCCTCATCGCTATACTGGTGAACCTTCAGGTAAGCTAGATAATAGGCTCCCAGGGGAAATGTCCACACAGTTCCCTGGTGATATGCCATATCCCGTTCTTCCACAGGCCCACCATAGATTCCATGGAATTCCTGGTCTTCTTCTTCCAAAGTACGCAGACCGTATGGGGTATACAATTTTTCAAATACAGTTTCCACTACCATTTTCTCCTGCTCTTTGGAAAGCATGGTAAATGGCATGGATACTGCCCAAATCTGGTTGCACCGTATCTGAGTGTCTGCTTTTGTGCCGGACACCAGGTCTTTTAAACAACCTTTTTCATCTAGCCAGAACTGCTTCTGAAAATTCTCTTTTACCTGTTCTGCCAGTTTCTCATAGCTTCCCGCCTGTTCTCCTGTAAGTTCTGCCAGAATGTCCATGATTTTCAGTGCATTGTACCAATAGGCATTGATTTCCACTGGTTTTCCATGTCTTGGTGTGGGAAGAATTTCTCCAATCCGCACATCCATCCAGGTAACCTGCGCCAGGCCTTCCCCAGCCTGTATCAACTCGTCTGCATCCATGCGGATGCCAAAATGAGTTCCTGCCATATAACCACTGATGATACGTTTCATCACCGGATAAACTTCCCGGACAAAATCTGCATCCTGTGTTGCTTCATAATAAAGGTAAACTCCATTGATAAACAGCAAGGCAGCATCTACAGTATTATACATAGGTTCCTGTTCCCCTTCCGGAAACAGATTTGGCATAAGTCCGTCCTTTTCGTGAGCAGCAAAGGTGCGGAGGATTTCTTTAGCTTTTTCATACTGTTTTGTTGAAATGCAAATGCCAGGCAAGGCAATCATGGTATCTCTTCCCCAATCTTCAAAAAAGGGAAATCCTGCCAAAATGGTACTTCCATTGGTGGATGCTCTTCTGGCAATAAACTGATTTGCACTTTTTGCAAGCTGTCCTGCAATCGGTGAAGTAAATCCTGCACGTTTTTCCAATGCCTTTTTATATACCTTTGCTTCCTGTATAACTGTTGTGGCATTCTGTACAGACTTTTCCATTTCATACACAATTTCTAGCATTACCCGGCTCCCAGCTGGTATCGCAATAAAAATTTTATGATTTGCTTTTGCATGTCCGCAGGCTCTTCTTCCGTCACATACATCATAAGAGTAAAATAAAGTTTCCCGTTCTTCAGGAATTTTTAAAACATCCCCGTTAGTTCTGAAAAACAGTTGTATTCCTTCACTTTCTACCTTATTCTCCTGTGGGCAAAAATGTATTTCCTGCAAAGGATCCAAATCCTGGTTTTTAGCTACAAACTGAAAAAAAGGTGTTACAGAAAAAATGCCTTCCCTTTTACTTCTGTTATGGATTTGATACTGCAGGGCAATGCGGTTTGCCTCCTGCTCCATAGCCACTTCTTTGACAATCTCCATACCTTTTACATGAAACCGCCACAAAGGTGTATCGTCATAAACAAAAGAGGAAAGATACTCATATCCCTTCTCAGCTTCTTTCCCCTGGAATTCCTGAGAAGAAATCACAATCTTCTCTTCTTCTAATTCCACTTCTTCTCTGATTCTGTGAATCAGATTGTATCTATGATTAGGCGGATTGGTACATGCCATAAGAAAAGCATGGTCATTTCTGGAAACCCCTCCCATCATATTCATAGAAGAAAATCCACCAAGACCATTGGTCATTAAATAGCAATTTTCTTCTCCCCTTTCCAGGGTGTTAAAATCTTGTTTTCCATAAATCCATTTCATATCTGTTTCCATCACATTCTACATTTCTATTTCAATTTCGTATTTTAGCATAAGGATGGAATACGCACATACAAATATCTAAACATATACTATCAATTATTAAACTCTTCTATTTTTCCTTCCGGATGACTTCCAGGCGCTTATCCATCTCTGCCAGAAAGTCTTCCTTACTCATTTCACCCTTCAGATAAATGGGAAGATATTCATTAAAGAAATCTGTCTGTATCTCCTGCTCCCATTTCATCTGATAATTGGGCATCACGCGTTCTGACTGTTCTACTGCTTCCACGTACTCTTCCTGAAGGCTGTTTAAATCTTCCTTTGCATAAAGTCTCTGTGTATTCTCTCTTTCTCTTTGGGAGCGGTATTCCAGAAGTTTTACAGCTCCCTGTGTAACCTCTTCATCATATCCGGCAGTAACTGCCCAGGCGCTCATTCTTGGAGAATTCATGAGAATATTTCCGGGAAAAGGTGCAAATCCCATCTGTTCCTTGATTTCATCCGGCATTTCCTCTACCATCCAATATCCATTGGCAAAAATCGCTGCCTCTCCCTTCTGGAAACGCTCTGCGGCTTTGTCATATTCTATTTCTACCGCATCTTCAAAGGTGTATTCAAACAGAGTGGTAAGCACTTCTAAAAGCTCATACATGCTTTCATTATTATAGCTTTGGGAAAAATCTTCTTTTAAAAACACTGTCCCTTCTTCTGTTCCGTAGATATAGCTGGTGGCAAACAGCATGGGAACCCAGTAGCTTCCGGAGCCATGAAGAGATAATGGCATAATCCCCTGAGCCTTTAATTTTTCAAGGCAATCAAAAAATCCTTCCCAGGTTTCCGGAAATTTTTCATATCCAGCCTGCGCCAGAAGTTCTTTGTTATAAATAATTCCTGCGTAAGACTGAATCGAACTTCCAAGAGGAGAAAGATAAATGGCTCCATCTTCCTCCTGACACTCCTCCAGAATCTCTTTTCGAAAGGTGGCTTCCCATTCTGGGGACTTCTCCATATAAGGCCGCAAATCCACCAGACGCCGCTCCTCCACCAGCAAACGGTAAAAATCATAATCAAATCCGGCATCTGTAATCACTGCCGGCATCTCATCCAGCACATTCCACTGTTTCAGCCTCTCTCTGTAGCCTGCTGTACTTTCTGTAAGCCACTCCACTTCCACAACATACCTTCCTTCATACAACGCATTAAATTCTTCCACAAACTCCAGGTTATTGCTTACATTTGTAGCTGGATCCACACGAAACACAACAGGAATTTTCACTGGTTCTTCTGACTTTTTTTCCGCTGTTTTTTCTTCTCTGCTGCACCCTGCACATAAAAAAGCTATGAACAGCAGTGCGAAAGCCCATCCTCTTCTATTTTTATTACACATTCTGTTCCCTCTTCTTTTCGTATATAACATATGCTCACCTGTTCTCCATAATAAGTACGCAGCCTTTTCACCACATTGGAAATTCCAAAGCCGCCTTCTTTTTTCTTCACAAACGCAGTGATTTCCTCCAGAGGCATCTTCCCCATATTATTTAAGTGCTTCAGCGCCTCTTCCTCGATGGGTGTCCCATTATTTTCCACAGAAAAACATAAACATTTATTCTCCTGGTAAACCCGAATCCAAATCATACCATCTGAATAAATATCCCGAAATCCATATTTAATGCAGTTCTCCACAACAGGCTGCAAGGTCATTTTCAGAATTTCTACCTCTCTGATGCTGTCCTGAATCTCAATCTGATAATCAAACAAATCTGTATTTCTGATTTTCTGTATATCCATATAGGCTTTTACATGTTCAATTTCTTTGTCCACCTGGATATAACTGTTTCCATTACTCAGATTAATTCTCAGAAACTTGGACAGAGCCTGTATCATTTTCATGATGGTTTCTTCTTTTTGAATTCTTGCCAGCATATAAATGGTGTCCAGCGTATTATACAGAAAGTGCGGTCTTATCTGATAAAGCATAACCTGCAATTCACTTTCTTTTAACTCTCTCTCCTTATGCTGCACGTTTTCCATTAAATGCTTCACTTCCCCAAGCATTCCATTATATGCCTGTCCAATATAGTCAAGTTCTGTATTCGTATCCAAAACAAGCTGATCATCCAGCTTCTTATCTCCAAATTCCCCCATCACTTTGCGTATCTTCTTAATAGGTCTTGCCAGCCTTTCTGACCAGAAGCTCATGCACACCATCAAGAGGATATATCCTGCCAGAAACAAAATAATCATGATTTGCTGCACTTCTTCTACAATCTGATTTGCTATATGCTTAGGCGCAAAGGTTACAATCGTAAAATCTGTGTCTGCATCTGTTTTTTCAATAACTATTCCATGCTTCAAGCTGTTTCTGGAAGCTTTTTGCCTGGTTTGCTGAAACTCTTTTCTCCATTTCTTTCTGTCCTCGTCCGGAAACTGCTCGAAGCAGCGGTTCCCCTTGGCATCCTGAATAAAGTATACAAGCTCCGGATTATCAATCTGTTCCCGCAAGGGGCTCCAGATATGCTTGTTCAGTTTCAAAATCAAAAATCCCGGCTCATGCAGGGAATTCATCTCATGAATGCGCCGCAGGGCAAATAAGCTTTTCTCTCCTGTACCGAAAATCGTGTCTTCTGCCCAAAGCAGTTTTGTCTTAGAATATTCTTCCCCAAATCCCTGATAAATCTCCGTCTTTTTAAGCTCTGCATAAGAAATACTCACATCTCTCAGAGAATAGAAATTTTCCTTGTTATCTACTATAAGATATGCATCCAGAAAACTCCGGTTGTAGCAGGAAACCGACCTTTTCAACATTTCCTTTTCTGCTGTATTTACAGAGGTATTTCGAAGAGTTTTCTGCACATATTCATTAATTACAAAATCTCCGGTAAGCTGGTTTAATTCCTCATAAAGATTCTCAAATTCTCCTGCCAGTTTGTCATTTACATTCGTATACTGCTCCGCAAGAAGCCCTGATATTTTGTTTGTAATGACCTGTTCCACTGCCAGATAGGTAAAAATATAAATGGTTCCACAGATGAGCGTTACAGACAAAAACGTCTGCTTACGAATTCCAAATAAAAATTTTTTGAAATTTATTTTCTTCTTCATCCGTCCACACTCCTTTTGTATTCACTGGGCAGCATTCCTGTATATTGCTTAAATACCTGAGAAAAGTAGGAAGCGTTTGGAATCCCGACTTTATCGCAAATCTCTGAAATATGATATTCCTGCTCTGCCAGTAATTCCTTAGCCTTCTCCATTCTCATATTCTGCACATACCGCTTAAAGGACATCTTCACTTCATTTTTAAATAATCTTCCAAAATAGACCGGATTCAAATAAACATGTTCCGACACCTCTGTAATAGATAAATCCTCTTTCTGCAAGTGTTCCTGTATATAAGCAATGGCCACCGGTATATATTCCTGAAAATACCGGTCTGATACCTGCTTAGGAGCTGTGCTTTTCCATTCAATAATACGGACAAACAGTTGATACAAAATACTTACCATTTTGGTAATGGCAACACTATCTACCGTCTCGTAAAAGTTGTGAAAACTTTGCCGGAGTCCTTCTGTAAGCCCCCAGGCTTCTTCCATGGCAAACTCAATCCGTACAGCAAGACGTCTTAAATAAATCCGGATAAAATACTCTGACTCTGGCAAAACATAAAGGAATTTTTCAAAAGCCTTCTTTAACTGCTCCTTATCCCCCTTACGAAGGGCGCTGATAATCTGAGTTTCCATATCTGCAGAATATTTCGGAAGGGATTTTAAAGAAATCTTATTATCCATTAAAATCGTTCCTGCTCCCGCTTCTGCCGCGATTTCATACAATTCCAGGGCATGATCACAGGCATTTTTCATTCCCTCTATGCCAGTTCCAATACCTGACAGTGCAGAAATCATATCCCCCTTCATTTCTTCCTGAAGATTTTTTAAAAGAATTTTCAGGGATGCTGTTTTTTTCTCTTTTCCAAGGTCAATGACAAAACACAAAATCCCATCCTGAGTTTTTCGAAGCCATACCTGGTAGGATCCCTTTAATTTCTTATACAGTTCTGTTTCCAGCGCATACTGTTTCATGTTAAACTCTTTTTGATTTATAATGCGCCTTGCAATATCAATCCCTACTGCTGCCACTACAAAATCATTGGTCATCATATCCTGTCTTCTAAGACTTACCGCCAGTTCTTCCAGCTCTTTTTCTTCTACCATGCCTTCCAGATATTTCACTACCATTTGATTCAGGAAATTATCCTGATCCTCCAGAAGTATTTTTTCCCACAGAGAATAATTCTTTTCTTTAAATTTTTTCTCCCTGCATTTCTGATAAATTTCTCCCATGGTTTTTTCCAGTTCCTCATCCTCAATAGGTTTTACAAGATAAGCCATGGCTCCATTTTCACAGGCTTTTTTCGCATATTCAAAGTCCCGGTACGCACTGATTACTACAAAGTTTGCGGAAATTCCCTGTTCCTTCACTTTTTCAATCAGAGTCAGACCACTCATTTTCTTCATGCGCACGTCAGTCAGTACCACATCCGGCTTCTTCTCCACAATATCCGGCAGCGCTTCCTCCCCATCTCTGGCCCATCCCACTACCTGGAATCCCATATTTTCCCAATCGTAGGTTTCCAAAAGACCTTTTAAAATAATGGCTTCATCATCTATTAAATATAATGTAAGTAATTCCATATCTTCCTCCTGCAACATCAAATCTACAGTAATTATAGACGCTTCCAGGAAGAATTTCCATGGTCCCATAATTATTTTACAAAAACATACGCTCCGGACTCATCTAACTTCGCTTTTTCCCGTTTCAAATATACTCCCTGTAAATCAATGCCTGATGGTGATACAATCCTTTTATATCCAGTGTTCCCCAGAACAAACTCTGTCGGCTCCTGGCTGGCATGAAAAATCACTACAACCTTTTCCCACTGGTCTGTTCCCCGTATGCCTTCCATTTCATAAGCAATGATTCCTTCAGGCAGATTTTCATAAAAATGCTGGCGTGTCCTTGCCTTTTCACTTAAATCATAAAATCCGGAAAATTGGTTTCTCACTTCATGGAGTCCTTTATAATAAGAAATCAAATCCTGGAATTTGTACATTCTGTTCCAGTCCAAGCGGTTTAATTCTTTTGACAGATTGTAACTGTTATCTTCTCCCTGCTTGGTTCTTCCCGCTTCCTCTCCTGCCTGCATAAATGGAATCCCTGCTGAAAACTGTACAATAGCTGCCGCCAGCTTGTTCATAGCCAGCAAATCTTCATGGCGGGTTTCATAATCCTGGTCTTTTTTCACAGAGTCCACCAATTTATCCCACAGAGTGCTGTTATCATGGGCAGACACATAGTTCAGAAGCTGTGCCGGAGAAACCGGCTGTACTTTTTCTTTTTCGTCAAAGAGTCCCTGAATACCTCGTTTGATTTTTTCTTCCAGTCCTTTTTTCCCATTGACAAAACCTGGGACTTCCAATTTATCATAAGGTCCTTTCACAGCATCTCTGGTATCATCATTAAACACTGCAATTCCTTCTGCCAGCTTTTTCATTGCCTCTTTTGTGGCAAAACTTTCACTTTCTTTTAATGCGCTTGGCCCTGCAGACCATGGTTCTCCATAAAGAAAAATCTGTTCTCCGTCTTCCAGTTCATTCAACGCCTTGCGGATTTCATTCATAGTCTGTGTATCATGCAGCCCCATTAAGTCAAACCGGAATCCGTCCACATGGTATTCCTGTACCCAGTGCAAAACAGAATCCATCATGTATTTACGGAACATGGCGCGGTCACTTGCCGTATCATTTCCGCAGGCAGAACCATCAGAATACGTGCCATCCTCCCAAGTCCGATAATAGTAATAGGGTACCGTAGCATTAAAGAAAGAATCTAAACTGTGAGTGTGATTATACACCACATCCATAACCACGGAAATTCCGGCTTTATGTAAAGCTGCAACCATTTCCTTAAATTCCCGGATTCTTACTTCCCCATGAAAAGCATCTGTGGCATAAGAACCTTCCGGCACATTATAATTTACCGGGTCATATCCCCAGTTAAAGGTATCGCACTTACTTTCATCCACAGAACCATAGTCAAAAGATGGGAGTAAATGAACATGGGTAATTCCCAGTTCCTTCAAATAATTTACACAGGTTGGGTGTACTCCATCCTGATTTAAAGTGGTATTTTCTGTAAATGCCAGATATTTTCCCCGATATTCTTCCCGGACTCCACTGGCAGGGTCATTGCTGAAATCCCCAATATGCACTTCCCATACCCAGGTTTTCCCCAATGGATGGAATACATGTGTATCCTCTTCCCATCCTTTAGGATTAGTCTTTTCCAAATCTACTACCATACTTCTTTTTCCGTTTACACCTGCTGCTTTTGCATAGATATCTCCGGTTTCTCTGGTTTCCCCGTCAACGGTCACGGAGAAGGTATAATACACACCATGGAGGTCACCCTTCACCTGTTTTTCGTAAATTCCCTGTTCCCTTTTTTTCATTTCCACCTGAAGAAGTTCTTTCTCTCCTGCTTCTCCTGTGCTTCCCGCTGTGTACAAATGCAGCATTACCTTCTCTGCTGTAGGCGCCCACACCTTAAAGGTCGTTTTCTCCTTTTCATAAACAGCTCCCAAATCATTGCCTGCATAGGTATACTTTTCTTCAAATTCCCTGGATTCAAACATTTGTTTCCATTCTCTTGCTGTCATGTGATTTTCTCCTTATCTTTCTTTTTCTTTCACAAAAAGGGATGCCACATTAAGTGCATATCCATTAATGCGACATCCCCCTTTTTCCTTAACCTTTTACAGCACCATCCGCTACACCTTCTACATAAAATCTTTGCATAATAATAAAGACAATGGCTATTGGTATAGAAACCAGAACACTTCCTGCTGCAAATCTTGTATAATAATAGTTAATAAATTCCCGGTCTAACATTTTTGCAAGACCGATAACAACTGTATACTTCTCATAATTATCACCCATAATGACACTGGCAAAGATGTAGTCCACCCACGGAGCCATAAAGGAAGTCAGCGCAGTATACGTAATCATTGGTTTTGATAATGGCAATACAATTTTTGTAAATACCTGGAACTTGGTTGCACCGTCCAAAATAGCTGATTCATCCAGAGATTTCGGAACCGTATCAAAAAATCCCTTGGCAATATAAAAGCCAAGTCCCGCGCCTCCGGAATAAACCAGAATCAATGCAACCAGAGACTGACTGATACCAATACCTTTTAAAATATAGTAAATGGCAATCATGGACATGAAGCCTGGAAACATTCCCAAAATCAGCGCCAGATTCATAAATGGTTTTCTGATAGCAAACTGCAGTCTGGAAAGACAATATGCAGTAGCCAGGTTAAAAAAGGTAGAAAGCACACAGGAACATACTGCTACAAACAATGTATTCATAAACCACTGTGCAAAATGAAACTGTGTATCCGTAAATAAATTAATATAATTGTCAATAGTAAAACTCTTCGGCCAAAAATATGGTGTAAAAGACCCAGGTTCTCCACGAAATGATGTAAGGATAACCCATAAAATAGGCAAAATCCAGATAACACTTAAAACTGCCAGCACAACATGAGAAATCCCGGTATCTAACATTTTCTTAATTTTCATTATGAGAAATCTCCTTCCTCTTTATATGCTGCTGTCCGCCTGTATGCAAGCAGAGAAACCGTTGCAGACAGAATAAAGACAATAATACCAATGGTTGAAGCATACGAATACTCTTTTCCGGTTGTTGTCAGCTTGTAAAGCCAGGTAACCAGAAGGTCTGTTTTTCCTGCCTGGAAGTAATTCAAATCAGCCGGTCCGCCTCCTGTAAGCAGATAAATAACATTAAAGTTATTGATATTGCCAATAAAGCTGGTAATCAGGGTTGGCCCTGTAATGAACAACACATATGGCATGGTAATCTTAAAGAAAATAACTCTGTTATTTGCGCCATCCACCTTGGCAGCTTCATACAATTCTTTCGGAATATTCATCAAAATACCGCTGACTGTCAACATGGTATACGGAACACCAATCCAGAAATTAATGGCAATAATAGTAATTCTGGCAATCATAGGGTCATCCCAAAATGGAATTGGCTGACTGATCAGTCCAAGACTCTGAAGGAGCACATTTACCGCACCTTCATTTTCCAGCATGGTACTCATGGTCAAAAGTGTTACAAACTGAGGAACCGCAATAGAAATAACAAACATGGTTCTCCAAAGTCCTTTTAACCGTACATTCTTTTTATTAATAAGAAGTGCCAGTAAAATTCCCCCAAAGTAGGTGGTAAAAGTTGCTGCAACCGCCCATACCAGAGTCCATCCCAAAACAGGCCAGAAGGTTTTTGCAATGGTGCTTCCTGCTCCCAGCATGGTTTTGAAGTTATCCAGCCCAACCCAGGTAAACAAATTACCTGGTGGCTGGTGTGTGCTGTCATAATTGGTAAACGCAATCAAAATCATGAAAACCAAGGGCAAAATGGTAAACAACAGAATACCAGTAAGAGGAAATGCCATTAATGTTACATGAAGTTTTGAATTCAGATATTCTTTTAATTCTTCCCGGAAGTTCGGTATATGCTGTTTATTTTCTGCCATCTTCTGTACAGAAAAGGCACATTTAATGTTAAAATAGTACACAATCAAAAAACCAAGTACCACGAACACCGATGCTACGCCATACAGCAGTATCAGCATAGAGTTATCACCATCCTGGAGTACATCAATCCCCAGTGTCTCATTGTATACCCATCCCTGCTGTGTTTCTCCCAGGGTCCACAGGTCTCCAATGGCACCTGCACCATACTGCACCATAAAGATAAGGAATGCAATCTCAATGGCCAGAAACAGGATTCCTTTTACAATCTGTTTATGTAATATATTTCCAAATCCCAGAATGAGAAAAGAAAGTCTGGTTTTTAAATCACCTTCCAGAAATGCTTTCTTTAAAAAAGAAAATACATTACTATTTTTTCCTTTCTTACTGTTTTTCATTTTGTTCCCTCTCTACATTTGTTCACAAAGATTCTTGTCTGTTATTCTCCTAATTTAGACAGAATATTTTTTACCATGGTATCCAGGCTTTCCTGCATATTATCTCTGGTAATGGACTGGTTCATTAAGCCTGCTCCAAATGCTTCTGTTGGTGTCCAGAAATTAGCAACCTGAGGAATAGATGTCTGTAAGACAGATAACTGTGCCTGTTCTGTAAGAGCTTTTAAGGCTTCATTTTCTGTATCTGCTGCAATAGTTTCTTCCATTTTTTTATTGGTGGAAGCTGCCGGTCTCATTTCATAACGCATTTCTAATGCAGTATCACTGTTGGTCATCCACTCTGCTAACAGCATTGCTTCTGCCGGATATTTTGTCTGAGCATTAACCCCTGTCAGGTTGAAGTTCATCATACTTGCAAGCTGAGCTGTTGTACCGTCTTCAAATGTTACTTCTGGTAATTTTGTTACTCCATAATCATCTCCCAGATATCCTTTAATCAGCTCTGCATCCCATCCACCTGTAAAGGTTGCTCCTAAAGTACGATTTTCAAAAGCTTTTAAAAGAACCGCTCCATCCTGGTTAGCAAATTTGGGATTAGCTGCTAAATCTGCCAGGTAATTTCCTGCTAATAATCCCTTTTCGCTGTTAAAGTCACAGGATTTCGGATCTGTTCCGTCTTCTCCGAATAGTCTGCAGCCTGCTGCCTGAAAGAAACAGGAATTATACCATCCATTGTCAATATCCATGGAGAAGTTGGTAACGCCTTCAGGAAGCTGTTTTTCCATCATGGTATTCAGGTTCTTTACCTCTTCTTCTGTGTACATACTCTTATCATAAAACATCAAAAATGTTGTAGATGCTACCGGATATCCATAAAGCTCACCATCTACACTTGCGGACTGTATTGCAGTGTCCAGATTATTTGCTATGATTTCATCTTTGTTCTTGGTAATACGGTATAATGCATTTGCTGCCTGCAACTCCATTACCTGGTCAGAAGCAAAATCAAATACATCTGCTGCTGTAGATGCATCTTTTAATAACTCTGTTTTTGCATCTGCTCCCATAACAACAGCCAGTTCGATTTCCCAGTCTGCTGCTTCCGGATTTTCCTTCTGGAATTCTTCAATCATTTTCTTATACATTTCCTGGTCTTCCTGAGACCCCCATACTTTTAATTTTGCATTTTTTGCATATCCACTTTCTGTCTTAGCTCCAGATGTCTGTTCTTCTTTTTTTCCGCATCCTGCCAGACTTCCTACGGCCAAAATTCCTGCCAGCAAACATGCTAATGTTCTTTTTTTCATTTCCCTTTTCTCCTTTTTCCTGTATTACTGCTGTTTTTCTACTCTATCACAATTTTTTCTGTACCATGTATCAATAATTAAATCTAAAATATCAATTTTTAAACTTTCCGTTTTTATAAATAAAGCCACAAAAAGGAGCCGCCACACAGGACGACTCCCACTTATTACTCAGCAATGAACCTACTCATAATCAAACATTGATTTTGTGCTGTTTCTGTCTGATGCATTTTTGTTGCTGTTAGAATTATTTGCGTTATGGCAGTTTTTTTCGCTGCTGTTC
>ENA-OROR01001697-OROR01001697.1-human-gut-metagenome-genome-assembly--contig:-NODE-1697-length-12885-cov-6.931099_pt1 | contig 12885 bp, 13 predicted proteins | sample MGYA00242135_ERZ509060 | MGnify/ENA primary metagenome ERZ509060 (study PRJEB26280, sample SAMEA2338742) | human gut metagenome | biome: human gut; feature: human-associated habitat; material: faeces... | reverse complement strand
TGAAAGACCTGTTTTAATCTGACGGAAGAGGCAGCGTTTAATTTACCGAATAACATTTACGGCAAAATCGGGCAGACCACTTATGCCGAATGGCGTAAATAGTGTTTTATATAACATTGTAGAGGCATATAACAAAATTGAAGTAGAAAAAGCAAAAAAAGAGCATAGGAAAGCGGAGCTGTTACCGAAGTTTTCAGCTCATGATTGAGTTATAATAAGGACAAGTTAGAAAACCCTAGGAAATACAGGGGGTTGCACTAATTTAGTCCTTATTTTTAATTCCCTGAAAAGGGGATAAATGAGGCAGCGCTGTCATTCCAGAATACGAATTATTGTAAGTCCAGAACACTGGATATGGATTTGCATACCACGAAAGCGGTGATAACTGAATATACTTATTTTTAGGACTGAATTAGCTCGCACGGACATTAGTTCTGGCCGTCTGGTTCAGTCCTCTTTTTTATTTGAGATCAAAGAAAGGTGATAAAGAATATGGCAAAAATTATATCAGTAGTAAACCAGAAAGGCGGAACTGGAAAATCCGCATGTGCGGCAAATCTTGGTGTAGGGTTGGCTCTTATGAATAAGAAGGTGTTAGTCGTGGATGCTGATCCTCAGTCAGATGTGTCTGCTGGATTTGGATTCCGTGACTGCGATAATAGTAATGAAACATTAACAACGCTGATGGAAATGGTGTTGAATGATGAAGATATTCCGGAAGACTGCTTTATCCAGCATACAGAGGAAGGTATTGATATTATCTGTTCCAATATTGGATTGGCAGGAACAGAAGTACAGCTTGTGAATGCAATGAGCCGTGAGTTTGTCCTGAAACAGATATTAAACAGGGTAAAAGACAGGTACGATACAGTTTTGATAGATTGTATGCCATCTCTGGGTATGATCACCATCAATGCCCTGGCAGCATCGGATGAAGTATTGATTCCGGTAGAAGCATCTTATCTTCCAATCAAAGGACTGCAGCAGCTCTTGAAGACAATCGGCAAAGTAAGAAGACAGATTAACCCGAAACTACAGATTGCCGGTATCCTTTTCAGTATGGTGGATGCCCATACAAATGATGCAAGAAACAATATGGAGCTGCTTCATAATGCATATGGAAATCAAATTCATGTGTTTGACAATTATATTCCATTTTCTGTCAGGATGAAAGAAGCGGTCAGAGAGGGACAGAGTATTTTTAAATACGAACCAAAAGGTAAAGTTGCGAAAGCATATATGAATTTTACGGAGGAGGTTCTTGAACATGGCAGGTAAAAAGAAATCAACGCCAATTCCATTACAGTCATTAGATGCCCTATTCGGAACAACAAGTGAGGAACAGGCAGGCATCCAACAGATTGCTCTGGATAATCTGCATTCCTTCTCTAATCATCCGTTTAAGGTTCTGGATGATGACAAGATGATTGAGTTGTCTGAAAGCGTGAGGACGCATGGAGTTTTGGTGCCTGGTATTGTGAGAATAAAGGACACCGGCGGTTATGAAATTATAGCAGGGCACCGCCGTAAGAGGGCGTGTGAGATTGCTGGTTTGAAAACCATGCCAGTCATTATTAAAGACTTGACAGATGATGAATCGACTGTGATTATGGTTGATTCAAACATTCAGCGTGAAGAACTGTTGATCAGTGAAAAGGCATTTGCCTATAAAATGAAATATGATGCATTGAAACGCCAGGGCAAACGAAGTGATTTAACTTCTTGCCAAGTTGGCAAGAAGTTGGCGGCAGAGGATATCAGCCAAAATTCAGAGGATAGCACACGGCAGATTCTCAGGTATATCCATCTGACGGAATTACTTCCGGTTCTTCTGGATATGGCTGACCATAAACAGCTCCCGTTTAATACTGCTGTCGAATTATCATATTTGAAAAAAGAGGAGCAGGATATATTGCTTCAGTATATGGGTAACCATGAAATGGTTCCGTCCATGAAGCAGGCACAGGAAATGAAGAAGTGTTCTAAGGAACATTTACTGACATATTCGGAAATTGATTGTATCTGTTGCCAGGGTAAAACAGAGAAATTACAGGTGAAGCTGCCGGAAAAGAAGCTCCGGATGTTTTTTCCGGAGAGTTATACAAAAGAGCAGATAGAAGATGTGATTTTTAAATTGTTAGAGGAATGGGCAGACAATAAGGAGCGTGTTCAAAATGACAATCATGGATGTGATTAAGAAGGCATTGTTACCACTGGCAGCTATGGCATTCTGGCTCTGGATGGTAAAAACGATTATGGGAGTGACCGGGAATACAGATTTATTTATGTTCCTATTCCTTGCAGGGCTTCCGTTTGGAATACATAAAATGTGTATCATTTTAATCCCCAGAGGCTATGATGTTGGGGGTACTGTTGGAATGATCGCATTGAGTGTTATTGTGGGTGGTTTATTGGGAAGCCTTATGATCCCATATTATATTGTGAGGGCAATCTATGTGACCATCCGGTATATAGTAAAAAGATAATGAGTAGCAGATTTGAGGCAGGCTTGCGAAAAAACAAATTCGTAAGCCTGCCTTTTTTTGTGCGATAAAGCTGGAAAGTACAAAGCCAAAAATGTTTTGGATTTGTATTTGACAGCTAACGGTCATTGAGCAGCAAAGCTGCGAAATGTGCGATAAAGCAGGCAATTCAGGGGGAATCCCCTTTTGCATAAAGAAAAAGACGGAGGAGAACGAACATGAGAGAGCGAATCAAGAACAAACAGATTACGAAAGAAATCAGAGGGCAGCTTCCGGTTATTGCACCGGCTATGTTCCGGGAAAGGGGCTGTTCTTATTGCCCTTATTATGCAGGAAGTTATGAAAAATTTCCAAGATGCATGATGGCATCCTGTGCCTGGGATGATGAAGAAGAACATTTCCATCCAGTTCTTCGCCAGATGCTTCCGGAATTTAAAAGGAAGATGGAAAAAGCAGAAGAGAAATATCTGGAATTAAAAACTGCGTATGAACTGCTTATGAGTATGTTTGAGGCTGAAATGGCACAGGAGGAACTGGAAAAGGATGAATGTTACGACTGTTGTTATGCCAAGTGTGGTCCATGTATCGGGCTGTGCTATAAAACATTGAAAGAATAGGAGGATGCGAGGTAATGAATACAGCAATTATTTCCGGAAGACTGGTTCGTGATCCGGGCTATAACGAGACACAGAATGAGAAAGGTCTTCATAAGATTGCCAAGTTTGTACTGGCAGTCAGAAGGAATTACTCAGACGATGTCAGTTTCATTCCGGTGAAAGCCTTTGCAAAAAAAGCGGAGTTTGTCCGTGATTATCTGGTGCAGGGGACAAAGGTAATGGTAGAGGGTGAAATCGTAACCGGCAGTTACGATAATAAAGAGACCGGCAAAAAGGTATATACGACAGAGCTTTTTGCAGACCGTATCGAGTTTGCCGGTGCAAAAGTGCAGGAGAAAATGCCGGAGCCTATGGAAGGGGATGGTTTTCTGAACATCCCGGAATCTATGGAAGAAGAAATGCCATTTCGATAGGAGGATAAGCCAATGGTAATGTTAAATAAAGAGTACATGATCAACCACATGAGAAATGAAAATGGTTCCATCAATATCAAAAATGTAGTATTGGCGGCTGCCTGTGAAGCAACCGAGCTGTTCCAGTGCCTGATTGTAATGGACAGCAACTTTACAGATTGGAGCCGTTTTGTTGACCGTCTGGAGAAGAACGTGGAAAGACAGGACTATGAAAAAGTCCATGAACTCTGCCAGACCATGTATGCCATGAGGCATCTGTCAGAAGAACTGGAAGGTTTGTATCTGGTAAGGGATGATGCAGAGCTTTGTTCCCTGTATTATCAGATTTTTGTGGGAATGCTGGATTTGACTGTTTTCTCAACAGAGGCAATGGTCGATCTGAATGGAGGGAAGCATGATGAGTAATCAGGATTATATGCCGGTAGAGTGCCTGCTGGTGCCAAAGGCATTGTTTAAGGATGCGAGATATTGCTCTTTATCCACTACGGCAAAGGTATTATACAGCCTTATGCTTGACCGGCTGAGATATGCAGCACAAAACAAATGGATTGACCAGAAAGGGAGACCGTATGTGATCTATCCCAAAAGTGAAATGATCAGGGATCTGAATAGCACCAGGTACCGGATGGATTATGCTGTTTCGGAACTGGAAAGTATGGGAAACATGGTTCGGGTTGTTAAAGACAATGGCAGACCGAACCGTTTCTATATAAATGATATTTCAAAGATGAATGAGGAGGAAAAGACTATGATGACAATCAATGATTTAATGACAATGGTAGGCCCGGAGGAGGCAGAAGAAATCATGGACAAGATGGTGACAGCTGCCAGGGAAATTGTGGATGACCTTATGAAAAAAGGCTACATCGAGATTATAAGGGAAGGCTGTCCGGAGGGAGGGCCTCTGGAGGATGGTGTACCGCCAATTGATCTGGGAGAGGACGAGTTTAATCCGGAAGATTTAAGTCCGATGGAATTCAGATGCTACTGTGATGAGAACGGTAACCTGGATGATGAGGCAATCGAAGATGATGCCAGTGAATTTGGTATGGACCTGGCTTTCGGTGTCATTGAATTACTGGAAAATGATCCGGATAGAATTGAGGCAATCCGCCAGTATTTCAACCATGTTTACAAGATGGAATCCATGAAGAGATTTATGGCTGTCGTAGAGACAACGGCTGTGATCTGCGGAAATTCCCCGGAATGGATCGAAGATATGCACGCCTGCAACAAAGGTGCCAGACGAATCTATCTGAAGGAACTGGTGAGTGTGTTCAACATGTACCTGAATATGTTCAAGAACAAAGAGATGGAATAATGAGGATGAAAAAATGGATTATGAATACTTCCGGGTAGAAGAATCCGAGCAGTTTTCATTTTTCCGTATTCCCAAGGCACTGTTTACAGAAAAGGAATTTGAAGGGCTGTCCACGGATGCAAAGCTTCTGTATGGCATCCTGCTGGACAGGATCAACCTTTCAAAGAAAAATGGCTGGGTGGATGCTGACGGTTATGTGTATATCATCTACACGGTAGCTGAACTTCAGGAAGTGCTGCACATGTCACACACAACGGTCACAAAGCTTCTCAGGGAGCTTGACAGTGTACATGGCATCGGTCTGATCGAACGGTACCGACAGGGCTGCAACCGTCCATCGGTGATATATGTGAAGAACTTCGTAAAACGCATCCGGGCAAAACCGGCAGTTTATTATCCTTCTGGAACGCAAGAAATTTGCTGTCCGGAGCGCAAGAATCTGGAAGTCCGGAGTGCAAAAAAATTGCAGTCCGGAACGCAAAAAATTGGAAGTCCGGAACGCAAAAATTTTGCCACAAATAATACTGATATAAATAAGACTGATAAGAATGATACTGACAGGAGTAAGAGCCGCTCTTCGGAAAAGGAAAGCACATGTCTGTACGGACGGTTTGGAAATGTCCGGCTTTCCGTGGAAGAAAACCGGGAGTTGCGGAAACTGTATCCGTATGACTTCCAGAGGATGATTGACCAGCTTTCAGCTTATATGAAATCCACTGGAAAAACCTATCAGGATCATTTCGCAACGATTCTTCTCTGGGCAGGAAGGGAAGAACTGAAAACCGGTTCTGGAAGATATGACTTTGAGGAAGGAGAGAGTCTATGACAGATAGCAGGAATGTGGCTGATTTTCTTGGGGAAGACGGATGCCTCCGGTGTGGTGTATGCGGGAAACGGAAACAGCTGAGGATTAATTTTATGGGAAGGGACCGTGTAGTGGGCTGCCTGTGTGACTGCGAGGCTCAGGCAAGAAAAGAAAAAGAAGAGCAGCTCCGCAGGGAAGAAGCCCAGAGGGAGCTTTACCAGAGAAAATCGGTAGGACTTAGAGACCGGAGGTTCTGGGAATGGCGATTTGAAAATGATAATGGGTCAAATGATAAGATGCTCATTGCCAGGCAGTATACAAAAAACTGGGAGAAGATGAAAAAAGAAAATGTAGGCCTTCTCCTGATGGGTCCGGTGGGGACTGGGAAGAGTTTTTTTGCCGGGTGTATTGCCAATGCCCTTCTGGAACAGGGGGAGCGGGTGATGATGACGAACTTCTCACGTATCCTGAATGAAATGACAAACTATCAGGCAGATAAAAACCAGATTGTGCAGAATCTGGTGGATTACCCGCTTCTGATTATTGATGATCTGGGGATAGAACGTAATTCAGAGTTTGCCCTGGAGCAGATCTATAACGTGATTGACAGCAGGTACTGTAAAATGAAGCCTCTCATCATCACAACAAATCTCGGGTTGAATGATATGAAAGATGAAGCGCTGGATGTAGCCCATAAGCGGATTTACAGCAGAATATTGGAGATGTGTGTACCTGTCTATTGTGGCGGGGCAGACAAAAGAAGGGAAGAAGGAACGGAAAAGCTCGGTCGGATGCAGAGTCTGATCAGTGGTTGATCGGTTCTTTTTTTGATGAAAGGGGTGATACCAATGGTCTTAGGTTGGGACAGCAAGTAATACGCTGAAAGGAGGGAAATTCATGCAGGAAGAAGTAACACAGAAAACGGTGACTTTTTGTGTGCGTACCACAAAAATGACGGCAGATGTGCTGAAAAAAGTGATTGCCGCATACCTGCGGCATCAGAAACAGAAAAGTGCTGAGAAGAAAGCACAGAAAAATCAGCCGAAACAGGGGAAAATCACGGTGAAAGAGCTGGCAAAGCAGAATGCCGGGATGACGAATATTGAGATCACACCCAAGAACATCAAGTCTTTTGAACGGTATGCCAGAAAATACGGGATCAATTATGCCCTGAAAAAGGATAAGACCAAAGATCCTCCGGTTTATATGGTGTTCTTTAAGGGACGTGACCAGGATGCGATCACCGCAGCTTTCCGTGAATTTTCCCAGAAAGAGATCCAAAAGGCGAACCGCCCTTCCATCCACAAACGTCTGGCAGCATACAGGAGTATTGTTGCAGGGAAGACGAAGGGCAAAGCCAGGAATAAGCATCAGGAGGTATCCCGGTGAGAAAGCTTACTGCCGGTGGTATGACTAACAAGCTGAAAGCAAAAGCCAGAGTTACGCTGTCCGCTTTGGATATGAAAAAGCTTATTCTCACCAATCTTCCGTACCTGTTCATCTTTTTGCTTGCAGACAGGGCATCCTGTCTGTACCGGGCAAGTCCCGGGGCAGATATGGGAAACAAACTATTATATGCCATGGAACATGCTGACCGGATTTTGACCGGGTTCCTGCCAAGTCTTTACTACATGGATGTTCTGGTGGGTGCCGGGATTGCGGCAGTTGTGAAGATACTGGTCTGGCAGAAACAGGCAGATGCAAAAAAGCTCCGCAAAGGCGTGGAGTATGGCTCTGCCAGGTGGGGAACAGCGGAAGACATCAAACCATTTATGGCAGATGATTTCTGGATGAACATTCCGCTGACGGCAACGGAATCCATTACCATGGAGAGCCGTCCGAAGAACCCAAAGTTTGCCAGAAATAAAAACATCTGCGTCATCGGCGGTTCCGGCAGTGGAAAAACAAGGTTTTTCGTAAAGGTCTCTATTATGATGATGAACTGTTCCATGGTCATCACGGATCCGAAGGGAACACTTATCGAAGAATGCGGGAAGATGTTAGCCAAAGGACCGCCAAAGAGAGACAAGCATGGAAATGTTGTGAAAGATAAATCCGGGAAGGTGGTGCATGAGCCTTATGTGATCAAGGTCCTAAATACCATTAACTTCTCTAAATCGCTTCATTACAATCCGTTTGCCTATTTAAAATCCGAAAAGGATATCCTGAAACTGGTGACGGTTATCATCGCCAACACCAAAGGGGAAGGGGAAAAGGCAACCGAGGATTTCTGGGTCAAAGCAGAAAAACTGCTGTACACGGCACTGATTGCCCTGATCTGGTATGAAGGGGACGAGGACGAGAAGAACATGAACACCCTGATCGACCTTCTGAATGAAAGCGAGACCAGGGAGGATGACGAGAATTACAAAAATCCAGTGGATATGCTGTTTGAGGATCTGGAAAAAAGGAATCCGGAACACTTTGCGGTACGCCAGTATAAGAAATACAACAGGCAGAATTACCGTCAGGTGGAGGAGATAGCATTCCCGGAAAAGGATACAGAGGAAGACGGGACTGGTTCCAATGCGGATAATCCAATGACAGAGATAGATGATTTTGATTATCAGGCTTTGCTGGATGAAAATGCAGACTGCATCGGGTGGCTGAAGATTGATGGAACCGATATCAGTTATCCGGTCGTGCAGGGAGAAGACAATGAGTTTTATCTTCGCCATGATTTTCAAAAGAATTATGCCATCTGTGGAACCTTAATGCTGGACTGCCGGAATGATATAGATGCCGGGCAGGAACATTTGATTATTTATGGTCACCAAATGAAAGATGGCAGTATGTTCAAGCAATTGAATGGATATAAAAAAGAAGAGTTTTATCATGAGCATAAGGAGATCACACTATATCTGGAAAACCAGAAATACCAGTATGAAGTGGCTGCTGTGTATGTGACTAATGTGGCACAAAGCGGTGGTTATTATGATTTTTTACACAAAGAAACACGAAAACAACAGATGGATTATTTACAGAAAATGGCAGCTTATCAGCTTTATCCGCTGGGGGTTACCGTCAGGGAGGATGATGAGCTGCTTTCTTTATCTACCTGTGAATATTCCAGCACCAACGGCAGGCTGATTGTACTTGCCAGAAGAATTGGAGCATAGGGAGGAAAGGCATATGGCAATGAACAGGAATATGACAATGGCAGAAAAAGAAGTTCGGGATTATGCCCAGAAACAGATGGAACGGGCAGAACAGTGGGAAAACATTTTATTTACAGAGGAACAGAAAGAACAGGTTCTGGAATATGCGGCTATGACTGGGGATGATTATGATATCAGGAAAATGATCAGAGACCTTGCAGATGCTGTTCGTTCCTCGGATGAAGAGAAGGTGGATGAAATTCTGAGGGATGCAAGAGAGGAAATTGACGAATTCCCGGATCGTTCCGTTGGTATGGCAGAACTAAAGGGATATGGTTATACCGCAGATGATATGTTTCCCCTTCGTCAGGAGATGGCACTGGAGCTTCATCGTGTCGGGGAAAAGGTGTACTGCCTGCAGTCAGAAGGCACTCATGGGGACTATGCCAGCAGGGAGATGATATTGGAACATGAAGGTCTCTATGGAATTGAAAAAGAGGCATGGCAGCGTATGCAGGAGCAGGAGGACGAAATAGATTTTGAGGAAGCTGGATTATATCAGCCCCCAATGATAGATCTGGATAGAAACGAAGCATTAAGGATGTTCGATGCAGGGGAGACCGTATATTTGATTACCACTTATCCAAGGCCGATTGCAGTGCGGAAACGGATGGAGATTGAAAGAGGACCGGAGCGTTATCAGATGGAGAGAGAAGATGTGGAACGGATCAGGACGTTGGAGAAACGGATGCAGGAGTATCCGCAGATAACGTCACTAAAAGAGGCGAAACTTCTTCTGGGGACAGAAAACAGATATGGAATATACCAGATCATAGACGGCAGTCCCGGCAGAAAATATGAATTTATGGATCTGAATTTCATTGAAAGACATGGATATCAGGTAAAAAAAGAGGACTATGAGTTAATCTACTCCGATGAAATGCATTATGGCGATACATTGGATTCCCTGTATGAAAAGTTCAATATTGCCCATCCGGAAGATTATACCGGGCATTCTTTATCGGTCAGTGATATTGTTGTCCTCAATGAAAATGGGAATGTAAAAGCCTATTTTGTAGACAGTATCAGTTTCCGTGAATTGCCGGATTTCTTGCAATTGGAGCCGGAACTGAACCAGGAGGAAGTGGCTTACCGGATCGGGGATCAATACTTTGCTATTCAAGTGGCAACGGAGGGATATGATTATTCCTTTTATGATAAGGAGTATAAGCTCATGGACGGAGGCATTTTGGAGAATCCGGATATTTCTATGAGACAGGCTATTCAGGATATTTTAGAGGACGAGGGACTGGAACAGTTAGAACGGATACCTGTAGATTATGATGAATTGCAGGAAAAAGCGGAAGAAGTGGAGGCAGAGATTCTTCAGGAAGTAAGAAGCCAGAGAAAGCGTGTGCCGGTTATTTCAGATTATATCAAAGCGGAAGCTGGATTAAATGGAATGAGCCGGTCAGAAATCGAAGAGACCATATGGGCGATTGCACAGGCAGAGATTATTGAAAATGACCTGGATGCCAGGATACAGGCTGTGCGTGTGTACGGAAGCCGTACAAGGGATGGGCTATATAAACAGGATTCTGATGTGGATGTGGTAATTGCTTATGAGGGAACTGTACGTGAGGATGATTTGTTTTCTGCATTGAATGAAGCAGGGTATAAGGTCGGAAATATGAGAGTAGATATGAACCCGATCAGACCGGATAAGACTGGTACGTTAGAAGATTTTCTTGAAAAATCCGAACGGTATCTGGATGAAAAAACGGAGCAGATGAAAGCCAGAGGGGAGTACAAGCCATTGGCGAAAGTAGAAGAGTTGGAAGAGGCAAACTACAATATGATCGATAACGTCCTGAACAATATGCCTCCGAAGAAAGAGCCGTATCTGGAATACTATGCTGCGGAATGTGATGAATACCATAGTCTTGGCAAAATATATAAGAGTACAAATCTGGATGAGATATTTGCAAAATACCGGGAAATCATTGATGACCCAACGTTAAGCTACTATGGAAATGGCATGGGCATTATTTACCGTGACCCGAATGATACTTTTTATGATGAAGCTGAGGTATCTTTGGTCAGCCGGAAATCGATCCGGGGAGACAGTCTGGATGATGTGGCATTCCTGGCAGCCCTTCCAATGGTACATGAAGCACTGGAAAAGATTGTAGAAGCATTTCCGGATTTTCGGTATTATCCTCCAAAGGAATTGGATGTTCATTATTATCCGGAGAAAATGAATGCGGATGAACTGGCTGCAGCACTGGATCAATTAGCGGAAGACTTTGACCATTATGATTATCATGATAACTTTAGCCCGGAGGAAGATATGGTGGAAACTGTCGCATTAGAATTAAGATGCGGCTATGCCCATAGGTACATTCCGTTTTTGAAAGATATTATAGATGAGGAATGCGAAGAGTCTCCCCGGGCAGAAGAACTTCTGGAGAAACTGAAAGCCTATCAGCCTGAGATACCGGAAACAGCAGTACCGGTTGTCCGCATCAATTTCTGTGAGGATAAGGAAATGGATATTTCGGGTTATCAGAAGCTGGGAAGTCTGGATGAAATAACAGCCAAAATGGATGCAGAACTGGCTTCACAAGCAGATTCAAAGACTGGAATGCCGGAGAAAACTGTACAGATGTACTTTACAATTTACTACCCAGATCATGACCAGATGCAGGAACTAAAAGGGAAAATCAATATCGGAGATGGAAACGGCGGTATTGTGAGCCAGTTGAAGAACCAGAATGAAATGAAGATGCATGATGAGAGCTGGCTGAATTACCAAAAAGGTAAGGGTGAAGAATCCTTTCAGGCATATATAGCTGATCTTACAGATATGCAGGAGCATGTGCTGCCGTATTTGCAGAGTTTCTGCAGTTTGGAAGAAAGAGCACCAGAGAGATCAGTAGAATCGACCACGGTATCAAAATCTGAAATGGAAGCAGGGAAGACAATAACATCTGGTAAGAATGAAAAGGCGAAACCGGTGGAGCCGGTGAAAAAGTCTATTCATGAGCGATTGAAAATCAATAAGGAGATTATTGCTAAACAACAGGGAAAAGATGAACCGGAGAGAGGAGTTGGTAAAGATCTGAGAACAGTGTAACAGGGGGCTGGAAGTACTATAATTATATAGCTACTTCCGGCTTTTTTGCATATAGAATTGGAAATGTGTGCTTGAATAACATGTACAATAAAATTCCCAGGTGTGATATACTATTGCTATATGCGAAGGAGAGGTATGCTATGCCCAAAGGATCAAATCAAAAATTTAAATTATATCGGCTGGCAGAAATAATGCTGGAAAAGACTGATGATGAACACTATATAACTATGTCAGAAATAAAAGAATCGCTTGAGGAATATGGAATAACAGCTGACAGAAAAAGCTTGTATGCGGACTTGAAAGATTTAGAAATTCTTGGCATTGAAGTTGAAGGTGAACCTGTTAAAAATAAATATCATTACCATGTCATAAACCGGCCTTTTGAACTCCCAGAATTAAAATTACTGGTTGATGCAATTCAGTCATCAAAATTCATTACGGAGAAAAAATCAAATACGCTGATTCGTAAATTGGAAAAACTGGTAAGTAAATATGATGCTCAAAAATTGCAGAGACAGGTGTATGTTTCCGGAAGAATAAAAACAATGAATGAGAGTATTTATTATTCAGTAGATGCAATTCATAATGCTATTACAGAGAACAAAAAGATTAAATTTCAGTATTTCCAATGGAATGTAAAAAAAGAAATGGAATTGCGGCATGGTGGCGCATATTACTATATTAGCCCTTGGGGATTATCCTGGGATGATGAAAACTATTATTTGATAGGATATGATTCTGAGGCAAGTATGATTAAGCATTTTCGTGTGGACAAGATGCTACATATTGCTTTGTTAGATGAAAATAGAGAAGGAAAAGAGCATTTAAAAAAAATGGATATGGCTGATTATGCGAAAAAGAGCTTTGGAATGTTCGGTGGGAAAGAACAGACAGTTAAATTACTGGTTGATAATACATTGTCGGGGGTTATTATAGACAGATTTGGTAAAAATGTAATTTTTTATTGATTTGATAGACGGAAATCTTCTTATAAGCCCGCGCAAGTGTTTAT
>ENA-OROR01001691-OROR01001691.1-human-gut-metagenome-genome-assembly--contig:-NODE-1691-length-12947-cov-2.454701_pt1 | contig 12947 bp, 10 predicted proteins | sample MGYA00242135_ERZ509060 | MGnify/ENA primary metagenome ERZ509060 (study PRJEB26280, sample SAMEA2338742) | human gut metagenome | biome: human gut; feature: human-associated habitat; material: faeces... | reverse complement strand
TGGACGGAAAAATTTGACGTGGATTATTTTTCTTATCTGGTTGGCTATTATGCGCACATTATGTTTGTAGAGAAAGCGGAATCAGAAGCTTTTGCTCATAAATACGGACTTCATGGGGGATATGAAGATTCAATTACGGTATTTTATCCGGGCGAAGCACCGCAGACCAGCTACAAATCCGATATTCTGGAAACGCGCTTTGAAGTTATCAAGCTGGAACAGAAAAAATACTGGAACGAATTCGGGTGTCGCGCGTACAGACGCCAGCTCGTATCCCAGATTCGTGAAAAGAATGTGGCTTATGGGGCTGGGAAGGAAACAAAACAGTAAAACAGACATAAAAATAAAAATCCTCCCATACGTTAAAACAGATGAAACGCTGTCAGACGCATGGGAGGATTTTTTTATGGCAGATTGTAAAAATGAGCAGATGGGTATAGTGCAGATTGCAGATAAACAGGGTACAGATGAACGAATAAACATGTCAATAACAGATGTGATGTACTGGCTTGACAAAATGCAGGAAAAAGACCGGCTGATTTACACGAAGGAAGAAATAGAGCGGTTAAACCGGCAGATTTATTGCAGGTGTCTTGAAACGGGAGATATGTTTGATATTAAAGGAATAGTAAAAGAATATTCGCCCGCGGTTTGGCCGGGAATCTGTATCAGCCGTGCAGATGTAAAAAAGAAGCTGGGTGCATGGCAGGAAAGTCCGTGTGATTGGACAGAAAAAGATGGGGACAATCAAATTACGGTGTTATTGCCCAATGAGCCGGTAGTGATTGTGCGCGAAAGCTTGTGTAAAGAATGGTACTATTTGTATGCACGTAATGCCGCAGGCTGGGTACGCAAAGACTGTATTGCGGATTGCGGTGGCAGTGACTGTGACATACAGCAAAGAAATGGACGACAACCGGATTTTTATGTGATTACGGCAAGCCGCTGGAGGACAGAGTGTAATCCAAAAGATAAGTGTGTATCACAGATACCGCTTTATATGGGAACAATATTGAAAAAATGTAATGGAAAAGAATTTGCGGGATTTCCCTATAATGGAAATATTGCCGTATTATTTCCGGTAAAAAATCAAAACGGTCAGTATGAAGAAAGAGCGATACAGCTGACACAGGCGGCGGGAGCGGTTTGTGGCTTTTTACCGTGCACGGCAGAAAATATTCTGAAACTGGCTTTTTCAATGCTGGGTGAAGTCTATGGCTGGGGCGGCAGTCTGGACTCGAGGGATTGCTCCATGATGGTACACGATATTTTTGCGTGCTTTGGTATCTGCCTGCCCAAAGACACAACGGGACTGCAAAGTCTTACGGGGATGGATATTTTTATGGATTTGACATCGTATTCCAAAGAAGAAAAAGAGCAGATTCTGACCCGTCTGCGTCCGGGTGCGGTACTGGGCTTTCCTGGACATGTCATGATTTATCTGGGAAAGACAGGACAGGATTATTATGTTATCAGCCAGACCGGGCATTTTTATCAAAAGACGGATACCGGATTTGAAAAAGTGACTGTTAATTCTTGTGTTGTCAATTCTTTATCAGTGTATCGGAAAAATGAAAAAACATGGCTGAATTCGCTGACATATTGCCTGTTATATGATTTTTAGCATGAAAATACTTTAATGAGTATTGACACATTTTTAACCGGACGGTATAACTGCGCAAAGCATGTATCAGGTATATAAAGTGTATTTGTCAATTATTTGTTTAAAAGTTTTATCAATATTAACCCCCTTTTAATAGTATTTTATACCCCCCGGTGTTATACTTACCATATAAACTACATACAAAGCGGTGAAGGATATGGAAAAAGAAGTACAGACAGATGTTACAAAAAACATAGAAAATATAGAAACACAGCGGATAGAGCCGACCCAGCTTGAGGTGGTGCAAAACGATGCACTGACTATAGAAGAAATCGAAACCGGTCTGGTCTATAACGGTAGTATGGTGCGCGTGGCAGATATTTCGGAAGAATTCCGGAAAGTCATCGAGCCGATTTTAAGAATGTACAATGCGGCAATGAATGTGACAACGGCGCGGATTGAAATTATCAAAGATGAGTCGCGCTATAAAAATGTGCGCTGTCCGGTGCATCATATTGATACCCGTTTGAAATCTGCGGGCAGTATTCTGGGAAAATTACAGAAGAAAAATCTGGATTTGACGATTGGTGCGGCATGCAATAACATTTACGACATCGCGGGTGTAAGAATTGTCTGTCCGTATATTAAAGATGTATATTTTATACGTGACAGAATTCTGGCGCAGGACGACATTGAAGTTATGAAAGTCAAAGATTATATCGAACATCCGAAGGAAAACGGCTACCGCAGTTATCATCTCATTATCCGTGTGCCGGTCTTTTTTATGAATAAAAAGCAGATGGTTCCGGTTGAGATTCAGATTCGGACAATGGCTATGGATTTGTGGGCAAGCTTAGAACATGATATCAGCTATAAAGCGATTAACAGCAAAGGCGAATATCAGGGGGATTATTCGGAATTCAGAGAGGAATTAACCGAATGCAGCCGTCTGATTTACGAAGCAGAAGAAAAGATGGAGAGAATGAACAGTATGCTGGAATAAACTTGATTTTTTACATTAAATGCAATAAACTATATAAGTGTGAAAAAAGATGTATTTTAGCATAATGGAGGAAAAAATGGATAATCAAAAACTTGCTGAATTATTATTTCCCGATGTAACCAAAACACCGGAATACTATGAGGAGAAGTACCCTTATAGAAAACTGCCAAATAAAGCGGAGGTAACAAGACTCGCACCGAGTCCGACGGGATTTATTCATCTGGGAAATCTCTATAGTGCATTGACGGATGAACGTCTTGCACATAGAAACGGTGGTAAGTTTTATTTAAGAATTGAAGATACAGATGCCAAAAGAACGGTAGAAGGTGCGGTTGATACCGTTATCAATGTACTGCGTTATTTTAATATTGAATTTGATGAGGGTGCAGGCTACCCGGACGATGACGAGCGCAATGCCTACGGTCCGTATTATCAGACACAGCGTGTAGATATTTATCATGTCTATGCAAAAAGCCTTGTAGAACGAGGACTGGCGTATCCTTGCTTCTGTACGGAAGAGGAACTGGAAGAAGTCAGAAAGCAGCAGGAAGAAGCGAAAGAACTGACCGGTTATTACGGAAAGTATGCAACCTGCCGCAATTTAAGCGATGAAGAAATCGAAGCCAATATCAAAGCCGGAAAGCCGTATGTATTAAGACTTCGTTCACAGGGAAGCCCGGATAAGGAAATCGTATTTGTCGATGAAATCAAGGGCGAAGTAAAGCTTCCTGAAAATATTCACGATATTGTCTTATTAAAGAAAGACGGGATTCCAACCTATCATTTTGCCCACGCGATTGATGACCATTTAATGCGTACAACGGTTGTTGTCCGTGGCGGCGAATGGCTTGCATCAGCACCGATTCACTATGAACTGTTCCATGTATTGGGCTTTAAGATGCCAAAGTATGCCCATACGGCACATTTAATGAAGTTTGATGAAGAAACAGGCGGAAAGAGAAAGTTATCCAAGAGAAAAGACCCTGAACTGTCACTTGATTACTACAGAAAAGACGGTTATCATCCGTATACGATGAAGGTTTATCTGATGACACTGCTCAATTCCAACTTTGAAGAATGGCATGAAAAGTTCCCGGACAAGGATATCAACGAATTCCCGTTCTCACTGGATAAGATGAGTACATCCGGCGCATTATTTGATAAGGATAAGTTACATAATATCTGTAAAAATGAGTTATCAAAGCTTTCAGAGGACGAGCTTTATGACTTCTTATATGACTGGGCAGAGGAAAATGAACCGGAAAAGAAGAACATCTGGTTTGCCGATAAGGAAAAAATGCTTGGAATCCTGCGCCTGTACATGGGTATCGGCATGAAACGCAGAAGAAAAGATTTCATGTATGCAAAGCAGATTTTTGAAATGATCGGCTATTTCTTTGATATGGAAGATACACAGGAAAAAGATGAATTCCGCATGGATATGGAAGATGTCAAGACGATTCTGAACGAGTATCTTTCCATGTATAACCATGAAGACGACAATTCCGAATGGTTTAACAAGTTAAAGGCGATTGCGGACAAGCACGGCTACGCTTCCGATATGAAGGCATACAAGGCAAATCCTGAAGCTTTCAAGGGCAATGTATCCGATATTGCGGAGGTAATCCGTATTGCAGTAACCGGAAAAGCCAATACACCGGATTTATGGTCTATCGTTCATGTGATGGGCGAAGCACAGATGCGTGATAAGATTCAGAAAGTTTTAGCGTAAATACGGATAGAAAAAGAGGAAGAAGAAATGTTGACAAAAGATGTGGAAACAATGGCAGGTGCCGCACATGGAAAGGCAGACATCTGTGAACACTATCCTGTAAAGTTTTTTATCCGTGCAATTATGGCGGGCTTTTTTATTGTCGTTGCAACGATTTTATCCAACGTATCCGCTGCGGTGCTGTATTCAACCTATCCGCAGTTTGGCAAGCTTTTAGGAGCATTTTTGTTCTCAATTGCGATTGTGCTGATTGTTTTTATCGGTGGTGAACTTTTTACCGGTAATAACATGACAATGGCAATGGGCGCATATGCCGGAACCTGTACATGGAAACAGGTTTTAAAGGTGTGGCTGGTCAGCTACATCGGCAATTTTGTGGGTGCGTTTTTTTTAAGCTTTTTATTTGTGAAAAGCGGTGCATCCCATCAGATTTTAGTAGATTATTACAACAGCTTTTTAGCGGCAAAGCTTTCAGCGCCGCCGATGCAGCTGTTTTTACGCGGTGTCCTGTGTAATTTCTGCGTGTGTCTTGCAGTCCTTACGGGAACGCGCATGAAGTCGGAAAGCGGCAAGCTCATTGTTATGTTCTGTGTGATTATGGCATTTGTTGTATCCGGTTTTGAACACTGTGTTGCCAATATGGGCACATTTTCAATTGCGTATCTGTTGTTTGGCAGCATCAACCCGGTGTTACTTGCAAAGAGCATGATTTGCGTAACACTGGGCAACATTGTCGGTGGTGCGCTGCTGCTTGCGGCACCGTTAAAGCTGATGAGTGCGGAGAAGTAATGGAACAGATGAAAATAATAGGCTGGGTCCGAACAGATTTCCCGGAAAAATTCGGTGCACCCAGACAAAGCGGACTTGTCCGTGAATTGACAGGAAGAATTGAATTTGCACCGGAATACCGCAATAAAGAGGCATTCCGCGGGCTGGATGAATATTCCCATCTTTGGATTTTGTGGCAGTTTTCGGAAAGCATCCGGGATGACTGGAGTCCGACGGTCAAACCGCCGCGGCTGGGCGGCGCATGGGTGTGTTTGCAACACGCTCGCCGTTTCGCCCAAACCCCATCGGACTTTCCTGTGTCCGGCTGGAGCAGGTCTGTCTGGATGGAAAAGATGCACCGTACTTAATGGTATCCGGTGTGGATATGATGGATCATACTCCTGTGTATGATATCAAACCGTATCTGGCATATACGGACAGCCATGCAGATGCGGTGTGTGGATTTGCGGATACGGTAATGGATCACGAGTTACAGGTTGTGATTCCAGAGGAACTTAAAGCAGAAGTGCCGCCGGAAAAGTGGGCAGGGCTTATCGGTCTTTTAAAGCAGGATATCCGTCCGGGATATCTTCATGCGCCGGACAGGGTATTCGGGGTGTCTTTTGCGGGAATGAATATAAAATTTACGGTAAACAACAATGTACTTACAGTCTGCGCCATAGCAAAATTATAGAATGCTATAGAAAAGGAAGGTATCATTGAATAAAACGGTCGTTGTAGAACTTGATCAGAATGGAAAAGAAATTTTTCATACGGCAGGGTATGAAAAGTACTGGATCAGCCGGGTGGGCATGGAAACCGTCTGGCTGAGAAAAGAACGTGTAAAAGAAGTGGTTTCCGTTCAGGAAACCTTTGCCGCCATGGAGTTTTTAGAAAAGCCGGAGAGGGGAATTGTATCGGCAGAAATATCGATACGGATGAAGATGACAGATGAATCCTGCCGCTGGACACGTGTCGGGTATGAAATTATGATGCCGGACAACGGCACGGACAAAAAAGTCGTTGTTACTTTTACCGATGAAGAAAAAGAAAAACAGTCCGAAGCGGAATACGCAGAAGTTATCCGTGAGCGGGACAATCTGATTCTGACCATTTCAGGCGGAATCGCCATTTATGAAATCACAGACAAAATACGGACTGTTTATATTACGGAAGAAACGGCGGCGCTTGCCGGTTATACGAAAAAGGAATTGATGGAGATTATCGGGGAAAATGCGTTGGCATTATGCCATCCCGATGATATTAAAACAACGCAGAATTATTTTAAAACAAGAAGACAACAGGTTCGTGTCATGTCGTATGAGTACCGGATTAAGAATAAAAATGGTATGTATCAGTGGGTCAGTGTACGCGCCCGTTTTGTACAGCAGAAAAATTCGATCCTGCTGTATACGATTATGACCGATATTGATCAGATAAAAAAAGCAGAAGAAGATGCCAGAATGCAGAAAAAGATGTTGGAATTGGCATTGCAGCAGTCAGATTTCCGGTTTTGGGACTATGACATTAAAACGCATCGTTTATACCGCTCCTGGGCGGTAACACAGCAGGTCGGTTTTGGCGAATATGAGGAAAATGTACCGGAAGGATTTGTAGAGCTTGGATTGATTCATCCGGATGACTGTGAAGCGTATTTGGAATTTTATCACAATGTACAGCAGGGGAAGAATCAGCGCCTGACATTTCGTGCCATTCATCAGAATGGAGAATGGGGATGGATGGACATTGCTTACCGTGTATTTTTTAATGAACAGGGTGAGCCGGTGCGTGCAATTGGCGTAGGTGGAGATGTGTCTAAGCAAAGAGAAAAAGAACAGAAGTATTTAAAAGATTTTGAATTATTCCGTGATGTCAGTATTTATGCAATTCAAAGAGTATTTCTGGATGTTTTTCTTGTGGATATTCCAACCGACAGCATACGGCTTGTGCTGGCACAGGGCGGATATATGAATATGAAAGAAATACAGGGATATGATAAAATTTTAAATCAGAAACTTTGCAGATATGTACGTGATAAAGAAGATGCGGTAAAGAAATTAAGTATTGCACAGATTAAAAAAAATATCGCATTGACAAAGGATCACAAACTTGAATATACGTTTGAACTGCGGAATGAAAAGGGACGGAAGTGCTGGTATAAGTATTATATTTCATATTTTCACGAGAATACGGAAAAATTGCTGGTGCTTGTGAAAGACGTAACAAATACAACCCGCCTTGAAGATGAAAAAAGACTGGAATTAGAGGCAGCATTATTGCAGGCGAAAAAGGCGAATGATGCCAAAAAAGCATTTTTATCGAATATGAGCCATGATATCCGTACCCCGATGAATGTCATTACCAATATGGCAAAAATGGTACTGGAAGAACCGGAAAATAAAACGCAGGTACTAGATTATATGAATAAAATCTGCTCAATGAGTACGTTTTTAATGGGGGTTATCAGTGATATTCTGGATGTGTCCAAAATGGAAAGCGGAAAACTGCAATTAAGGAAAGAACCATATTCGTGTATTGAACTGCACGATGCAGTCTGCGCCATGATGGAACCTCTGTGCCGGGAAAAAAATATTACTTTCTATACGAATCTAAATCCGCAGAATGACATTATTTTTACGGATAAGACAAAGCTAAACCGTATATTTTTCAATCTGCTCGGTAATGCGGTCAAGTTCACGCCGGCGGGCGGAAAGGTTTCGTTTCTGCATAAAAATATTGTGCGTAAAGACGGTTTTCTTGAATGGGATACAGTGATTACCGATACCGGAAGCGGCATGAGTAAAGAATTCCAGCGAAAAATGTATCAGCCGTTTGAACAGGAGAACCAGCTTGTGACAGACAGTCTTGCAGGTGTCGGGCTGGGTCTTGCCATTGTTAAGATGAATACAGAAGCCTTTGGCGGTACAATTGCAGTAGAGAGTGAGCCGAGGAAAGGTACGGAATTTACAATTCATTTAAAAGCACCGTATATGAGTGGGGAAGATTATCATATGCATTATACAGCGGCAAAGCTGCAGACAAACCTTGCGGGAAAGAAAATTTTACTTGTTGAAGATCATAAACTGAACATGGAAATTGCAAAGAAGATTTTGGAAAAGAAACAGATGAAGGTAACATGTGCATATAATGGTGCAGAAGCTGTGGCATTGTTCGAAAAAATGCCGGAGTATACGTTTGATGCAGTGATTATGGATATCCGTATGCCGGTGATGAACGGACTGGAAGCGGCGGCGGCAATCCGTGCCGGTGCAAAAGCAGATGCTAAGACCATACCGATTATTGCGATGTCTGCCAATGCTTTTGCAGAGGATATGGAGAAGAGCCGGCGGGCGGGCATGAACCGCCACGTTGCCAAACCGGTAGAACCGGAGAGGCTGTTTGGTGTGCTTTCTGAAATTTTTTCGGACTAATATAAGATTAAAGTGCAGGAGAGTGAGGCTATGGCAGGAATTTTTGAAGATATTCAGTTTCAAAAGACGGATTTAAATACTGTAAAAGAATTAAAAGAAGACTGCTGGAGAAAAGCACAGGGTGAGGATTTAGAGGCATTTTTGGGATTTTACTTAAAAAAGAAACCCGCACGCAGCTGGCAGATTGCAGCCTGGGCGGCACTGTTTGTATTTTTAATATCTTCCGGTGAACTGGGGTTTGAACGGCTTTGCAAAAATGATCCGTCTTACAATCCGGTGCCGATGACAATCGGTGTCATTGCAGGGGGACTGCTGTATCTGTTTTTTGCATGTATGCGCCAGATTCAAAGCCGCAGAGAGCTGTTACGGATAAAGAGCAGCGTTTATGTGACAGATGCCATTGCCTATGGCGGTGGCGGAAATGTACAGGTGATGGTCAATCACAAGCGGATTGCGTTTGATATGTATGCGTTTGACGAAACTGTAAGCCCGACAGAACAGGTGCATAAACCCGACGGAACATATGAAGGGTTCCGGGTATTATTATATGCAGTCATACAGGACAATTCCTGTAGGATGAAAGCGGTGCTTGGAAGTGCAGGCGTGCGTTACTATGCATCACAGTGCAGGAAATTTGAAAAAAGGAGCGGACAGGTAGTGTGAAAAATCACACTGATGTGCTGATTTTTCACACAGCGATTTGTTTCTGAGCAAAAACAAATTGCTATGATGGCAGATGAGAAATCGCCTGCGCGAATTTCTCATCGCCGCTTCGCAACAAGTTGCTCAGAAATGAGGATTATTATGAAAAGATATGATGTGATTATAGTAGGTGCGGGACCGGGCGGTATATTTTCCGCATATGAACTGACAAAAAAAGACAGTGACCTAAAAATCGCCGTATTTGAAACGGGAACGTCCCTTGAAAAGAGAAAATGTCCGATTGATGGCAAAAAGGTAAAAAGCTGTGTGGGCTGTAAAACGTGTGCGATTATGAACGGTTTCGGCGGTGCAGGCGCATTTTCAGACGGAAAGTACAATATTACCAACCAGTTCGGCGGCAATCTGTATGAATATATCGGCAAGCAGGAAGCACTGGATTTAATGCATTATGTCGATGAAATCAATCTTTCACACGGCGGAGAGGGTACGGCATTGTATTCTACGGCAAATACCGAGATTAAAAAGCTGTGCCTCACCAACGGACTGCATTTGCTGGATGCTTCCGTGCGGCATCTGGGAACAGATATTAATTATGTGGTACTGGAAAATCTGTATCAGGAATTAAAAGAAAAGGTAGACTTTTACTTTGAATCACCGGTACAGACCGTGGAAAAAAGCGATAACGGCTATATTGTCCATGTAAAAGATGAAAGCTTTTACTGCGACAAATGTATCATTTCGGCAGGACGAAGCGGCAGTAAGTGGATGGAAGGGGTCTGTGCACAGCTTGAAATTCCGACAAAATCTAACCGCGTGGACATCGGTGTGCGCGTGGAACTTCCGGCAGAGGTTTTTGCACATCTGACAGATGAACTTTACGAGAGCAAGATTGTATACCGTACCAAGGGCTTTGAAGATTTAGTCCGTACTTTCTGCATGAATCCGAAGGGTGTGGTTGTAAATGAAAACACCAACGGCATTGTAACAGTCAACGGACACAGCTATGAAGATGAAAATAAGCATACGGAAAATACGAATTTTGCCCTGCTGGTTGCAAAGCATTTTTCAGAACCGTTTAAAGACAGCAACGGATACGGCGAAAGCATTGCCAGACTGTCAAATATGCTTGGCGGCGGCGTTATCGTTCAGCGTTTCGGGGATTTAATCCGCGGCAGACGAAGCAATAAAGCACGAATCGAAGAAAACTTTGTAACACCGACATTGTCAGCGACACCGGGCGATTTAAGCCTTGTTATGCCAAAACGTATCTTAGACGGCATTATTGAAATGATTTACGCATTGGATAAGATTGCGCCGGGTACGGCAAACGATGATACCCTGCTCTATGGTGTGGAAGTCAAATTCTACAATATGCAGGTTGAGATTGACAATAATCTGGAAACAAGAAATAAAGGGCTTTACATTATCGGGGATTGCAGCGGTGTAACCCATTCGCTTTCACATGCTTCTGCAAGCGGGGTTTATGTAGCCAGACATATTTTAAATCAGCTAAACTGAAAGGAAAAATACTGTGGACGATGAATTGATAACGGTAACGGTAGACAGACCGATAGGAAGTTCCCATCCGGACTATCCCTCGCTGGTTTATCCGGTAAATTATGGGTATATCGAAGGTGTTCTGACCCCGGGCGGGGAAGAACAGGATGCCTATATCATAGGTGTGGATATACCTGTTGATAAATTTACAGGCAGAAAAATTGCCATTATACACAGAAAAGATGATGTTGGGGATAAATGGGTGGTTGCACCGGAAAATATGCCGTATACCAAGCAGCAGATTGAGGAAATGGTGTATTTTCAGGAGCAGTATTATGACAGCTTTGTTCAAATGCTCAATGAAGAAATGTGGGACGCCTGCGATGCATGGGAAAACAAATTAGGCTATAAAGTGCCGCGCAGCATGGCAAAATCTCTTGCAGACGGTGTATTTCATGTGGTTGTCATGATTTATACCGTGACAACAGACGGCAGGGTGCTTGTTACACAGCGTTCCCAGAATAAGACTAATCCGTTAAAATGGGAAGTGACCGGCGGCTCGATTCTTGCGGGAGAAACGCCACAGGAGGGGGCAGTGCGTGAACTTTCAGAGGAAACCGGAATTACGGCTCAGACATCAGATTTGGTGCAGTTGTATGAATATGCAGATTACAGAAGACATTCGATTTATCACAGCTATGTGTATGTTACACAGCCGGATACAAAAGTGACTTTACAGGAAGGCGAAACAATGAATTATAGGTGGCTTTCTTATAAAGAATTTGTTGAACTGGTGGAATCCGACCGTTTTGTGCCGTCAGAACAGGAGCGCTTCTGCACGAATCGGGCAATCATTGAAAAGAAGCTGATGTCAATTAAAGAGTTTAAAGAAATGTCCGATATATAAAACAGCAGTTAAAGTACATGGAGGTCACCTGCAATATAATTATTGAAAGGTAGATAAAAATGAGAGTAGTAGCGAATTACAGCACGTCCCTGTTTGATTACATCAACAGTGACAAGAATTTAAAAGAGGTACTTTCACAGGGTGCGGATGAGTCTTTATTATCGGAAGGCGCCAAAAAGACACTTCGGGAAAAGGGAATCAGCTTAAACGGCAGTACCACAAAGGATGCTTCTGTTTATGAAACGGTTCAGGAAACAGCAGAAAGTGTACGTGACAGTGTGATTGCGTTTACCGGTTCAGACGCCGAAAGTCTTTTTACGACAGCCGAAAGCTCGGGCAGTACGGCAAAGATTGTAACAGAAGTGAAGTCATTTGTGGAAAATTATAATGCATTTGCAAGTGCAGTCAAGGAAATGGGCGGTTCAGAGAATACCACCTATTTGGAACAAATGAACGAATTGCTGTCTAAAGACAGCGATGCTTATGAAAAAATCGGTATTACATTTGCAGAAGACGGTACACTGACACTGGATGAAAAGGTACTTGACGGTGCATCCGTACAAGATTTAAAGACTGCATTTTACAAGGACAATGATTTGGAAGAAATTGCCCAGAAGAGTATCCGCGTACAGGCGAATGCGATTTCCGGAAAATATGCCGCGACTGTTTCTAACTATACGGACAGCGGTACATACAGCAATTCCGCACTGAGCAGCTTTTTAAAGAGTATTTAGTATCCTGTATTTAGTGCGTGACACATTTTAAAATCAAAAGAATGCCACATGGGGACAGCTATGGAGAGCTGGTTCTGTGTGGCATTTTTGTGATTGTATTTCTCATGTATTTTGGGTTGCTATTTAGAAAACGTTGGTATATACTTGTACCGAAAAAAAGGAAAGAAAATGGAGAATAAGAGGAATTATGAAGTACGTAAGACAGTTTTTAATCATACTTGTCATTTCATTTATCGGTGAATTGTTAAGATATTATATCCCGTTAAAGATTCCGGCAAGCATCTATGGTCTGGTATTATTATTTGCCGCACTGGAGCTGCGCATTATCAAATTGGTATCCATTCGTGAAACAAGCCGCTTTTTAATAGAAATTATGCCGCTGATGTTTGTTCCGGCAGGTGTCGGACTGTTGTCAAGCTGGGGCGTTTTAAAGCCGGTCTGTGTTCCGATTATGGTCATTGTACTGATATCAACCATTATTGTTATGGTAGTATCAGGAAAAGTAACCCAGGGTGTTATCCGTATGGAGAAAAAACATCCGAAAAAGAAAAACGGTGCAGACCATATTTATGTTAAAGATTCCGAAGGCGAAAGGCAGTATATCAGTGA
>ENA-OROR01001690-OROR01001690.1-human-gut-metagenome-genome-assembly--contig:-NODE-1690-length-12967-cov-9.528721_pt1 | contig 12967 bp, 18 predicted proteins | sample MGYA00242135_ERZ509060 | MGnify/ENA primary metagenome ERZ509060 (study PRJEB26280, sample SAMEA2338742) | human gut metagenome | biome: human gut; feature: human-associated habitat; material: faeces... | reverse complement strand
TATTGTGAGGATTGAGAGGTGAATGATATGTTAGATGTAATAGCAATTACTTTATTATGCTTAGGATTTTATTTAGGAGGGTACGACAGTGCAAAAGAAAAATATGGAAAGAAACATTGATTTCGATAAGAACGGTTATTGTAAAGATAGGGACACGTATAAGAGTCCCTATTATGCTACTAAAGCCTTTAATAACAACGAACACAATAAAGGATGTAACACGTATGATATCGAGAAACGACCTATATTAAGAAAAACAGAACAAGGTGAGTATATAATATTAGGAGAAACAGTTGAAATCGGATACGAAAAGGTGATTGTAAATGGAAACAGTAAGAATTGATTTAAGACGTAAAGATATAGATATTGACGCAGTAAGAAGTATTAGGAGAAAACTTGCAAAGAGGGCAAACCAAAGGTTACGTGTTTTAGAAAAAAACAAACTTACAAAGAATGCTTACAGAGTAGCCGCACATTATACACAACAGACAAGAGGAAAAGACAGATTTAGTGAAGCAAAAATGGTTAAGGCAGATATGCGATACTTAAAGCAAGAAATTCTTGAATTGGAAAGATTTTTAAATTCCGTGACTTCTACTTTGACTGGATATAAGAAATTAGAACAACAGAGATTGAAAGTTTTTCGAGATTATGGACTTGAGGTTAAAGACACACAAGAGTTTTTTGACTTTTTAAATTCTGAAATCTACAAACAGCTAGCCAATAAAGCTATTTCTTCGGATATCTTGCAAGAATTCTATGATACAGTAAAATCGAAAAAGGATGCAAAGAAAGAGGAAATACAGAAAGCTCTTGAAAAGTACAGGGAAGGAAACATTGACACAATAGATGAACTATATGAGGAATTTGATTTAACATTTATGGAGTAGATTATGGTAAAGTTTAATTTAACGGGAGAATTTAAAAATGAAGAAGCATTGTTCTACGAGGTGAAAGACCTTACCCCGTTAGATTATGCTATGAACTGTGATATAGTATATAGTAAAGCAAGAAATAATAAGAAAGCATATTACAATTATCCGAACACTTTTGACATTGAAAGTACGACAGTAGATTGTGAAGAACCTTATGCTTTTATGTACATTTTTATGTTTTGGTACAACGGAAAGGCTATATGTGGCAGACGTTGGGAAGAATTTGTTGAATTTATGGACAATGTTGTTAAATACAATGATGAAGATATAAAGGTAGTATTTTATGTTCATTATTTATCTTATGAATTTCAATTTATTAAAGATTTTTTGAATTGGCAAGAAGTATTTGCAGTAGATGCACATAAAGTGTTAAGATGCACTTATGAAAATATTGAATTTCGTTGTTCGTTTTACTTATCTAACATGAACCTTGAAAAGTTTTGCGAAAGCGGAAAGAACGTGAAACACTTAAAACAAGCAGGACACTTTGACTATAAAGTGTTAAGAACTCCTACCACGGTCTTGACGGATGAAGAATTAACATATTGCTATTGCGACGTAGTAGGATTGCACGAAAGATTGTTAGAGTCTTTAGAAGATGATACAATGATTACAATACCTTACACAAGCACAGGATATGTAAGAAGAAATTGCCGTTTAGCAATGCGAAAAAACAAAGCGAATAGAGAACTGTTTTTAAAAACACGTTTAAATAAGGAAACTTACACTTTATTAAAAGAAGCTATGCGGGGAGGAAACACACACGGAAACGCTTTGCACGTAGAACAGATAGAGCATAATGTGAAATGTTTTGATATTGCAAGTTCTTATCCAGCCGTAATGATGATGAAATATTATCCTGTTTCATGTTTTACAAAAGCAAAACCTAGTATGAAAAGTTTTGAAAAATATTTAAAAGAGTATTGTTGTTTATTCAGGGTACACTTTATCGGATTAAAGATAAAGAAAGAAGTTCCCGTGCCGTATATATCGGAACATAAGTGTCTAAAGAAAATGAACCCTTTAATTTTTAACGGGCGTGTAGTTGAAGCAGAAGCTGTTAGCATGACAGTTACGGAAATTGACTTTGACATTATCAATTCTGAATACACTTATGAAAAGTTTGCTATTTCCGATTTTTACATAGCGAAACGAGGAGAACTACCAAAAGAATTAAAAGATGAAATTATGACTTACTTTTATAATAAGACTACTTTAAAGAAAGTAGACCCTTACTTGTACGTGAAGAGTAAGAGTTTATTAAATGCAATTTTTGGCATGGCTTGCACAGACCCTGTACGTGAAATAATGTTATATTCTGAAACAGTAGGATGGGTAAAAGAAACAGAAGATATAGATGAAGCACTTGATAAATATTATCGCTCTTATAATAGTTTTTTGCCTTACCAATGGGGAATTTGGGTTACCGCCCATGCAAGATTACAGTTAGAAAAATCTTTAAGATTGACTAAAAGTCACACAGTCTACGTTGACACAGACAGTAATAAGTGTGTAGACGTACCAGACAACATTTTAGACGGATTAAATAAAGAAATAAAGAAAGAAGCAGAGGAACATAAAGCATACGTTGATTTTAACGGTGAACGTTATTATCTAGGAGTATTTGAACAAGAGGATACTTGTAAAGATTTTATAACAATGGGTGCGAAGAAATACGCTTATACGGAAGATGACGATACTTTTCATATAACAATTTCTGGTGTATCTAAAAAATTAGGTGCACAAGAAATGATTGAAAAAGCAAAAGAAGAAAACACTCAGCCGATTGAACAGTTTAAAAGAGGATTTACATTCTACAACTGTGGCAGAACAGTACACCGATACAATGAAGAAAGACCACATTATATTACAGTAAACGGTTGTAAAATACTAAATGCTAGTAACATTGCAATTACTGATAGCACTTACAAGTTAAATACGACAAATGATTTTGAAAGTTTTATTGAAAATAATCTTGACATTATGATTTAATTGTGCTATTATATACTTGTAACAAAGAAACAGATTTATTAAGAAAGAATAACACTATATCTAATTAAATGGAGGAAAACAACATGAACAACAAAATTATGGTAAACGTAACAGCAAAGGACATCTTTAACGCACAGGCAGGAAAAGGATTTAAAGAAGCAGGTAGCGGAAAACTTGAAGGAATTCTTACTGGCTACGCAGTATACGATACAGAGTCAGCAAATAAAACAACTGGCGAAATTGAAACAAAAACAATCTCTTTAATGATTGTTGACGGGGAAATCTATTCTGGTGAAAGTATTGTAATTGCTGACAGAGTAAGACAGTTAGAACAGTTTACAACAGAAGAAGAAATCAAAGCTGGTATTCCTATTCAGTTTGGTGAATTGAAAGTAGGACGAGGAACAGCAACAACCTTTACCTTGAAATAAGAAAGGAGGAGCGGCGGTCAAGTGACCGCCTTTTCTGTTATGTATTTAAACTTAGAAACATTAGAAAATAAATTAGATGTGTTTAATATAATTTTAGGAAATCGCGGTGGAGGAAAGACATATACTTGTTTGAGAGATTGTATAAAGAACGGAAAGAAATTTATCTATTTAAGAAGAACACAAAAAGAGATACAGCGTATTGCAAAGAAGAAAGTAGATGTGTCCTTATCTCCTTTTGAACCCCTGAATAAAGATTATCCTGATTGGAATTTGGAAGTTGAACCACTTGATGATGATATATATGCAGTTACAAACGGACTTGAAGATGAAAAGAAAAGTGTAGGGCTTATGTGTCCTTTAAGTACCTTTGCAAGTATGCGTGGTTTTTCTGCACCAGATGTGGAAGTAATTATATTTGATGAATTTAATCCTGAATTACACGTAAGAGGGATTAAAAATGAAGATGATGCATTTTTTAATATGTACGAAACAGTAAATCGAAACAGGGAACTGCAAGGAGAAAAGCCAGTACAAGTATTTTTGTTAGGAAATACAAACAATATTGCAATTCCAATTCTAGAAACACTTGGTTTAATTGAAGTGATAGAGGGTATGCAGAGAAAAGGAAAGAAATTTTATAACAACAGAAATCGAAATTTATTTTTAATGCTAATGGAAGATAGCGACTATATCGAAAAGAAATCAAAAACAGCTTTATACAAGCTTACGGCAGGTACAGAATTCTATGAAATGGCACTTGAAAACAAGTTTGCATATAATGACTTTAGCGACATAGAAGTCAAAAACCTGAATGAATACCGACTGGAATTTACTTGTAACGACTTTGCAGTTTGGAAACATAAAAGCCGATTTGAATTCTATGTAACAAAGAATACAACAGGACGAGTAGACTATGAAAGCACAGAAGCCGAAACAATGGCTTTACGAAATCGCATGAGATACTTATATAATGCTTATGTTGCAAGAAAAATAATTTATCAGAATTACAGGGTAAAAAAGTCCTTTACAAATTATGTGTAATGTGTTATTATAATAATCGAGGAAGGGAACAACTCAAGGCTCGGAAAGCCGTTCACGGGTGGGAGCACCTAAACCTTCCTCTTTTTCCTAAAGGGCATGAAATTCATGTTCTTTATGGAAAGGAGGAAACGAAATGAATGAAATTGTGACAGTAGTCACGAATGCAATTAGCAATGTTGGTTTTCCTATCTGCTGTGTCGGTGCGCTAGGTTATCTTCTGTATCGTGAACAGGAATTACACAGAGAGGAAAGCAAAATGTTTACAAGTGCAATTAAAGATTTAACTGTTGCACTTACACAGCTCTCGGAAAAGTTGGGAGGAAGTGAAGATGTTACGGATTATTGATGTAAGTAATTGGCAAGAAGGGCTTGTAGACTTGGCGCATCTGGAAAAGTACAACGCTGACGGGGTAATGATGAAAGCAACAGAGGGCAGAACTTTTACTGATAAATCTCTTGATAGCTTTTATGACCGATTACATGGAGCAAAAGACGGAAAGCCTGACAGAAATAAAATTTATGGTTTCTATCATTACGCAAGACCTGAAAACAATTCTCCAGAACAGGAAGCACAGCATTTCCTCGTCAAAGTCGGACACCACGCAGGCTATGCGATTTTTGCTTTGGATTGGGAAGGGAAAGCATTAAACTATCCCATTACATGGGCTATTCGTTGGCTTGACTATGTTTATGAAAGAACAGGTGTTCGTCCCTTGATTTACACACAAGGAAGTTACACAAAGTATTTACAGAAAGTCTTAAATAGGGACTATGGACTCTGGGTTGCACACTACGGGGTAAAAAAGCCAAACATTGGAGTCTATCCATTCTACGCAATGTGGCAGTACAGTGCAGATGGCATCGACCAGAATTATTTTAACGGCGATGAAAAAACATGGAGAAAGTATTGTGAGGTGAAATAATGAGTATTATCAGTTTTACGTTGTCTAACGTCACTCCTACTTTTACTTTAAAAGGTAAAAGTAAAAGAGGTATAAAGAAAATTATGTTGCTTCCAACGCAGTTAGTCAATTTGGACGATACAAACTTAGAAGCAAACAAACAATTTATAATTGAGTTCCCCGAATTAAACGGGAAGTTACCACAGACAATTACTTTAACCGCACCGAACACACCTTGGTACTGCGGATTTCGCATTTTAGAATTAGGTGGAGAGGGATACGAAAATTACTTTAAAATTAAAAAAGAAAATGATAACGGAGTACCGACATAATGCCTTGGGTATCAGGAAACCGTTATCTCTCACAGTCCGAAATGGATAACAACGCTCTAATTGTTGCTCAGATACTTTTAGAATTTGGATGGACTCACAACGCTATTGCAGGGACTTTAGGTAATATGCAATATGAGTCTAACATAAACCCCGGTTTGTGGGAAAGTCTGAATGAAGGAAACACAAGCAGAGGTTTTGGGTTGACACAATGGACACCAGCAACAAAGTTAATAAACTGGTGCAACAGTAAAGGATTAAATTACAAAGACGGAAACGCACAGTTACAGCGGTTGCAGTATGAGGTCGAATGGGACACACAAAGTCCTAATCAGGGGCAATGGATAAATCGAGATGGACTATCTTTTGCCGAATACATTAAAAGCACTGATACCCCGACTAACCTTGCAAGAGTGTTTATCCGTTCTTACGAGCGTCCAGCGAATGAAAACCAACCGCAAAGAGGAACAGCAGCCGAAAGATACTTTAATTTGATAAAGGATTTAGTAGGTGGAAAACTGGAAAAAGTGATTGAAGCAATCATGGGGAGAACAGTAGAATACAACGGGCATAAGGGATTGAACCTTTATTCACAGGACGCAGTATTGCGAACACAAGTTTTTAATTTGCCGACTGGTCATTCTGATTGTTCCTCTCTAATGTGGAAAGCATTTGAAATCTACGGCGATACCTTTATTGGAACATGGACAGAAGAACAGCGAAACCATGGTGAACTGGTTTGGACGAACACGAACCCAGATTGGCATACTGTCCCTTTAGAGGAACAGAGTAAAATCATGCGAGGTGATTTAATCTTCTATGGTACTTTAGGAGGACAAAGCGAACACGTAGAAATGTTTCTCGGAGATAATAAACAGGTCGGTCATGGCTCAGGTTGGGGTCCGACTTTAAAGGTAACAAGCAACTACCGACATCCATATCCAGTAATGGAAGTAAGAAGATATTTATACGGGGGTGGAATTACACCACCGACCAGCCCCCTTTGGAAAAAATACTTAGGTGGAATTGTTAAAAATAGGAGGAAAAAACAATGCAAACAAGTGATATTGTTAAGTTAGTAAACGCAGGGTTTACGAAAGAGGAGATTATGCAGTTGGTTAGTCCAACACAGCCACAGGTTCAGCCACAGGTACAGACACCAGCATTGGCTCAGCCACAGGTACAGACACCAGCATTGGTTCAGCCACAGGTACAGCCACAGGTTGATTATAAAATGTTGTATGAAACACAAAAACAGATGCTTGCTGATATGCAGACTCTTAACCAGAGAATGAATGTTGGTGCACCGATTGACACCGTAGAAAGTGTCATGAAAGATTTTCTCGGAGGTGAAAAATAATGCCAGCTAATGAATTAAGTATCAATCAGGTTAGTACAATTTTAAATGCAGTGGTTAAACAGGCAACAGGAAACACTGCTTTAGCAACAGTAGACGGAAATAACTTTGCAACAGTAGCACAGTTGCCGTTAAAAATTGGATACGACCCTGTTATTAACGCTATTTCACAGGTTCTGTCATCTACAATCTTTTCTGTTAGACCGTATTCTCGTAAATTTAAGGGTATTAACGTGTCAAGCCAGAAATTCGGAAACATCACACGCAAATTAAACATTGCAGACAGTGACTGGTCGGACGATGACAGACAGAAATTAACAGACGGTGAAAGTATTGATATGTACGTTGTTAAAAAACCGACTGTATTACAGACTAACTTCTACGGTGCAAATGCTTTCCAGCGTCAGACCACAATTTTTAAAGACCAGTTAGATGTAGCCTTTTCCTCTCAGGAAGAGTTCGGCAGATTTATTTCAATGCTTATGGGTAATGTTTCTGACATGATTGAGCAGGGGCATGAAAGCATGGCAAGAATGTGTATTCTTAATTACGTTGGCGGAAAGCTTGCTAATGTGGATGAAGTAAATAACCGTATTCATTTGCTTACGGAATACAATGAACTGACAGGTTTGACTTTAAACGATAAAGACGTATATAAACCAGAGAATTTCCCGTCATTTATGAAGTTTGTTGTCGCTAGGATTAAAGCAATTTCTAATCTCATGACTGAGAGAAGTAAAAAATTCCATACTAACGTTACTGAGAAAGAGATTATGCGTCATACACCACTTTCAAAACAGAAAGTATATTTGCTTGCCCCACAGCAGTATTTAATGGAAACATCCGTTCTGTCAGATTTATTTAACGATAAGTATATGAAAATGACTGACTTGGAGTTAGTGAATTTTTGGCAGAATATTGATAAACCTGCTGATATTGACATTAAGCCTATTTACATGGACAAAACAGGAACTTTAAAACAGCCAACAAGCGCAATCAAAGAACCACACCTTTTTGGTGTAATTTTTGACGAGGAAGCTTTGGGTTATACCACTGTGAATAGCTGGTCTGCTCCTACACCTTTTAATGCAAGAGGGGGTTATCATAATATCTTCTGGCACTACACAGATAGATACTGGAACGATTTTACAGAAAACGGTGTTGTTTTACTGTTAGACTAACAAAGATAGGGGGTAGAGGGGATTTAACGTCCCCTCGAAATCTACATGGAAGTAATTTTTTATAAATTCAGTAAAAGAAAAAATAGTACGAAACAGGCTTTTGGTGGAGTTTCTTACAAGCATGGGACTTTAAAGGAGTTTTGCAGTATTACAAAACCTGTAATTCTTGTGGACATGGGGAAAATCCCTGATTACAATTATGCTTATATTACAGAATTTAAAAGATATTACTACATTACTAATGTAGTAGTGGAAAGCGGTACAATGTGCAGAGTTTACATGGCTGTGGACGTATTGGCAAGCTACAAAGATGATATCTTAAATGCGGATGTGTTTGTACAGCGTTGGAGTCGTTCAAATGTTATTGACCTAGTGGACGGAGAATGCATCGCAAAAGCGAACCCAGAGATTATGATAGAAACAGGACGGATGCCACTTGACACAAAAGGGATTTTTGTTTTAGGAATAGCTGGAAAAAATGGAGAAGAAGCAATTACTTATTTTGACTTGTCGTTAGGACAGATGGAACGTTTTAATTATTTCATGTTCACGGAAGAAACTTTTGCGGGTGTGATATCGGAAGACGTTGTTAAGAGTTTCTTTAATCCCTTTGAATATGTAACGTCGGCTATGTGGTTTCCGTTTTCTCACAGTTTGCAAGAAGCAAAGAAAATCGACTTTGGATGGTTCGAAAGCGAGGAAATGAAAGGTGTCCCGTTAAAAGGAAACTCACTTACAAGTGGTGAGCTTTGGGTCAGGATACCGAAAATGTATCCTAACGGAGATTTCAGAAACGGCACTTTTGGGCAATATGAAATATATATTCCTTTCTTTGGTACTATCCCGTTGGATAGTAACATTATTAACAGTGCAGATGTTATTTCATACAAATTTGTTGTCGATATTGCAACTGGAAAGGCACAATGCCAACTCGGCTACGGTGATGAAAGCATAATGGAAAGTGGAAGTGGTACAGTGTTTAAAAGAATAGAGGGACAAATGGGCTGTCCCGTCGCTCTTGCACAAAGTAAAACGGATATTGTAAATAGTGCATTTAGTGGTGTTGGTAGTCTTGCAAGTGCCCGTCCGTCCGTTGGTGGTGTTGTAAACGCTGTACATGGAGTTTACAGTGCAGTACAAAACGCAATGCCCAAAATTGAAACAAAAAGCGGAAATGGTTGTAGAAGCATTATGGATTTTGAAAAGGATGTGAAGCTTACAGCAACATTTTATCGAGCTAATGTATTAAATCCAGAAGATAGGGGTTATATACATTGTAAACGACAAACTCTCGGTAGTCTAGGTGGTGGTTTTGCTATTTGTGATAACGCAAGCATTCCGTTATCTGCAACAGAAGAAGAAATTATAGAAGTTAATAACTACGTGAATGGAGGAATTTATATTGAGTAATTATCCTGTGGACTTTGATGGAATAGCACGTTACAACACTAAAGTGAACCCCAGTACCGTACATACATGGGGGACGTACAATGTAGAATTTTATAAGAAATATTTGCTTACTAAAGCAATGTCAGTCTTTGAGTGGACTGTACCGAAAGAATGGTCGCTAGATTATTTTAAAAATTGTATATATGTAAACGGTGCGATATGTGTGATAAATACAAATCGTTTTGGAGTAATACCGCAAATGTTTACGCCGGCAGGATATGACATCTATTACGAGCCTAACACAGCATACATCGCTAGCCCGATATTAGGAAGTTACACGCTTAAAATCGGTAAACAATGCGAAGTTATAAAGTTGAAAAGAGATTGGTGCGGTATAATGGATATCGTAAACAACTATGCGGAACTCCTTGCTGAATGTGACAAATCTATCGGTGTCAATCTTTTGAACACTAAAGTTGCTTTTGCTTTTGGCGTAAACAGTAAAGCGGAAGCGGAAAAAATGAAGAAAATCTATGACGAAATTATTTCAGGAAATCCAGCGGTATTTTACAAAGACGGTGGAGAAAAGTGGGATTTCTTCATTCAAAACTTGAAACAAAATTATATCGTTCAGGATTTAATTATTGCTAAAAAGTCGATTATGGACGAGTTTAACACTTTAGTTGGTATTCCAAATGCAAACACCGAAAAGAGAGAGCGACTAGTCAAGGATGAAGTTAATGCAAACAATGCGGACACGTTTTCGCTAGCTGAGGAATGGTTAGAAGAATTAAAAATCGGATGTGAAAAGGTTAATAAGATGTTTGGACTTAAATTGTCTGTTAAATTCAGGGAAGGAGTAAAGCAGAATGGCGAAAATAACACTGTGGGGATTGCTGAATAATTACCCTGAAATTATTAAAGGTGTGGAACTGCCCAACAACGTGGATTACGAAACGTTGTTGGAGGTTATAATCTTTAAAGCAGGGGAAAATGAGGTCATGTATCCGAGCCCTGCTTTCATGGAAACAGCAGTTCGGGCATGGTTTAGAGCGAAAAAGTACGAGTTTGATAAACTTGCGGAAACTTTGGATTTAGAATACAATCCTATTGAAAACTACGACAGAAAAGAAGAATGGACGGATAGAACAGAAAGTACAAGTAATTCCAGTACGAAAGGAAATGGAACAAGTACGGAAAGTAAATATGCGTTCGACAGCACGAGCTTTAACCCGTACACACGTACTGAAAGCACGAACAATGATACTGATACTGTGCAGGGGAACGGGGAAACAGTGCATAGTGGAAAAATTCACGGGAATATTGGAGTTACAACAACCCAACAGATGATACAATCCGAAAGGGAAGTTGCTAACTTTGATATATATGACTATATCGCAAGCAAATTTGAAGATGCTTTTACGCTTGCTGTTTATTAAGAAAGGAGAATGATTATGAGTTTTGAAGTGTTTCCTTACACCAATTTCCATGAAATGAATTTGGATTGGTTAATTGAAAAAATGAAAGAGTTAGTGAGAGAATGGGTGGACGTAGATAAGAAGTGGGAAGAGATTAGAGAACTAATTGAAAACTTTTTAGACCACGTAGCAGTAGACATTTCCGCAGAAGTCAAGAAACAGTTAAAAGTTATGCTGGATAACGGGGAGTTAGAAGCAATAATCACGAGTTCTTTGGGAATTGTAACAAGCGTAGATACTTGCGTAGAACTTAAAAAATCTACAAAATATAAAGTAGGGCAGGTTATTGTTACAAAAGGATATCACAAAGTCGGCGACAATGGTGGTGCAACTTATTACTTGTCAGACAGTGCTTTTGAGAACACGGGGGTTTTCGAAAAAACAGCAAACGGATTATTTGCAAATATGCTGTACAATGATGTAATTTCCGTTGAACAGTTAGGTGTCGTTAGCAATGCTACTGGGGACTATGTTACAAAACCAGCTAATAATGCGGTGGCTTTTAATAATGCCCTGACGCTTTGTAAAAGTAATTCCACGAGAAAACACAAATTTAAACTTGTAGGTTACGGAAATTATTATGTAGAAACAACTTTGGATTTCGGCGGAACAAATGAAGCAAAAGTTTCTGGCAGTGATTTCAAAACCGACTTTTCTGGTTCAACGATTTTCACTGATAAAAGCTTAGACGCTCTTATTTCCATTAAAAATGCTCAAGAGATTATTTATAATTTTGGGTATATCAATGCAAAAACTTGTAATTACGGAATTAAAATTGCATCTTTGGAAAGGTATGATTGGTCGCAGTATGTAACATTACATTGCTTGGATGTAAGAGCATCTACAAATTCTCTGTATGTAACAAACAACGACAAGGGCGGTTGGGTAAATGAATTACACGTTATTGGCGGTTTATATCCAAATGGAATATTCATAAATTGTCCTAATAGGGTTGATGAAGTTTTTGTAACAAATATGCTGTCAGGTTTTTACTTTAATGACGTATCATGTGAGGGTGCGGAAACATGGTTTAAATTTAAAAATGTTGTTTACGTTTATATAAACAATGCAAGGACAGCAGATGTTACAAACAAGTGGATTGAAACGTTGCAGAATTGCAAAAACATCTATTTAACAGGGTCATTTAGAACCGACCATTTAACAATATCGCAGGAAACATACAATATTAACATAAGAGGTGACTTGAATATTCCTGATAACTTTACAATAAAAAATCCTGTTTATATCAGAGGTGGGTGGGTTACGGAATTTCTACCGATTGCATCATCACAGGGAAATGGAGTCGGTTTCATTAGAAACAATGATGTATCTCCTACAATTATTCAATTTAAAGGTGATTGTTCAAAAGTTATTTTACCACGAGAATATTCTGATTATCTGGGTATCAATAAATTTGAAGCGTACTTTGATAATAACTGTACGGGCATTGTAAAGGACTCTTACGGAGTGACAGTTGTTAATGCTGAAAGTTATAGAGGTAGGTACGCTACTATATACTATGTAGGCAATGCGTGGTGGATTAACTCACCAACAAATAATTAAGAGGGATTATAGCCCTCTTTAATTATATTCTATTTTAAATATTCCTAAAGCTCTTAATTCTTCTTTGTCAAATTCCCAATGTATTAGCTTGTTCTTTAGTGCTCTGTACCCTCTCTCATTTATATATGCAATCCTTGTTTTTCTGTCGATTGTTACGAATACAGTAGCGTATTTCTTATTTATCGTGCTTTTCGCCGTTAACATTGTTTGCAATCTCATTTTGTAACTCCTCCAATCTACGCAATAGATAATAGTTTTCAATATATAAATCGTTTATCTTATTTGATGTGCATAAAGAACATATAAGTATGCCTATTAAAGCACCTATTGTAACACCTAACATATCATTCACCTCTCAATCCTCACAAT
>ENA-OROR01001687-OROR01001687.1-human-gut-metagenome-genome-assembly--contig:-NODE-1687-length-13014-cov-13.134655_pt1 | contig 13014 bp, 10 predicted proteins | sample MGYA00242135_ERZ509060 | MGnify/ENA primary metagenome ERZ509060 (study PRJEB26280, sample SAMEA2338742) | human gut metagenome | biome: human gut; feature: human-associated habitat; material: faeces... | reverse complement strand
AAAAAGGATATTCGACGAAAGAAATAGAAGAACTAACAGGAATACTTTTACATTAGAGTTACATACAGAAAACCTCTTTGTATGCTTTTATACGAAGAGGCTTCTTTTTTTGCTAAGGTAAATAGAATATTGATATATTTAAAAAATATGTCAATGTGAGGATACAAGTCGTGAGAAAATTATGGCTTTTTTATGATTATTCTATGCTTTTGTGATATAGTTTAAATATACAAGGGAGGTGCTTTTTATGTTGACTATCTTTAATCGCACAGTAGTTTTTATGACTTATAATGAGGAAAATATGAGAAAAGCATGTTTTTCATTAGAACATTGCAATATTGATTACATATTAAAAACCACAAAGATTGCGGATGTATATGCAAAGGATGAGGGACTTCAGATTGCATATAAGGTTTATGTAAGAAAAGATAAGGCAAATGAAGCACAGGCCTGTATTCATAAAGCTTTATTTGATGAAGATTAATATTGTAAAGATCTGTAAGCTATTAGTTTTGTGTCTATATCTAATGGAGTCATCTTAAGGAAAATACTTAAGAGTGATTCCTTTTTTAGTAGCTTGTTTCATTAATTTTATAGTATCAAAAAGTATTGACTTTATGAAATTAATTTTCTCTTTTCTTAAATTTCATGGGACAAAACACTATCTTGTGCATATAAATAAAATGTACAGGATAAAAGCCTGAGAAAGGAGTTTGTACTATGCGAAACAATTATTATGACGATGATATGTGTGATTATGATTTTATGAATGATTGTGATTGCAGATGCAATCGAGAATGTGATGATCATCTAGAAGAAAAAAGAGGTCCAAGAGGGGAACAAGGTCCTAGAGGATTGCAGGGTATGCAGGGAAAGGAAGGTTTGCCTGGACCAAGAGGTCCACAGGGAGTAACAGGCCCACAAGGACCAATAGGCCCACAAGGAATTACGGGTCCTAGAGGAGCACAGGGTGAAATGGGACCAACAGGACCTATGGGACCACAAGGTCCAAGAGGACCAGAAGGACCAAAATGTGAAGTTTCTTTTGCGGCAGGAAGTTTATATACGATGAAGGATATGGAAATATGTCCAAATGAAGCTGTACGTTTTGAATGCAGCAATATTTTAGATGGATTTTCTGTAAGTGAAGATGGAGATGCCTTGATTGCTAGAAAAGAAGGATTATACCTAATTCAATACAGTATTACAATTGATCATTTGGAAGGCTGTGAAGGTGTGTTCATGTTAATGATAAACCATGAATGTCTAGAAGAATCACGTCAGCCAGTTATGTCTGAATGCAGTGTTGTAAGTGGAAGTGCCCTTGTTCGCTTAAAAGATGAAGACTGCATTCAGTTATGTTTTGATGGAGATCAGCCAGGTATCAGCTGCAGTTATTGCGATTGCACAAATGCAATGTTAAGTGTTGTACAAATTTGTTAGAAATGATTACGATTAGTGTATGCATGATAGTAAAAGATGAGGAGGCAGTGCTAAAACGCTGCCTTTCATGTGTAAAACAATTTGCGGATGAAATCATTATTGTAGATACAGGAAGTATGGACTCTACAAAAGAAATCGCAAAGCCTTATACAGAAAAAATTTATGACTATGTATGGAACGATGATTTCAGTGAAGCAAGAAATTTTTCTTTTTCAAAAGCAAACATGGACTATATATTTTGGCTTGATGCAGATGATGTCATCAATAAAGAAGCCTGTGAAAACATCCTCTGCTTAAAAAAAGAATTGCATCGTGATGTAGATGCAGTAATGATGAAATATGTGGTATCCGTAGATGAAAACAATCATCCTTTATCTTATTTTTATCGGGAAAGAATGGTAAAAAGAGAATGTAATTTTAATTGGATAGGAATTGTACATGAATGTTTAAATATAAACGGAAATATTGTATATAGTCCTATTAAAATCTTTCATGATCCTAAAAAGACAAAAGATACATTACGTAATCTTTCTTTATATGAAAAGCAAAAAGAAAAAAATATTTTGTTTACCGCAAGAGATTTATATTACTATGGTAAAGAACTGTACGAACACAAAGAATATCAAAAAGCACTATCTGTATTAAAACAGGTACTAAATAAAAATATATGGATAGAATATAAGATTGGTGCCTGTGAAATATTAGGTAGGATTTATCAAATATTAAAAGATAAAGAAAATGCACTTTTGATGTATTTTCAAAGTTTTCTATATGATGAACCAAGAGCAGAAATATGCTGCTGTATTGGTGAATGTTTCATGTATTATGAAGAATATAAGGAAGCTGTTTTCTGGTATCAGCTCGCTTTAAAAAGAAATCGTAAAGATAAAGAAGGAGCTTTTATTAGAGAAGATTGTTATGAATTCTTACCTTCTATACAGTTATGCGTTTGTTACTGGATGTTACATGATAAAGAAAAGTCCTCCTATTATCATACATTATCTAAAATTTATCGCCCTAAACATCCTGCTGTTTTATATAATGATAAAATATTTCAATAAGAAGGTATGAGCATTTGTTGTAGTACCTTCTTTTCTTTAATTTTAAAAAGTAATATGTATGCAATAAAAATTGTATAATTTCTTTTAGAAAAGAATTGCTTACGAAATGTTAAGTAAAAAACTACAATTTGCTTTGTTCGATTTCTTGTTAGAATTAGGAAATCATGCTATTCTTACCATAGAGGAAATAATTGTTTGATTGGGAGTGTTTGTATGAGAAATGATAACAAAAAAAGTTTTTTGATGATTGGCAGCGTTGTTTTAGCTGCTGTAACTGTGATAGGAATTGCGGTTTTTCTAATCATAGGTAAAGAAAGTCCAAAGAAAACTTTTGAGGAATACGCTGCTTTGCTTGAAGAAGGAAAGTATGAAGAAATGTATCCATATTTAAGTAAAGATGCAAAAGCAAACTGGGCGAAAGATGATTTTGTAAAGCGCTATAGTAATATCTTTAGTGGAATTGAGGCAAGCAATATAGAAATTAATGTAACAGATGAAAAAGATGGTATTGTAACGTATGAAGAATCTATGCAGACAATGGCAGGGGAAATTTCTTTTACGCATGAAGCTAATTTAGTAAAAGAAAAAGATGATACAAGTAGTTATAAGATAGATTGGAACAGTACCTATGTATTTCCAGATCTTGCGGACAGTGACTATGTAAGTGTACAGACAGAAAAAGGAAAACGTGGAACGATTGAAGATCGAAATGGAACAGCTTTGGCAACAGAGGGAACTGTGTATTCTGTTGGTATGGTAGCCGGACCTAAGGCGACACAAGATACACAGAAAAAACTGGCAGAGATTCTTTTGATTGATGAAGATTCTATAAAACAGGCATTAGACGCAGGATGGGTACAGGAAGGAATGTTTATTCCTGTAAAAACGATTTCTGAAAAAGATAATAACGCGATTTCTCAAGAGTTAGGTAACTTAGAAGGTGTTTCTGTTCAGGAAAGTACGGGGCGTATATATCCATATGGAGAAATGCTGGCGCATGTTACAGGATATGTTCAAAATGTAACTGCAGAAGATTTAGAAAAGAATAAAGGAAAAGGTTATACTTCAAATAGTGTAATTGGGAAAAGCGGTTTAGAAGCCGTTTATGAAGATAAGCTAAAAGCAAACGATGGTGCTGTGATTTTCATTTATGATCAAAATGGAAATGTAAAAAAACAGATTGCAAAAAAAGAAGCTAAAAATGGGCAAAATGTTCGTACCACAATTGATGTCAATACACAAAAAGCTGTATACGAACAATTAAAAAATGATGCTGGAAGCAGCGTTGTTATGGATTCAAAAACAGGAGAAGTATTAGCTCTAGTTAGTACGCCTTCCTATGATCCACAAGACTTTGCATTAGGTATGGATAATAAAACATGGAAAGCCTTAAATGAAAATAAAGACAATCCTTTCATGAATCGTATAACTTCTGTATATACACCAGGTTCTACATTTAAAATGATAAGTGCAGCTATTGGTTTAGATAGTAAAACAATTGATGAAAATACAGCCATTGAAAAAGTAGAGAAATGGCAAAAAGACAAAAGCTGGGGAAATAATTATGTAACTACTACAGAACAATATACGGAACCAAGCAATTTAAAAAATGCTTTGATTTATTCTGATAATATTTATTTTGCACAGCTGGCTGATAAGATTGGAAGTAAAACTTATACTTCCTATTTAGATACCTTTGGCTTTAATAAAAAAATAAATTTTGAACTTGGTGTCCAGCAATCTACTTATGGGGATAAGATGGAAGATATACAGAAATTATGTGCAACAGGATATGGACAAGGAGATTTGCAGATTTCTCCTCTTCATCTAACAAGTATCTACACCTCTCTTGTAAATGATGGAACGATACTTCAGCCATATTTGGTATATAGTAATAACGAAACAAAAACAATGGTAAAGAATGCCTACAGTAAAGAAACGGCAAATATCGTATACAAAGACTTGCAGGCAACGATGAATCATTATGGAAGTAATCCAACCAATGCAGCTGGAAAAACAGGAACAGCTGAAATTGATAATGGAAAAGAAACTATCGGATGGGTAAGTGCAGTAAATGAAAATATCGCAATTACAATGATGGTAGATAAAACAAAAGATAAAGGATATAGCCAGTATGTTCTTCCAAAAGTACAAAAGATTTTGACAGAAGTTAAATAAAAAGAAAAGCGTGAAGCTGTGCTTATAATGCATACTCGCGCTTTTTTATATTCTTAATGTAAAAGTTAAGAAAACATTTAAATTGCGATTATTGGAGGTTTAGGGAGAAAAAGTTTTGCGATTTTTGGATATATTGATATTAAACGAACTGCGATTTTTGGATATGTTATTGTTATGGAAGTATTTTCCTTTGTTTAAACATACGATCTATAATAAATGTGATGGTTGAAAAAGAGAAAAATATGTTAATTCTAAAACGATAAACATTATGAATTTACATTGTTACTAATAAAAAAGCAGATTATTTCTAACCTGCCAATGAAATAAATTTATTCATATTTTTTCCCAACAATGTAAGTTATAACACATAAACCTATGGATAAAATAAGAAGAATTGGTTTGGTTATATCTTTCCATAAAGCAGCATATCCAAGAAGAAAGCTAAGATAACAAAGGAATGGAAATAAAATGGCACAACATAAAGTAAATACTCGTAAAACAGTTAATACATGTATCCAGTTATTGTTGTTGAATGATAAACCCGTCATATGAATTCTAAATATTCCCTGGGAAACAAAATTAATTTTATTCTGATCGTAATATATAGGTAGTAACTCTTTCGCAAAGACACAAGACCAAAGCGCAAAGAAAAGCATGAAAGAAGTGATATAGAAACTATTTTCTATTTGTTTGATAGGAATCTTAGATGTATATAATAAGATTATTTCTATACCATTGATAATCAATGTAATAAGAAATGCAAGTATCCATTTCTTTTTTCTTTTATGAATCGCATTTTGTAAAGATACATCTAAGGATTCTGCTGAAGATGTAGTTAGATTTTCATTACTTTCTATTTTTTCTCCTTGTAATAATTCAGCTACACTAATATCAAATACATCCGCAATAGGGGCAAGAAGCGCAATGTTTGGCATACCATTTCCACATTCCCACTTACTTACTGTTTTATCCGATACAAATAGTTTTTCAGCCAGTTCTTTTTGTGTCATTTCTTTTTCTTTTCGCAGTTCAACAAGAAACTGCCCAAATTTTTCATTACTTATTTGCTTCATAGTATTCCCTCCTATTGGTATTGTAATGGTTTTTACCTTAAGAGACAATCTACGAATGGTAGAGTTAGCTTATTCACTGTCTTTTATAGTTAAGTTTTTATTCTTCATAAAAAAGCCACAGATATTACACTGTGGTGATATAGTCCATAAAAGCTTCTTGTAAATTATGAAGCAGTAGGTAGTCATAAAATTGTTCATCGTTTACATCTTTTTCATATTCATCAATGATTTTACTGGTATGTGGGGCAAAAGGATAAGGAATTCCACTTTGTGTACGTATGTAATGAAGATGCCATCCTTCTTTTGTAGGGTGAATCGTTACACTTGCACAGTCTTCTCCATTATCTCCCCATATATCGTCACAAAACAACTCTGCATAAAAAGGAGATGAAAAGTTTTTTTCACTTCGATAGGAAGCTAGCTCTTGAATTCTCATGCTTTGGCTCCTTTCAGATATTCTTCATATGCTTTATATAAAAGTGTGATTTGATCTTTGAATGTTTGTTCCTCTGCTGAGAATACCATATATTTCATTGCTTCTTTATAGAAATCTTCAAACTTGTCAATATTTTTTGATGATGCGATACCATGCAGTAAACTGTAATATACAAAGTAAGGTTCTTTTGGATACATGTTTAACAATTCTTCTTTTTTCTCGTTCGCAATTTCTATATTACCAGATGCTGCATAACCACATAACAGGGCGGCTTTCATATCCGCAAAAAAGCTTTGGTTTTTCTTATAAATGGAAAGAAGGTTATTCGCCTGATTTTCTGCTTCCTGCATCTGTTCATCATTTGGACAAATGCTGGCATATCGTATAAAGGCAGTTACTAAAAAAGTAGTAATATCGAAATCATAAACATGATGAAAATACATTAAATCTTTTTTCTGCTGTGCATACATGTTTTCAATACGTTTCATCAGCTTATAAATTTCAGTAATTTCTTCCTGTATTTCCATTTCTGTATTTGATAAAGAAAGCGCATCTGCATAAATATAATAGGGATCACATAAAGTGTGTAGATCATATTGTTCAGGAATGAGTTTAAGTAATAATTTTTGATATACAGTTCGATGTGTCGGAGAAACGCTTAATACTAAATCTTCAACAGAAGTTAGTGTTTCATATTGTTTTAAGATTTCTTCTTTAGAAGTTTGAAATCCTGCATCTGCTAATTGCTGAATGTATTCCTCTATACTGGATTCTTTAGTTTCATAAAATGTATCATAAAAGGATGGTTTAGAAGATATATTCTTTTTTTTCTTATGTTTTTTCTTTGTTGCCATAGGGATTCCTCCTTTTTTTATATTTTATAATATTGAGTTAAAAGATACAATAAGCTTTCAAAAACGAAATGCAAAAGTGACAGCACATGGAAATTGACACAGTATGTTTATAGAAAATATGGTAAAATAAATATAAATAAAAAGAGGAATCGGAATGAAATTTAAATTATTAAAAAGCTTTAATATTACAACAAAAACAGACAGAACAAATTTACAGAGAAGTCTTAATGATATTCAAGTGATAAAGTTAGATGTAAGTAATGAAGGATGGGATTCCTATCATATTGATGCTGTATGCAAGCAGGGGGATGCTTTTTACGATGTATCCCTTAGGGTAGAGTATAATCGGGTGGAACATTATTACTCTGAATGTAATTGTAAAGAATTTAATCCTTATTCTTTACGAAAATACTGTCCTCATATATTAGCTGTCTGTGATTTTTTAGAAGGTAAAGAAGCACAAGATTATGAATGGGAAAATACATATGAAATGCAGGGTTATGCTGCATATAAACGAAAGAAGGAACTGGAATTTTTGCGTATGCAGTCAAAACACGCACTGGATAAACTGTATAAGAAAAAGCAGCAGGTACATGAAAAAACCATAAATTCCTGTCTGGATACAAAAATATATTCGATTGAAATAAATAAGGAGGGAAGTGGTTTTCAAGACTTTCGTGTAGGATTTAAAGTTGGATGTGAGAAGAAATATGTAATTAAAGATATTCCAAATTTTGTTCAGGCAGTAGAACGAAAACAATATGTAAAATATGGGAAAAACTTAGCCTTTGTACATGATATTGAAAAATTTGATGAGCACTCTAAAAAAATTATTCACTTTATGGAGAAATGTATCATGATGGATAGAGAATTTTTATCTGGACGTTATTTGTATCCATTAAACTCTTATGAAATGACGGATTCTTTTTACGATATCATGTATCCGAAAAAACCAGCGGAAGAAATGAAATTTTGTGTGGGGGTAACAAAGGAAGAAGATTTGCTTTGTTTTGAGACAAGAAATACAGAGTTTATCATAGGAGGAGAAAACTATTTTTATAAGTTTAAAGATGGAGAACTGGTCCGTTTTCATGCATCATTTTTTGAACTTTTAGAAATGTTTATCATACAGACACAAGAACGTTTATTTGTTTCACTTGATGATTATCCTGAATTTTATGATAAAATATTCCGTCATATACAAGCCAATTTAAATATTGTAGAAGGAGAAGATCTTCTTCCACAGATAAAAACAGAAAACTGTATTGTACATAAGCCGGAATTATATGGAGATGTATATGATGCAGATACAATATCTTTTCAACCAGTAGCATATGATGAACAGGAACAAAAAGTAGCGTTACTAACAAATCAGAATTATGAAACAAACGCAAATATAGAAATATTATTATCGGTATTAGATGAAAAAAGTGTTTATAAAGATAAGGAAGAAAATGCATTCTTTATGAATATCGATGAGGATGATACAATATCTTTTCTACAAAACAATGTTCCGGCATTACAAAAAATCTGTGATGTTTATGTTAGTGACGCATTAAAGAAACTTGGTAAAAAAACCAATTATACAATTACAACAGGGGTACATTTAAATAATAATTTGTTGGAAATCAGTTTTCATACCGAAGATTTTGATATGAAAGAAATTGGTACTATTTTAAAAGCCATGAAAAAGAAAAAACGTTATACACGTTTAAAATCAGGACAGATTTTGCATTTAGAGAGTGAACAGCTAGAAGATATTGAAAGTCTTTTGGAAGATTATGATTTATCAGAGAAAAATATTAAGAATGGAACTTTAAAACTGGATGCTTTTCATTCCCTTTCCTTAGATGAGCGTTTAAAAGAAAACAGCAGTTTAAAAATCAATCGTGATGAGGCATTGAAACAATATATTGAAAATTTCCAAAACAATAAAATTCGTTATACGGTAAATGAAGATTATATGGATATTCTTCGAGATTATCAAAAAATCGGTGTGAAATGGCTGTTGACCATGTACCACTATAAATTCAATGGTATTTTGGCAGATGAGATGGGGTTAGGCAAAACCTTGCAGGTAATTTGTATGTTAGATAGTGTAAAGGATGATGGAAAACAATTCCTTGTAGTAGCACCCGCATCTTTGATTTACAATTGGCAGGATGAAATTCAGAAGTTTTCTAAAACACTGTCTAGCTGTATCATTACTGGAAATAAAACAAATCGAAAGAATTTGATTCATAAAGAACATGTTGATGTCTATATTACTTCTTATGATTATTTACGTAATGATATTGAAGAGTATAAAGATATAATGTTTGATACGGTTATACTAGATGAAGCACAGAATATTAAAAATCAGAAAACAAAAAATGCAGAATGTGTGAAACAGCTGCAGGCGGCGCATCGTTTTGCGTTAAGTGGAACACCAATTGAAAATGCATTGTCGGAACTTTGGAGCATTTTTGATTTCTTAATGCCAGGTTATTTATTTAGTTATGCACACTTTAGAAAACATTATGAAATACCAATTGTATCCAAGCAGGATGAAAAGGCAAATAAGGCATTGAAACGACTGGTATCTCCATTTATTTTACGAAGAACGAAAAAAGATGTATTAACAGAACTTCCTGATAAAGTGGATCATCAGTATTTGATTGATTTTAGTGAAGAAGAAAAGAAACTGTATTTTGCGAATGCTATGCAGGTAAATAAAGAGTTAAAACAGAAACTAGATCAAAACAGTATTGGAAAAATTGAAATCTTAGCGATGCTGACAAGGCTTCGTCAGATTTGCTGCGATCCGCGATTGGTTTTTGAAGGCATCACAACTCCTTCCAGTAAACTACAGGCTTGTATAGATTTGGTAAATACACTTCATGAAAATAATAAGAAAATATTGATTTTTTCTTCCTTTACTTCCTTAATGGATCTACTTGCGCAGGAGTTAGATAAGCAGAAGCTTCCTTATTATATGCTAACAGGAAGTACAAACAAGGAAAAACGAAGAGAAATGGTAGAGGCATTCCAAAAAGATGATACACCAGTATTCTTGATTTCTTTAAAGGCAGGGGGAACTGGTTTGAACCTTACGGCAGCAGAAGCAGTTATTCACATTGACCCATGGTGGAATGTATCAGCACAAAATCAGGCAACCGATCGTGCACATCGTATTGGACAAAATGCAAATGTGCAGGTGTATCGTATGATCATGAAAGATTCTATTGAGGAAAAGATTGAAAAGCTGCAACAGCAGAAAAAAGATCTTGCGGATAGTTTTGTGGAAGGAAACGATGGTTCTCTTTCTACGATGTCCAAAGCAGATATTTTGGATTTATTTGCACATAAAGAATAAGTTAATAAAATTTTATGTAAAACAGGGCATTCTTAGGCAGTTTGTTTGAGGGATGTTCTTTTTATATGATGAACTATAGCCCTTACTGGAAAAGAAAGAAGAGTATAAAAAACTGATAATAAACCAAAATAATGTTATATATATAAAAAAATATTCATAAATTACACTATATTAGTATATATAAAACAGAAAAATGGTTTGATAAACGAATTATGGAAGTGTATAATAAAATCAAGAAATATATGGAGGAATCATTATGTTACTGAATTTTTGTTTTAAGAATTTTATGTCTTTTAATGAAACTGCAGAGTTTTCTATGTTAGCACCTTCCACTAAGGTAAAGAATCGATTTCCTGACAATTTTGTTAAATTAGATAATGGATATGATGTTCAAAAAACAGCAGTAATTGTAGGAGAAAATGCTGGAGGTAAATCTAACTTTGTCAGAAGTTTTGATTATTTTAAAAAGTTTTTTATTGAGAATGATGCAGTTATTTCAAGAGAATTCACCATTAACAGTAGTAATTTAGCGGATGGATGTGCTAAAGAATCAAATACGAAACAACAGTTTTTTATTGAAGTTACAGATGAAAAATATATATTTTCCTATGATTTAATTTTTGATTTTATAGGAATTGTGTATGAAAAACTTTCTTGTTCTACCAAAAAGGGAAAAGCAGAAAAATTGGTATTTGAGTTAAAAAGAGAAGATGAGAATATTGATTGTGATACAGAGAAATGCAGGGATGGAAAATGCAGTATAAAGGCACAAGTAAAAAATAAAGTCAATGTAGGCAATGGAGAATTGTTAGGAATTGACAAGTCAGTTTTGGAAGATAATGGAATAGATAGAAATGTAGGATTGTATGTAACAAAACTAGCAATTTTAGGATGTGAAAAAGCAATTCGATTTATTAATATTATGAAAAATGAGATTTGTCCGGAAACATATCAAATTAATTATGATTTATATAAAACATTGATGAAGGAACAAGATGATTTAAAAATTTTAAAAGATCCTAGATATTTTGAAATATTTCAATTAATTGATTATAGTATAAAGAAGATTGAAATTAATCCTGAAGATCCTTTTATGAAAACAAAAATATATAGAAAAGGAAAAGATGGGAGATTTTTCTCTCGTGAATTAAGTAGAGACTCCAGTGGAGTAAGAGAATTTTTCGCATGGGCAATTCAAATTTTTAAAGTAGTATATGAAAATAAAGTCGTATTAGCAGATGAAATGGACAGGGTGTTAAATCCGATATTATCAGACAGGGTAATTTCTTATATAAATGGGATGGAACATACTGGACAGTTTATTTTTACTTCACATAATGTACTTCATTTAGATTTGAAAAATTATATGAAAGAACAAATCTATTTTGTCACAAAAAGTGTTGAAACATTAGAGTCAGAAATTTACTCTTTAGCGCAATTCCCAGAAATTAGATACGAAACATCGAAAGTCTATGAATTTTATTTAAAAGGTATTTTGGGAGGCACAGCAAGTGAAGAAATCTAAACGAACTCGTGAAATACAAAAAAGGTTTAAAGTTTTTTGTGAAGGGAGTACAGAAGCTTGTTATTTCTCATCATTGAAAAAAGATAAAAACTTATCTTTGGTCTTAAAACCAATTGATATGAGGGGTGGAGGATATAGTAGTTTTCTATCTAAAATCAAGGTTGATGGGAATGCTAATTGTATTGCAAAATTTATTGTGATTGATGGAGATAGGGCTGCACATATTTCAAGTGAAAAGGAGAATTTAAAATGTATCTTTGAATATTGTAATAACCAAAATAAAAAAGGCATTCCACATATTTTAATTATAAATTGTCCGGATTTTGAGTATGTTGCATGTTTACATTCTTCTAAGTATCAGGAACAAGACATTTATAGATTTATTGTGGATAATTTTGGATATAAAGATATTTCAAAGTTCAAAGCAGATGAAAATATTTATACTTTATTAAATAGCGGAGATAATCACTATAGTATTATGCTATCTAAAATCAAGAAAAATAATGCTGTTGTAGAAAATAAAATAAAAGTCAATAAATCTGATTATTCAGTTGATGTGAAGAGTATCGCTGAATTTGAAAAACTCAGCAGAAAAGGAACGAATATTCACGATTTTTTTGAGGTGTTAAAGCTTTTTGAAATCATATAATAGAGTATTTATATATCTAAATGCAATAATTAAAACATAGGACAAAAATAATAAGTTAAAATGAATAAATTTAGCTAGAAAATATTGACATAAAGTATATTGATGTATATAATGTAACCGTTAACAGAATATATCTCAATTGAGGCGTGTTACTTTAATTAGGCAGGACCTGGATTGAAAGGATGAATTCCTTTTTGTCTTGGTCTTTTTGTTTGTTAGAGGGAAAGAAGGTGGTTGATTGAAAGTAAAAAAGGTATTGAACAATAATGTTGTTATTGCTACAGATGATATGAGACGTGAGTATGTAGTTATAAGTTTAGGTATTGCATACAGCATAAAGGTTGGTCAAGAAATACCAGAAAATAAAATAGAAAGAGTTTTCTCCTCTGTTCAGGAAAAAAATCAGTTAGAACAAATGATAGAAATGATTCCTCAGCAAT
>ENA-OROR01001683-OROR01001683.1-human-gut-metagenome-genome-assembly--contig:-NODE-1683-length-13032-cov-3.991523_pt1 | contig 13032 bp, 6 predicted proteins | sample MGYA00242135_ERZ509060 | MGnify/ENA primary metagenome ERZ509060 (study PRJEB26280, sample SAMEA2338742) | human gut metagenome | biome: human gut; feature: human-associated habitat; material: faeces... | reverse complement strand
AAGATAGCAGCCGCCTGCCACTGAAATAACACCCACAATTGTTATCAGATAAAGCCCTTTTCCACCGGTCTGCGGAAGCAAAAATTCTTTTGTATTGTTCACAGTAAGTAATACCGCCTGATTCTGATCTGTCATAAGCGCATCCTTATCATCTATTTTTGCAAATGCATTCTGAATCGTTCCGACATACAGATCTGTCTTTCCGATCGTTCTTCCATTGGCAGATTCCAATGCCGGTCCTCCAGCCATAGCCCCTGTCAATTCATCCCGCTGCGCAGTAACCAGATTTCCATTTTCATCATAAATTCCACCCTGATAATGATTCACAACAGCCTCAACTGCTGCTGCATCCATTCCGGTCACCCCGGCAACCGATGCGATAATATCACGATCTGTCGCAGAAATATCGATTTTAATCTGATCTTTGAGCAGATGATATCCCTTATCCGTGGCAATCTCTGTCAATTGATAGCTGTCTGCTTCTGCCCCATTTACAAGCAGTTTCCCGCTGTCTGCATTTGGTATAAATTCAGTGGCCTGCTCCTCATTGACTGTCTTTCCGACAACGTAATACACACCATCCTCTGTTGTTGATTTTTCTGCCATGACATAATAACCATCTGTACTGTTGTACAGTTTGAATTTTACATGCTCAAACTTTCCTTTCTGGTCGGAAAAGGTTTTGGTCAGATCCAGGCCGTATGTATATACATAATTCTGATCCTCCAGCATGTTATAATATCCATCTGAAGTACGACTCCAGACCAGATTTACATGATTTGGATTTCCTTCATCTCCAAGTACAACTGATGCATCGGACTTAACCGTCGCTGTATAGTACACAACCATATAGTAATCCGACAGGCTTTCTATCTGTTTTCCTGCTGCATCCACACCGTTCACTGCCCGCAAACCATCTTCTGTCAGTGCTACCGTCAACCGTGTGGAACCATCTGCATTCTGTACTCCCGTATCCGGGTTCGTAACGGTCACATCCACATAATGCTGTGTATAATCCCCTGAATTCAGATTCCACAGTACCTTTGCATTTTTCGTATTATTTGCATTTGCATCCATGGCATTGTCATAAAATGCAATTTTCACATCTTTGTTGTATGTAATTCCTCCGGATAATGTATCCTGAAATGTATATTCACTCAGGAATGTAGCTTCTGACGTAATATGCGGCAATTTAGAGACCAGAATATAATCCAGCAGATCTCCTTCAGATGCCGTAGTAGTATCCCGGTACATATAATCCGTACTGTATCCACTGCCGTCTTTGCCTGCTGTCACTCCATCTGCTGTATAACCTCCACGGTTTGCCACATAAGCAGCATCTGTCAGATCCGCACTCTGCGCTTCCCGGTTGTATACGATCAATGCCTCAGAATCATTTCCAGCTATATACGCTTCTCCTGCGTGGACGCTTGTATTTTTATCTGTCCCGGAAGGCACCTGTTCATTTACAGATAATGTATTGCTGTATGCGTTTCTGACACTTTTGTCCAGGGTCGGATTCCCACTTTGGTTTTTGGGATAAACATTCATATCATACTGCCACATATCTCCGTCTGCACTGGTAAATGGGAGCTGCACAAACCATGGATTAACCGTGTCGGTCACCTGTTCCGGCACTTCTGTTTCCACAAACAGATACAGACCGAGTTCCAGATTGTCCAAATGGGTATAACCGTTTTTATCTGTCTTTGGCAGGTTACAAACACCGGAAGCTTCCTTTTGATCTGTAGTGGCATCCAATGTCCCATAATCATACAAATAGTGTTCTAACGCATTTTTCGCAGCTACTTCATCCGCTTTTAAAATAGCTTCCAGTGCATCTGAAATCTGCTGTCCGGTATAATGCAACACACCGGTATTGTGGCAGGGATATGCCTCCCCCTGTTTGCTCATATCAACCGCATTTTCCTTCATCAGCTTCAAAATATCTGCCAGTTTTTCCGGAATCTCATAGATCAGTTCCACGGATGTCTCTGTTCCTTTCTGAACACTGTGTGTCTCAATATTACCTACTCTCAGACAGGAAAACTGCACACCTTCCATGGCATAATCTGCCAGTTTCTGTTCAGCCACCGTATCTTTTTCTCCTGTTGCCACATACATATCCTCCGAATAATCTCCTGCTGCCTGTGCTGCTGTCATATCATATTTTCGGATAGCAACAGATCCTTTTTTCAGACTGTCAATAATATCAGCATGCTCCAGTGCATCCTGCTTTGCTTTCTGGCTGATTGAGACAGGAAGTCCCGCCGCTGCCACATTTTGTACCACTGGAGCAGTACCCAGAAGCAGTGCAAGGGTCATGGCTCCAAGCATAATCGTTAACTTTTTTTTCTTCATTCTAGTTCCTCTTTTTCTTTCTGTTTTTATTCTGTCTCTCTTTTTTTCGTCGATACAGAATGTCAAATCTTCATTTCTTTCCGCTCTTATATGCGATTTTCATTTTTTATTTATGTCAGTTATAATTACATATGTCTTCACCTCGTTCCTTCGGTTTCGAAAATACGATCCAGTTATCCTGATAGTAAAGCGGACATTCGCATTTTCCTCCGTTTTTCACTTCATCAAAAATGGGTTGTTGCTGCCAAACCGGCCAGATTAAAGAATTATCTGCATTCATGGATGCAGATCGGATATATATAACAGATAGAATATCCGTACAGGCAGATAGAAAACAGAATGTTTCATGCCTGTGATTTTGATGTATCCTCAGTATAGTGAGCAGTCTGTGCGCTGTCAATCCTGATTTTTCCACTTTTTTCCTGCCTGTACAAATTGCACAAAACCTGGAAATTCCTTATATCATAAGGTCTTAGCTCAGAAAATCACCTGTTTTAATATGAGTGCCTCCTCCTTTTTCAGATACATTTTTGTGTATTATTATGTTACAATACAGACAGTTATTTTAAAGATTATTGGAGTGCAAAGCACGGAGCAATCCGTGTAATCAATTTTTTGGTGTTTTGAACCCTAATCACATTTAGAAAGAGTTTACTGATTATGAAAACATATTACCCGAGCTATTATAAAAATTTTATCTGCATTGCAGACAAATGTCCCATCACCTGCTGTCAGGAATGGAACATTGGCGTTGATGACACGACCTATGACCGCTGGTGCCATACAGCACCCCCAAATGATATGCCATACCTGCACAAAGTGCTGTCTGATTACACATCTCTCAGAGAACACCAGCATATGATTACTCTGAATGAGGAGAAAAAATGTCCTTTTCTATGTAAAAATAAACTCTGCCGTCTTGTTCTGCATCACGGAGATGACATTCTTTCTGAAACCTGCACAATGTTTCCGCGCGAATATCACCATTTCGCCACCCATACAGAAGCCTCTCTGATGCCTGGCTGCCCTGCGGTTTTGGATCTCTGGCAGATGCAGCCACAACTTCTGTTTCCAAAAATTTCTGAGATTGTCACGCTTTCCCCGGAAGAACAGATTCTGTTTCAAGTACGGGATCACATTCTTCAGATTGTACAATGTCCGGATTACAGCCCGGAGCTGTCATTATTGGAAAGCTTTTATATATTGTCTGAACTTCCGACAACTGCTCTGTCCGGGATCTTACTGGCAGACTACTTTTCCACCGAAACCCAGACACAACTTTCGGCTGCCATTACTAACATGGAGTTTTCTACGGAAGACATGCTGTATGAATGTAATGAACTGCTACAAGATCTGGCTGTCAATTACCAGAAAGAAGGTCTTTATGAGGAATTTCTGACACCGCTTCTGGATCTTGCCGGCAGCATTTCCACAAATAGTTATCCGGCTGATCTGTCTCAAAAATGGAAACTGTTCCGAGCGCACTGGGACAAGCATGCACCTCTGCTGCGGGCATTTCTGTCCAATGAAATTTTCGCAGATCTTCTGCTTCCGGACAATGATCTGAACGGCATGCTGATCCATCTGCAATGGATTGGAATGGAATACGCAGCCATTCGATACAGCATTTTTCTGTCCTGGCTGCTTTCCGGTGAGCATATCCTGACATACAACGATATCCGTGATGCCATTGTCATTCTGACGCGCATGACCGGCTATGATGATGATGATATTTATGAGTATCTGGAAAACAGTTTTGAATCCCTGTATTGGGAATGGGGATATTTTGCAATGATTCTTGCAGATGTGTAAAAAGACAAAATTTAAGCCCGATCGATAATTTTCCTTCCGACCGGGCTTTTAATGAATTTCCAGTAATTTCATTGTCTACACCTTCAACTTTCTCAGATTATAAATTTATTGTTTATGTTCCTTTTGGACTGTACCTCCTGTTCTTAAATTATGAATTTTCCATTCTCATTTCATTGGTCTGTACCTCTGTTTCTTAGTTCTTTTGTTGAGATTATAGTAACGCATCTCCACTTATTTGTCAATACTTTTCTGTCATTTTTTTATTTTATTAAGTATTGTCAGTTTATTTGCATTTGTATTGAGCTTTATCTGTTTTGAAAAGATAAAAAGGGTGCATGAAAAACGTTCCGTTTTTCACACGCCCTTTCATTGAAACATTTTTAACTATTTTTTTAAAAACAGCAGTTTTTTTACAACCGCAGCAATCCCAACACCAATTATCCAGACAGCACCCAGCAAAAACAAAATCACAGCCAGACCGGTTCCCGCATCCGTCCCCATCAACGGTGCATAGAAATCTCCCATCAACACAATAAACTGTGAAACTGTCAGAAGCACCGCAGTGATTGCCTGTGCAAACAGACCGGAATGATTCTTATACAGCTGGCGATACAGCAGAAACATCAATGCGATCACAATTACCAGCACAGCCAGAAAGCCAAACAGCTTTCCTGCGCCGGAATCAGATGATACAGAACGTGTTCCTGCACGAACTCCTGCCACCGCTCCGACCAATATAACGGTCTGCAATGTTCCTGTTTTCTTTTTCTTCATACCACGTTTTTCATCCAGTACACGATAAAGCTTTGCTGCTCCTTCATACATATCTTCCGGATTCAGACCGCGAAACCGGTAATAATCAATGATATGATCGTAAATTACCGGCTTAAGCCGGCTATTTTCCAAAAGTTCTGCAAACATTCCCATATATACCGGCTGTTTCAGGATCTCCTGGTACTCTGCTTTTCGAAAATATTCCTGAAACAGTTTCACCTTATTGCAATATTGTGGTTTCAGCAGCATTTCCATTTCTATCAATGCTTTCTGGATAAAATAAATCTGTTTCTGCTCTTCCTCACGCTGTTCTTCTTCTATCACTTCATCAAAATCATACTGTGGAACAGCTTCCGATGGCTCTGGATTTTCTGTTTGTTCTTCCAGTTCCTGTTCTGCAGACACGCCGGAACTTATTTCCGGATCAGCTTCCTCTGTCACGTTGACCTCAACCGGTTGTAACTCTGTTTCCTCTAATGCAGTAATATCCGCTGATTGTGAATCTGCTTCTTTTGTTCCTGTAACAGTAACCGGGTGTATTGTATGGTGCCGTTGTTCCTGTCTGCGCAGCATTCTATATGCATCATGAATCTGTTGAAATTCTTCCGGATATTCCTCTGGATGATATTGTCTGGACAGCGCTGCATACGCTTTTTTGATTTCTTCCTCGGTACATCCCGGTTCTATGCGTAAAACGGCATAGGCCTGAGCTTTATCCATTTCTTATTCCTCCATACATCTCTGCTTTCTTTTGGTTTTCACTTCTGTCTATAAATCGAGTTCCCTATCTATTCCGATCCGCATCTATTCCGATCCGCCTTCTCCTTCATCTTCTTCCTTCCACTCAGGGAATTCCATCATTCCTTCGAAAGGGTCATATGTTTCCAGGGAAACAATGACCTGTTCCAGTAATTCCCGATAACGTCGGATCCTACGTGGATCCTGACTGGCAAGAATCTGATCAAAATACTCAATATAAGAGAGAATCCTCTCCCTTGTCTCCGGAAGTGATTCTTCAAAAAGAACCTGTAACCGTTCCTTCATCAACCGGTTTTCTGTCATATCCTTTGGATGAATTTTCAGTTTCTGTAACTGCTGCATCCGCTTTTCAATTTCTTTTTCATCCATATTCTGTGACAGGATTTTTGAAACCTTCTTTCCGTTGGAAACAACCGTTACCTCCACTTCCAGAATGCCGTTAATGTCGTAAGTAAAACGGATATCAATGCACTCTTCCCCTTTTTTCTTTTTCGGAATCGGTACCTTGAGCACTCCCAGCTGCAGATTATCCTCCGCATAAGGTTCCTCGCCCTGCCGGATATCAACCTTTACCTCGGACTGATAATCCGACACCGTATAATACCGCTGCACCCGCGAACAGGGCAGCACAGTATTCCGCTCAATGATCGCACTCATATAGGGATGCTGATGATCCGCATCATTATTTACACTGGTTCCCAGCGTAAACGGACAGATATCTGTCAGTACATAATCCCTGACCTCATCTTTTCGTTCCATCACACCGCAGACAAGACCAAGCCCACGGGCGATCAGCTGATCACTGAACCCGGTTACCAGTGGCGTCTGTTCAAACAGCTGTTCCATATAAGATTGCACCAACGGCATTTTCCCGGATCCGCCCGCTAAAATTACCGCATTGATCTCCTCAAGACTCACTCTGCCATCCTGCAGGGCGTGTCGAAGCACACGCTGCATGCGTTTCCAGATACCAGAACTTTCTCTCATCACACGTTCATTTGTATACACACTCTGATAAGTCTGACCACCGATTACAGCCGTCATTTTAGTTTCCGGCAATGTAGACAGAGCAATTTTACACTTTTCTGCCTGACGCAATAAAATGGCATACTCCGTTTCACTCAGATATTTCTGCTGCAATTGATGCTCTTTCAGAAAGCCACCGGCAATGGCTTCATTAAAATCATCTCCACCGAGATGATTATCTCCGGAAACTGCAAGAATCTCCACCATTGTGTCAAAACAATCCACGATAGAAACATCCAGCGTACCTCCGCCAAAGTCAAAAACAAGAAACAACTGTTCCTGTCTGGTATCAAAATAGGATGCAAGTGCTGCAGCACTTGGTTCATTGATAATTCGTTTTACCATTACACCGGCCAGAGCTCCTGCCCGTTTCGTTGCCACCCGCTGTTTGTCATGGAAATATGCCGGTACCGAGATAACAACCTCTTCCACATCCTCCTGCAGATAATTTCTGGCATCTTCCACGATAGCACTGATCACAAATCCAGACAGCTCTTCCGGCAGAAAATTCCGCCCGCCCAACACATAGTTCTGTGTCGTTCCCATCTTCTTTTTAAAAGAAGCAGCGGTATCTTTCGGATGTGTGATCAGACGTTCCTTTGCAATCTGACCAACTGCCACGCTGCCATCCTCCATGACACTTACCACACTTGGCGTCAAAAAAGAACCGAAACGATTCGGTATCAGTTCCACTTTCCCGTTTCGATATACAGCCCCCAACGAGTTTGTTGTTCCAAGATCAATTCCTAATATTGCCATATGCCCCACCTTTTACATTACCAGCATAACCATACGGTTCTGCTTAACGGATAAAATTCGTCTTATAATCCCGCTCCGTCTGTGGCAGTTCCACTCCGGCTGCTTTTCCTGCTGCAAAACATTTCATCATCCACGCCAGATTACGCGCAAGATTCCGCATGGTCTGCATACCTTCTTCATCCTGACAGGCTTCTCCCGGAACAGCTCCGTGCACCTGATTCCAGTAAGTAGAACCTGCTACCGGCATCTGACAAATTCCAAAATATTTATTCATGGCATCAAAAGATGCTGTGGTTCCGCCACGGCGTGCTACTGCCACAGATGCACCCGGTTTAAATGCGAATGCAGCACTTCCGCTGCTGTAAAATGCCCGGTCCAGGAATGACATCACTCTTCCACTTGGATGTGCATAATACACCGGTGTACCAAATACAAACCCATCTGCTTCTTTTGCTTTTGCAACAAACTCATTTACTTTGTCATCTGCAAACACACAGCCGTTCTCTGTACACTGACCGCAGCCCAGACAGTCTCTGACCGGTTCCCCGCCCATCTGGAAAATCTCATACTCAATCCCTTCTTTTTCCAGCTGTCTGCCTACTTCCAGCAAAGATGCATAGGTATTTCCATTTGCTTTCGCACTTCCATTTAACATTAAAACTTTCACGTTGTATTCCTCCTCAAAAATCATAGTATCATTATTAATTATAATCTCATTTCTTACATCATACCGATAATCGGGCTGTTTTTCAACCTGTTCCTGGAAGCTGCGGTGTTTTCCATCCATGCTCATACAAAGTCAAAACCGCAACGGACCGTTCTGTCATCTCATATCATATGCCACATTGATCAGCTGATCTGCCAGCGCACATGGCTTCCGCTTTCATCCTTGATGACCAGAAGCTGGTCATCAATCTCCTGCTTCAGCTCTGTCACATGGGAAATAATACCGATCATTTTGCTGCCGCCTGCCATTTCCTGCAATACGCGGACTGCCTGATTGCGCGAATGTTCATCCAGTGATCCAAACCCCTCATCAATAAACATTACATCCAGATGGATCGCAGCAGAACTCTCCTGGATCTGATCTGCCATTCCAAGTGCCAGAGACAGGGCGGCCATAAAGGATTCTCCACCGGACAGGGTACGCACTTCCCGCACTTTCCCTGTCACTGCCGAATAAACCATGAGATCCAGGCCGTGATTTTTCCCTTCACCGGCCTTGTCCAGCTCATACATCCGCAATTCAAACTGTCCTGCCGACATTTCCAGGAAACGCCGGTTGGCGGCATACAGGATCCGTTCCAGATACTGTCGCTGTACAAAAGTCTCCAGGTCCATACGGAATCCGCTGATATTTCCGGACAGCCGCTGATACAGATCATTGAACTGCTGATGCTCCTTCAGAATCTGTGCGCGTTCTTCCATTTTCGGCATCAGACGGGCATAGCTTTCACTGTTGACACGGGCATAGGTGCCCCACTGCTCCCGCTCTTCCTGCCGGCTTTTCCACACCTGTTCTGCCTCTTGCAGGTTTTGCTGCAATACTTCCAGATCCGGTTTTCCCTGGGCTCCGATCTGTTCCTTCGCAGAAGTATAACGTCCCTGTGCCTGCGCCTGTTGCGCTTTATGAGCATCCAGTTTTTCCTGAAACAGATCCGCCTCTTCGCGTGTATACTGTTGTGTAACAGCCTGCCACTGTTCCGTGGTCAGACCAAAGGCAGCCATCCGTGCCTCATATTTTTGCCGGCACTGTAACGCCTGTTCCTTTTGCTTCGGAAGGTCTTGCCGGTAACGCTTCTGCAGTGCCTGTGCTTCATCCCGTGCTTTTCCCGCCCGCTTCGCCTCCTTGGAAGCTTCTTCATATGCACGTTCTGCCTGTTCCTTTTCTTTTTTTGCAAGGTCTAGCTCTGCCTGTGCAGCTTCTCTGGACGTATAACTCTGTTCCCTCTGCAGCTGCTTTAATACCGCATGATTGCCTTCCAGAGCAACATGGATTTCCTGTTCTTTCTGCTGTGCTGCTTTATACTGTGTTTTCAGCTTCTCTGTCTCTTCCTCTGCCTCCTGAAGATGACGCTGTGCCTGTTTCAGTTTTGCAACCTCTGCATTTAACTGTTGTTCCTGTTCTTTCAACTGCTGCATTTCATCCTGTACCACGGCTTCTGCCAGTGCCAGTTCCACTGCTTCCAGAATCTCACATCCATGCTCCTGCAAATGTCCGAACAGCCGCTCCAACGCTTCCTTCAGCTGCTTTTCTTTCTCATTTGCCAGTTCCAGTGCCGCCTCCGCGCTTGAAGCACAGCTCTCCTGCTCCTTTCTCCGTTCTTCTACGGAAACACTCATCTCATCCAGTTTTTCCCGGGTGAGTGTGCTGTGTTCTTCCGCAAGTTCACAGGGGGCCGGGTGTTCCAGGGATCCGCACACCGGACAGGGCTGTCCCGGTTTCAGCTGTTCCCTTGCGATAAGTCCTGCCTGCATATTGAAAAATATCTGGCGCATAGCTTCGTATCGTTCCTGCTCCTGCCGATATTCCAGACTCGCCTCACGGAATTTTTGTTGTGTCGTCACCACCGTTTTCTTCTGACGGTTCCATGCTTCTTCCAGATCTTTTGTATCTGCCACTTCCTGCTTCAGACGCTCCACACTTTTCTGCTGACTTTCCCAGCGTGCAAGCTGTATCGGTGCAGCCTGTTTCTCCATCTCCTGCTTTTTCCAGTCTGCGATCTGTGCCGTCAGCTGTTCCTTTTGTTCCTGCACCGCCTTGGTATTCTGCTTTGCCTGATCCAGATCGTTCTGCTGCCCTTCCAGATCTTTCTGTGTATCTTCCATCTTCTGAAACTGCTTCAGAGCCTGACCAACCCGCTCGGATACCTGGCTGTATATACTGTTTTTCTTTCTGTTATCTTCTCTGGCAGCATCTTCCAGCTTTGTGCCTTCTTCAGCCCGCTGTACCAGCTCCGGCAGCCGCTCTTCCAGATTTTTCAGTTCTGTCTCTGTCTGTTCTACGGTTTTCTCATTAGTCTGAACCAGTTCAAAACAGTCAAAAATCTCCCATGCATTACGGATTGTCCGTATCTGCTGTTCCAGTCTCTGCATCTCTCCGGCGTTCTCTTTGCATTGCTGCAACACAGTTTCCGCCTCCTCAAGCTGTTGATATGCCTGCTGCAGCTGCTCTGCCCTGTTTAAACGCTCCTGCGCCTGACTGCGTGCCTGTTCTGCCGCTTCTGCGGCCTCCTGTATTTCCAGCAGTCTTGCCTGTATATACCCGCACATCTGCTGTAATTCCCCTAACAGCAGTTCCATATCCTCTGCATGAAACCGCCTGGAATCCACAACCCTGATGAGCAGTTCCTGTATTTCCTCCCTGCGCTCATATTCTTCCGGCACAGAGATATGTCCTACCTCGGTCTGACATACCGTTCGGATTTCTCCGATATCCTTCTCCTTTTCTTTGCATCTTATCCTCAGTTCTTCCACTATTTTCTGATAGGGTTCCGTATGAAACAGTTTCCGAAAAATCACTTTTTTATCATCTGATTTTGCCCGCAGCAGTTCCATAAACTCACCCTGTGCGATCATAGCCACCTGCATAAACTGCCCTTTCGTCAGTCCCAGGATTTCTACAATTTTTTCGTCCGTCTCTTTTTTGTTTCGGGAAAATTCTGTCTGATCCGGCAGGATGAGGGATACCGTCTCTTTCTCTTCTGTTGTTCCATGGCCACGCTTTACCGGCCGGATATGGCGTGGGGTACGCCGCACGGTATAAATCTGCCGGCTGATGCCATCCCCTTCAGAAAAAGTCAGTTCCACAAAAGGTGAAATCTGCGGATCTGCATACTGGCTCTGCAGCTCATTTCCATTCTTCTTATTCATTCCGGAACTTGCTTCTCCATACAACGCAAATACAATAGCATCAAAGATCGTTGTCTTACCAGCACCGGTATCACCGGTGATCAAAAACAGATTTTGCTCCGTTCGTTCAAAATCAATTGTTCCCGGAGTGACATAAGAACCAAATGCCTGCATCGTTAATTTTAATGGTTTCATTTTGTCTCTCCTTCCGTGAATACAGTATTGACAATTTCCTGCAATATGGCTTTTTCTTCATCCGGAGCATCCCCCAGAAACGAACAGCATACTTCATACGGATCCAGTTTTTCCTGAGCCCGCAATGCTCCTGCATAGTCCCGCTGTAATAACGTATCTCTGCGGATTTCCAGCAGATATGGGAATGCAGCCCGCAACCGGTCCTGGGTATCAAAATCCGGTGTGTCTGTCAGTGTTACAGATACATAATCCTCACATGCCTGTGCCAGTATTTCCTCTGCGGTTCCCCGCAGCACCTTGATCTGGCGCAACGGATGCAGGGGCAGTATCCGGGTCTGCACCTCTCCTTTTTCTCCGAGTTCCACTTCGATCACACCTTTTTGCTGTCCTGCCTCACTGACAGAACACGCCAGCATTGTTCCGCAATAACGGATGCATTCACTCCCCAGTTTCATCGGCTTGTGGATATGTCCAAGTGCCGCATAATCAAATAGGTGCAAAATTTCTGCCGATACTTCATCAATATTTCCCACTGTTCGAATTTCTGAATCCATACGTTCTACTTCCTCTGCTTCTTTTCCTGCCGGAAGATAAAACTGATGACTGACCAGCACGTTCCGCTCCGCCATATTAATCTCTTCCCTTGCAAGCATCCGTCGCAACGTCTCATCATAAGACAGATTATTTCCTTTTTCATCTGTGCCGGTAATCAATTTCACCATGGATGGTTTCACAAAGGGAAGCAGGTAAAAATTCACGGAACCATATGCATCCCGCAAAACTACTTTTTCAATATACTCCTCCGGCTGAACCGGTGGCAGACCGATCATATGAAGTCTCTGCCGCGCCAGCACACTTCGATAACAGTTGACCCGGACTGCACTGTCATGATTTCCGCTGATCATCATAATCACAAGTTCCGGCAGATTCTGTGTCAGCTCCTCAATAAATCCGTCCAGCACTTCCATAGCTTCCGCTGATGGAACCGCTTTATCATAGATATCTCCCGCGATCACCAGCGCATCCGGCCGTTCCCGTATTGCAAGTTCTGCAATCTGATGAAAAATATATTCCTGATCTTCGCGCAGATCCCGATTGATCAGTTTTAATCCAATGTGAAGATCCGATAAATGAAAAAACTTCATATGCTGTCTGTTCCTTTCCTGAAATTCAAGAATGCCTCGGCATTCTTGCTGTGAGATGCGCGTCATGCAAAGCATGACATATTTCTTTTGCGCATCTCTGCAATCCTGCCGGAGGCTATATCAGATGGGGGATTGACTCCCACCACTGATACTAATTTGCTCCTCGCCACCTAAAGAGGTGGAAGTCATCTCACATCTGATATAACCTCATTATACCAAACATATGTTTTTCACACAATAAAAAGACGTAGGTCATATTGCTATGACTTACGCCCTTTTTCTGCTCAGTTCAAATCGAACGCACGTGAGACTTGGTGCGTGATTCTGGTCAGCGAAAGCTGACATATTC
>ENA-OROR01001658-OROR01001658.1-human-gut-metagenome-genome-assembly--contig:-NODE-1658-length-13177-cov-3.307042_pt1 | contig 13177 bp, 10 predicted proteins | sample MGYA00242135_ERZ509060 | MGnify/ENA primary metagenome ERZ509060 (study PRJEB26280, sample SAMEA2338742) | human gut metagenome | biome: human gut; feature: human-associated habitat; material: faeces... | reverse complement strand
CCAACTGGCGGTGGAGAACCGGGAGCGGTACGATTACAGGAAATTCCTGCGGAAGTTTTCGGTCCTTAAGGAGACCGTCCAGGTGGATCCGGATTCCTTTGACTATGTATTTTATCATTACGGCATGGAGCTTTACGGCAATATGCCCCTGATCGAGCCTCTGGAGACGAAGGAACTCCGGAGGGTGGAGGATTTCGTCATTGTCATCGACACCTCCATGTCCTGCTCCGGGGAGCTGGTGCACAGGTTTCTGACAGAGACCTACAGCGTGCTGTCGGAGGCAGAGAGCTTCTTTACCAGCGTGAATATCCACATTATCCAGTGCGATGAAAAGGTACAGAGCGATAAGAGGATTGCAGACAGAAAGGAGCTTTCCGACTATATGGAGCATATGGAGCTTCGGGGCCAGGGAGGGACAGATTTCCGGCCTGCCTTTGAATATGTGGATCAGCTCATTGCGGAAAAGCAGTTTACGAATCTGAAGGGGCTTATCTATTTTACAGACGGATACGGAATGTTTCCTGTAAAGATGCCGGCCTATGAGACGGCCTTTGTCTTTATGAGGGAGGACTACAGCGACGCGGATGTGCCGCCCTGGGCGATCAAGGTGATCCTGGGGCCGGGGGAGATAGAAGCGTCTGAGGAGATATAGAAGGAGCGTACAGCCTATGAGAAGAAATGACAGGGAAATTACAGATTTAAGGGAGATCCTCCGGCTGATGGATCGCTGCGACGTGGTGAATCTGGCCTTTGCGGACAATGGAGAGCCGTATGTGGTTCCGGTAAATTTCGGCTATGTGAGCGACGGGGAGACGAAGGTTGTCCTCTATTTTCACGGGGCCAGGGAGGGGAGGAAGGCATCTCTCGCCGAAAAGACAGGGAGGGCAGCGTTTTCCATGTACGCTTCCCACACACTGGAGCTTGCAGGAGAGGGAGAGCCTGCCTGCCGCTCCACTATGAAGTACAGCAGCGTGTGCGGTGTGGGAAGCATCGAGCTGGTTGAGGACAGGGAGGAAAAACGCCTGGGCCTGAATGCCATTATGGGACAGTACAGCGAGCTGGATGAGCAGGGCTTTTCCTTTGAAGAGGCTTCCGTGGACGCAGTGGCCGTTTGGCGGCTTACGGTGGAGGAAATCCACGGAAAGAGCAGCAGAAAACAGGCATGACCTTCAAAAGGAGCAGACAGAAACGATGAATATTAAACGCGCAAAGCAGGAGATAAAGAACTGTATTGAGGCCTACCTTCTGAAAAATGAGAGAGGGGAATACGTGCTTCCGGCTGTCCGGCAGAGACCTCTGTTTTTGATTGGGCCGCCGGGAATCGGGAAAACCCAGATCATGGAGCAGGTGGCGCGGGAGTGTGGGATCGGTCTCGTCTCTTACACGATCACGCACCATACGAGACAGAGTGCGATCGGACTGCCGTTTATCTCGAAGAAAACCTATGATGGGGAGGATGTATCGGTCACAGAGTATACAATGAGTGAAATTATCGCCTCAATTTATGATCAGATTGAACAAAGCGGAATTCATGAGGGAATCCTGTTTCTCGATGAAATCAACTGTGTATCTGAGACACTGGCTCCGACGATGCTGCAGTTTCTGCAGTACAAGACATTCGGAAATCACAGGGTACCGGATGGCTTTGTCATCGTTACGGCGGGAAATCCTCCGGAATACAACAAGTCGGTGCGCGATTTTGACATTGTTACCTATGACCGTGTCAAGCGGATTTATATAGAAGAAGATTTTTCTGTGTGGAAAGAGTATGCGTATAAAGCGCAGATTCATGGAGCAATTCTTTCTTATCTGGAGATTAAAAAGAACAATTTCTATTCGGTTGTGTCGGATCTGGATGGAAAACGGTTTGTGACCGCCCGTGGATGGGAAGATCTCTCACAGGTCATGAAAGTGTATGAACAGCTTGGATTTGCCATAGACTATGACTTTGTCGTGCAGTATCTGCAGGACGAGGAGATTGCCCGCGATTTTGCTGCTTATTATGAACTGTACAATAAGTATAAAAATATTTACCGTATACCGGAAATCTTAGAGGGCAGTATACCGGAAAACAGTATGACGATCAAAAATGCACCGTTTGACGAGAAGCTGAGTCTGCTGGGGCTGCTTTTGGACAGCCTGGGACAGGAATTCATTTCTTATTCCCGGAAAAAAGCTGCACAGGAAGCTTTTTTTGAGCAGCTGGGATTTTTGCGGAGCGATCTGAAAGAAGGACGGGGAAGCGGAAAAGAAATTCTGGAAAGACAGATTTCTTCTTATGACACCATGATCACTCACCGGAAAAAGGCCGGCATGATAGACAGGGAACAGGAAAAAGCCATGTGTGCGGCACTTCAGGCACTGAATGACTGCCTGATGGCACTGGCAGTCGAAGGAACCGGTGATGCAAAAGGAGATTTCTTATGTGTCAAGAAACTGTTTGATGAGAGGGAGCAGATCCGCCAGAAGGAAATTTCAGATGCAGGCCGTCATCTGACGCATGCATTTGAATTTCTTGCACGGGTATTTGGAGAGGGACAGGAAATGGTAATCTTTTTGTCCGAACTTTCGGCCGGTTATTACAGTCTGAAATTTGTCAGTGAATGTGGAAATGATGTCTATTATAAGTACAACAAACTTCTACTTTTGAAAGAACGCACACAGGAGTTAAAGGACGAAGCAATGGAACTTCTGGGACTTTAGGGAATCAGGTTATGGTTTTTATGAATTTTTTTGATAGAGAAATTTCATAAGATCTATAGACAAATACTTCAGATTGTACTAAAATATGTAAAAATAATAGTATATCCAGTATTCCATAACGAAAAGTTATAGAACACTTGAATTGGAATAGAAAATGGAGGAAATGAAAATGGAGAAAAAAAATCTTGACTGGGGTAACCTGGGATTTGGTTACATGACCACAGACTACCGTTATGTTGCAAATTACAAGGATGGAAAGTGGGACGATGGAGCACTGGTAACAGATCCTACCGTTACATTAAATGAGTGTGCAGGTGTATTCCAGTATTCACAGTCCTGTTTTGAAGGATTAAAAGCATACACAACAGAGGACGGACATATTGTATGTTTCCGCCCGGACTTAAATGCAAGCCGTATGAAAGATTCCTGTGAGAGACTTGAGATGCCGGTATTCCCGGAGGAGCGTTTCGTAGATGCCGTAGAGCAGGTAGTAAAGGCAAATGCAGCATGGGTACCTCCATTTGGTTCCGGAGCAACGCTTTATATCCGCCCATATATGATCGCTACAAACGCTGTTATCGGCGTAAAGCCGGCAGATGAGTATCAGTTCCGTATTCTGGTTACACCAGTAGGACCTTACTTCAAGGGCGGCGCAAAGCCAATTACAATCCGTGTTTCTGATTTTGACCGTGCAGCACCTCACGGAACCGGACATATCAAAGCCGGACTGAACTACGCTATGAGTTTACATGCAATCGTAGATGCACATGCTCAGGGATATGCTGAGAACATGTATCTTGATCCTGCTACAAGAACTTATGTAGAGGAGACCGGTGGAGCAAACTTCATTTTCATTACCAAGGACGGAACATTCGTAACACCAAAGTCAGACAGTATCTTACCTTCCATTACCAGAAGATCCCTGATGGTTGTTGCTGAAAAGTATCTGCATATGCCGGTAGAGCACAGACCGGTTAAATTCTCAGAAGTACCTGATTTTGCAGAGTGTGGACTCTGTGGTACTGCAGCAGTTATTTCTCCAATCGGAAAAGTTGTTGATCATGGCAAAGAAATCTGTTTCCCGAGTGGAATGGAAGAAATGGGACCATACACAAAGAAACTGCGTGAGACACTTACCGGAATCCAGATGGGCGAGATTGAAGGACCGGAAGGCTGGGTTCACAAGATTATGTAAGTCTATGAGGGAACTGTTTTAAATATAAGTGTTTTCTATGTGACGGAAGACGGGGTACATTCTCTTTCTACAGAAAAATTTACAAAGCAGCGCCGATATTGATTTCAGGTTGGTTTTATAAAAGTTTTACGTTTACGCTATTAGCGTTATGCGATGGAACTACGGCGCAGTTGTAAATTTATTCTTCCGAAAGAAATGTACCCCGTTTTCCTGTTGGTTGGGAAAATTATAAGTAAAAACGATTCTTACAAATTCTGTAAATGGGATCTATTGATAAAAAATAGTGATTAAGGTGACACATTTCTTTATTTTCAATGCCTAAAATAAAGAAATGTCACCTGTAAGAGAAAAATTGCTTCTTCAGGTACCGATTATTTGAAAAAATGGTACCTGAAGAAGCAATTTTTATTTCATAGAGACTTTGTGGTATCTAAATGTTAAATTTTAAGTATATAGATACCATAACGGTATCTTTTATACAAATTTTCTTTGTATAGATACCAATACGTTTTTCAAATTATCTTTTCTCCAACCAACAGGAAGAAGGCGTATATTTCTTTCGGAAGAATAAATTTGCAACTGCGCCGTAGTTCCATCACATAACGCTAATAGCGTAAATGAAAAACTTTTATAAAACCAACCTGAAATCAATATCGGCGCAAGGCGATACATCAAAGATGTACCGCAGGATTTGTAAACTTTTCTGTAGAAAGAGAATATACGCCTTCTTCCGTCACTTTGAGAAAACTTATATTTAAAACACTCGTACAAATCCATTGTATCGAAAAAAGCATTGACAGATGCGCAATATGTGAGAAGATAGAAATAAGCCCCCACAAAAGGGCAGCAAAAACAAAACAGGAGATATGCATTTATGGCTCCAACCTATCGAAAGAGATATAAAAAACGAAGAACAAGAAAAGAACAGCTGCAGATGCGCATTTTAATGATTCTCATTGCTGTAATTTTGCTGGGATCCATTCTGGGAATCGTACATAAAGTGAAGCAGGAACGGGCGCAGCAGACGGTGTCTGACAGCAGCTGGGATATTACAGATAAAAAATACGTTGACCAGAGACCGGAATTAGACGTGGAACTGCTTCCGGTCAATGAATATTCCCGTCCGGGGCTTGCACTTAAAAAGGTTCGTGGAATTGTCGTTCATTACACGGCCAATCCGGGAACGACTGCCATCCAGAACCGGAATTATTTCGCAGGGCTGGAACAATCTCACCAGACCAAGGCAAGCAGTCATTTCGTGATCGGGCTGGATGGAGAAATTGTACAGTGTATTCCCTGCAATGAAATCGCATATGCATCCAATAACCGAAACAGTGATACAATCGCAATCGAATGCTGTATTCCGGATGACACCGGAAAATTCAATGACAGTACGTATCAGTCATTGATCGAGTTGACAACCTGGCTGATCGGAAGATATGATCTTGGAATTGAAGATGTGATCCGGCATTATGATGTGACAGGCAAAAACTGTCCGAAATATTTTGTGGAACATGAGAGTGCATGGGAAGATTTTCATGATGATCTGGCGGCTTACATCGAAAAAAATGGAGTAGACAAAGAATAAAAAATCATCTACAATAAATTAAATATAGGAAGTATTCTGAATAATTAACAAAGCAGAGGAAAAATTTTTGATACAACTATTTACGGAATTACAGGAAAAGAAAAATGTAAGGAGTAATCTGAGTGCTCTGCGTGCCAGCCTGAAAGAAGCAACGGAAGAGCAAAAAGCGCAGGCTATAGAATTTGTACGTGGGCATGAAGATCTGGTGTTTGGATTTTTACAGGAAGAGGATGCAAAGACGCGGAAGAATGCAGCACTTCTTCTGGGAGACCTGGCAGTACAGAATGCGTTGCAGCCGCTCTGGAAAGCATATACCCGGGAACAGACACTGTTCGTAAAAAGTGCATATCTGGAAGCCATGAAGGCACTTCATGCAGAAGAAATCCTTTCGCAGCTGAAAGATCGTCTTGCAGAGCTGGAAGGAGAGCCGGTCACCGAAGAAAACCGGAAACACCGGGAAGCAGAACTGCGGGCACTGCGGGCAATCCTGATTCAGTATGAAGGAATCGATACCCATCATTTTGATATAAAACAAAAGAACAATCATGTACTTTTGGTGACAAACCGCAATCATCGCGGAATACTGGAAAATCAGACCGGTGGAAAGGTGCATCCGCTCGGTGTGATTGTACAGACGGATGATCTGTTGCAGCTGTTGCAGATCCGCACATATCGGGACATGCTGTTTTTGATTCCGGTCAAAGGACTTCTGGAGCAGGAACCGGAAAAAGCAGCAGAGACGGTGTGGAAGCCAATGCTTGCAATCTGTGCAAAATACCACCGGGAAGACAAGCCATTCTTTTTCCGGATTGAGTGCAGATCCGCAATGACACTGGAACAGAGAAGCCGGTTTGTCAAAAAGCTTGGATCTGCCATTGAACAGTTGTCGGATGGAAAACTGGTGAATTCTCCGGGGGATTATGAGGTAGAACTTCGACTGATTGCAAATCGTGAGGGAAAGTTTTTCCCGGCACTGAGATTTTATACCCTTCCGGATCACCGGTTTGCGTACCGGAAACATGCAATTGCAGCTTCCATGCACCCTTCTCTTGCGGCATTGATTATGGAACTGGCAGCGCCGTATCTGAAAGAGAATGCACAGATTATTGATCCGTTCTGCGGCGTGGGCACCATGCTGATTGAGCGGGATATCCGCGTCCCGGCACGTGAAAAATACGGTACGGATATTTTTGGGGAGGCAATTGACGGAGCACGGGAGAATGCGGCTCTGGCGGGAGAACAGATCAATTTCATTCACAGGGATTTCTTCGATTTCAGACACGATTATTTGTTTGATGAGATTGTAACCAATATGCCGGTGCGGGGAAAAATGACGCGGGAGCAGCTGGATCGTCTGTATGAGAAATTTTTCCGGAAAGCATTAACCATTCTGGAAAAGGAAGCTGTGATCGTGATGTATACAGGAGAAATCGGATTTGTGAAGAAACAGCTGCGTCTTCACAGGGAATTCTCTCTTTTGGAAGAATATTGTATGCAGAGTAAGACAGGATGTTATCTGTTCATTATAGGAGTAAAGAGGTAATGGCATGAACGGTGATACAAATCTGATAGATATATCAATGTTACAGCAATTGCAGGATCAGTTTTGCTGTGCAGATCATTTGTATCTGATGTGTGTGGATAAAAATAAGGGTGTTGTGACCAAACCGTTTGGAACGGAAGAACAGGTGGGGTTTTTACGTACACAGGTAGATAAACATGCCTACATGGAACTGGTAGACCAGATGCAGCATGACCGGATGGAAACGGTTGTGGAGCGGGAAACAGCACAGGATTTCATGAAATTGTGTGCTGTTTCCACAAAAGTAGAAGATCAGCTGCAGGTTGTCTGGATTGTTATGGGCATTATAAAGGAGCGGTTGACACCGGAGGTTCATCTGCCGGAGGGAATGCTTATTACGACGGAGGAGCAGTTTTACGCATCGGTAGAATTTTTATCAATGCTTTCCGGACAGTTGTTTGAGAGTCGCAGAAATCAGATGATTGCGCAGAAAGCGGTTGAAAAGAGTTCTGTTTCCGAGCTGGCGATGGAATACCAGCTGCACCGCAGCCGGGCAATGACCGAAATTTTGCAGATGATGGATTCGGATAACAGTTTTGAAAAAGTGGCTGAGGATATTTTGCGGGAGACATGTGAAAGTCTGGAAATTTCCGGTGGATGTCTGTTGCGCGAGAATACAGGGGAAAATACGGCAGACATGATCTGCGAGTATACAAAAGAACCAGACAAGTCCATTCTTGCAGAGGGGCAGCATATTCCGATCGGTGCACTGCCGTTTTATAATGGTAAGCCTTATATGATCTCATCGGATTCCATCATGCCGGAACCGTTTGCACATTTATTTAAAACCTGTCATATCAGTGCCGGAATTTTTGAACCGATTGAAATACAAAACCGCACGGCAATGTATTTCTGCGTGTATGATAATGAAAAAACAAGAATCTGGGAGAACAGGGATATCAAATTTGTCAGTGATGTGCGAAGAGTTGTGCAGAGCATCATGCTTAAAAGAATTGCAAAGAATTCGCTGGCAAGTTCTTATACATCGTTAGAGGCGATTCTGGAAAATACCGGATGTGGAATATATGTGGTCGATTATCATACCAATTCGATTCTTTATATGAATCACAAATTCAAAGAACTTTTCTCTCGCAGTATCGCGGGAAATCATCTGGAAAAAATGCTGTTTTCCGACCGGGAGACAAAGCGCAGCCAGTATCATGAGGAAATTTATTCGGTGGTTGAGGAACGCTGGCTGGATGTGCATAAGACCGAGATTGATTGGGTGGATGGCAGAAAAGTTGCCATGTGTACACTCTATGATATTACCGAAAAGAAAATTTATCAGAAAGAAATTGAAAATCAGGCGAACAATGATTTCCTGACAGGGTTGTTTAATCGCATGCGCTGCGAACAGGATCTGGGACAGTTTATACGAAAGACCCGGGAAAAAGATGCAACAGGAGCGTTGCTTTATATGGGATTGGATGATTTTAAGCATATCAATGACGGGCTGGGACACCAGTATGGGGATATTCTGTTGAAAGCGATTTCCCATAGCCTGCGCAGGATAGATGGGATTGAGAATACCTGTTACCGCATGGGAGGGGATGAGTTTGTTGTGATTATTCCGGATTCCGTGTATCCGGAGCTGGAACGGATTGTCAGGGAAGTGACATCCATATTTAAGAAACCATGGTTTTTAAAGGGAGAAGATTATTATTGCACCATAAGTATGGGGATCGTATATTTCCCGAAGGATGGAGAAACGGTGGAAGAACTTGTCCGTAAAGCAGATATTGCCCTGTTGTCGGCAAAACGCGGGGGCAAAAACCGCGTGGAATACTATGATGGGATGGACGCATCTTCCTCATACCGCAGACTGGATCTGGAGAAAAATATGCGTACTGCAGCCATGAATGCATGCACGGAATTTGAAGTGTTTTATCAGCCGATCATTGATGTCTGTCAGCCGGGAGAGCCATGCTGTGGTGCGGAAGCATTGATCCGCTGGAATTCAAGTGCACTTGGATTTGTGAATCCGGCAGATTTTATTCCACTTGCGGAATATCTGGGACTGATCAATCCAATCGGTGAATATGTAATGAAAAATGCGGCATTGCGGTGTAAATACTGGAATGATATGGGGCATCCGGAGTATCATGTCAATGTAAATTTGTCGGTTGTACAGCTGTTGCAGAATGACATTGTAAAGAAGGTTGCAAAGGTTCTGGAAGAAACCCGCATCATACCACAGAATCTGACGTTGGAAGTAACGGAGAGCCTGGCGATCAATGATATGGTCCGGATGAAGAAGATATTAAGTGAGATCCGGAATCTTGGTGTACGCGTGGCACTGGATGATTTTGGAACAGGATATTCATCCCTCAATCATATCCGTGAGATGCCGTTGGATGTGATCAAGATAGACCGTTGTTTTATTGAACATCTTGGCGAGGACGATTTTTCCAATGCATTTGTGCGGATGGTTTCGGAACTGGCAAATGCCATCAATGTACGCGTATGCGTGGAAGGTGTGGAGACTAAGCGCCAGAGAGATATTGTAAAAAAGATGGGAATCCGTATGATTCAGGGATTTTTTTATGGAAAACCGATGAAGATTGAAGAATTTGAAAAGAAATATCTGATATAAGGTGAATGCTATGTATACAGAAGAACAGGTTTGATTGTTAATGGGAGGAAAAATGCTTAATCTGAAAGGACGGTCTGATAAGAAAAGTAAAAATATAATTGGTATTATACAAAGCTGCCTTATCCTGGTATTGGTAATTCTTATTATTTTTATGATGATACAGATTAGCTGGTTACAAGGGACAGCGCGTGTAATAAATTATGCAGGTCTGGTACGTGGAGCTACACAGCGTGAAGTAAAATTAGAAATTACAGAAAACCGGAATGAAGAATTAATTAAATATTTGGATGATATTCTGAGTGGGTTAAGATATCAGGATGGACATTATGAACTGGTAAAACTCTATGACAAAGAATATCAGGAAAAATTAAAGATTCAGAGTGATTACTGGGAAAAATTGAAAACAGAAATTGAAGCCGTAAGAAGTGTGGGATATGAAAATACAGATATTGTCAATATGAGTGAGATTTATTTTAAGATGGCAGATGAAACTGTATTTGCAGCAGAAAAGTATTCCGAAAAGATTGCCACAAAGATTCGCACCATAGAGATTCTGTCTGCGTTTGATATGCTGTGTCTGGTGATATTGGTTATTGTGCAGACCCTGATGGCAATGAAGATGGCGGTGAAAAATAAGCTGTTAGAACACAGGGCATATACAGATGCCCATACCGGATTGCCAAACAAAAGTGCCTGTAAGGAACTTCTTGGTAATAAAGAAATAATTAGTGAGCCTACCGCATGCATAATGTTTGACCTGAATAATTTAAAGACGGTAAATGATACAATGGGACATTCGGCAGGAGACCAGTTAATATTGAATTTTGCCCGGCTTTTGCGCAATGTGATTCCGGAAAAAGACTTTGTTGGAAGATATGGTGGAGATGAATTTATGGCAGTTATTTATCATACAAGCCAAACAGAGGTTGAGGAAATATTAAAATGTTTATGTCTCGAAAAAGACCGGTTAAACAACAGGGAAGACAAAATGCTGATTGACTATGCATATGGATGGGCATTATCCGCAAACGACGGTAAATATACAATTCAGACATTGCTCGATAAGGCTGACTCTTATATGTACGAAAACAAAAAATTATGTAAGAGATATAGACTGATGTCTGAGGTTGAATTTTTTTAGTCTTATAACAGGGAATCAGCATCTGTCAAATGCTGGTTTCTTTTATTTATTTTATCAGAAAGGAAGAGAAGCCGGCAAAGGTTCGGGAAGAAAACAGGCTTTGAGGGATGTCCTGCATGTGATCCATGAAAAAACCTCTTGCATTTCCGGAGAGGGTGTGTAATATAGTACATGCAGCGGCAGATTGGGGGCACCACCTTCAGTCGCTATATAAAATTAATGCACAAAGGGATACGATAAGGAGGATGTTATGTACACAGCATTAACAATTGCTGGAAGTGATTCCAGTGGAGGCGCCGGCATTCAGGCAGATATTAAGACAATGACAGCAAACCATGTTTACGCAATGAGTGCGATCACGGCTTTGACTGCCCAGAATACGACCGGTGTAACAGATATTATGGAGGTAACCCCGAAGTTTTTGGCAGAGCAGCTGGACAGTATTTTTACGGATATCTATCCGGATGCGATTAAAACCGGAATGGTTGCTTCTGGTGAACTGATTGGGACGATTGCGCAGAAGCTGACAGAGTATCACGCAAAAAATATTGTCGTAGATCCTGTCATGGTGGCAACCAGTGGAGCAAGACTGATCAGTGAGGATGCTATCAGCACATTGAAAAGTAAATTATTACCGCTTGCAACGGTGATTACGCCAAATATTCCGGAAGCGGAAGTGCTTTCCGAAATGCAGATCAAGACCGATGCAGATATGGAAAAAGCAGCAGAAATTATTTGTGACACATTGGGCTGTGCCGTTTTATTAAAAGGTGGTCATCAGTTAAATGATGCCAATGACCTGCTCTACCAGAAGGGTAAAGAGCCGGTATGGTTTGAGGGAAAGAGGATTGACAATCCAAATACACACGGGACAGGCTGTACGCTTTCTTCTGCGATTGCATCAAACCTTGCAAAAGGAAGAGATCTTGAAACGTCCGTGAAGTATGCAAAAAATTATATTTCCGGTGCACTTGCCGCCATGCTTGACCTTGGAAAAGGAAGCGGACCAATGAACCATGCATTTGCAATTGAAGGAGAATATTAGTATCCGGCAAATGTGAGGCTGGGTTTATCATAGGTTAAGAGGAGTGTACAAATGGAAAAAAAAGGAACTTCCGTGTTCAGTAACGGATTAATTTGGTTTGGAGCAGGTGTATCCCTGGCGGAAATACTGACAGGTACTTATTTTGCACCGCTTGGATTTGGAAAAGCCATGGCAGCAATTTTACTGGGACATCTGATCGGCGGACTTATGATGTTTGCAGCAGGAATGATTGGAGCGAAAGAACGAAAAAGTGCCATGGAAACTGTGAAAATGAGTTTTGGCGAGAGAGGAAGCCTTCTGTTTGCTGTCTTAAATGTGTTACAGCTTGTAGGGTGGACCGCAATTATGATTTATGACGGAGCACTTGCGGCAGACGGGGTTTTGCATACCGGAATCTGGGTATGGGCGATCATTATCGGCGCACTGATTGTTGTCTGGATTTTTGTCGGACTTACGAATCTTGGCAAGTTAAATACGGTTGCCATGACCGCACTTTTTATTTTATCTCTGGTTCTTTTTAAAGTGATCTTTTTTGGAACCGGAAGCGCGGCTCCGGTCGTGGATGATGGAAGTCTTACATTTGGTGCGGCTGTGGAACTTGCCGTGGCAATGCCGCTTTCCTGGCTGCCACTGATCAGTGATTATACAAGAGAAGCAGAAAAACCGTTTGCCGCAACACTTGTCAGTGTGGTTGTCTACAGTCTGGTCAGCATTTTTATGTATATGATCGGTATGGGGGCTGCTATTTTTACCGGCGAATATGATATTGCGCAGATTATGTTAAAAACAGGGTTTGGCGTTGTGGGACTTCTCATCATTGTATTTTCCACGGTTACGACGACGTTTCTGGATGCATATTCCGCAGGAGTTTCAAGTGTTTCCATTTCTTCAAAAATTAAGGAGAAATGGGCAGCGATTGTTGTTACCGTGATTGGAACTGTGGCAGCAATTGTTTATCCGATGGATAACATTACAAATTTCCTGTATCTGATTGGTTCTGTATTTGCCCCGATGATTGCAGTGCAGATTGCAGATTATTTCATTTTAAAGAAAGCAGATGCTGAGGAATCCGCTTTTCAGTGGAGAAATCTTGTGGTGTGGCTGGTCGGTTTTGTATTGTACCGGGTGCTGATGCATGTGGATACACCAGTTGGAAATACGCTGCCGGATATGGTGATTACCGTAATTGTCTGTGTGATTGTAGAGAAAATTGCAGCAGCAGTAAAAGAAAAATAAGGTGTTATCATCCTACACCTATTAATCATAAGACTTTTTGTTTGACTTTTTAGAAAAAGAGAAATATAATAATTTTCAAACGAGTAGCAAACGA
>ENA-OROR01001654-OROR01001654.1-human-gut-metagenome-genome-assembly--contig:-NODE-1654-length-13218-cov-2.646585_pt1 | contig 13218 bp, 15 predicted proteins | sample MGYA00242135_ERZ509060 | MGnify/ENA primary metagenome ERZ509060 (study PRJEB26280, sample SAMEA2338742) | human gut metagenome | biome: human gut; feature: human-associated habitat; material: faeces... | reverse complement strand
GGAAATAAACGTTTAGCAATTACATTATCAACTTTATTTTTGCTTTTGAATGGTTATATGGCTATAGCAGCAACATTTTTACAGAAAACAGAAAATATAAGTTTGAATGTGGCTGCAAGTAAAATTGATAAAGAATTGTTGCATAAAATTATGGAAGCAATAATGAATGATACATTTGATACAGATGAGGAATTAAAGTTAGAAATTTACAAGGCTATTAACTAAATAACATATTGTGCAGGTTAAACATTAAAAGCAAGGCTCTTAATTTTAATATAGTCTTGATGAATGGCGGTAGAAAACATTATAAAGTTAAAAATGACAGTATAAATATAATAAAAATGAGAATAGCTGTGATTAATTTGCTTATTGATACAAATATATGGTTAGCAATGTTTCATTTGTCAAAAGATGATTTGAAAGAATATATTAAACAGGATTCTAAAGCAAAGGAATACTTTCAAAAGGAAACGGATTTAGAAAAATCACTTGAACGATTGGAAAACATTCAGAGTATACGGCTGGAAGATGGTTTGTATCATATTGTTGAAATAATTCTTAATTGAAAAAAGCAATAAACTATGATATACTTAACAAATATAAAAAGAGAATAGGAGGAAATATCGTGGCTGTACAGAAAAAAATACTTTTTGGTGAGAGTGCGTATGCAACAATTGAATGTGCAAAAAGAGTTGACCGTTTAACAAATACATCTTATGATGTGGCAGCGCGGAAGGCAGATGAACGAATAGAGCAGAATAATCGTGAATATGCGGCAACATACAAGAGAGCTGCGCTATTTTCTGCAAAATAATAGATTCGATAAAATAAATGCTGAAAGTCTGTATTTATGCGGACTTTCGGCATTTATTTTATCGTGAAAGAAACAAGACGTGTAACAAATATAAATTCTGATGTATGAAAAATTAAGCGCTGTTTATGCCCAATAAATTTATAGGAATAGACTAAAGTATTAATTGAAAAAATGTTGATGTGCGATGTGAAAAGGTATATAATGTAAAATGAAAGCGCTATTCAGAAGAACTTCATGAAGTAAGAATGTGAAACAACAATATTGCATTTTAACAGATATAAAAACTTGTAGCTGGAATAAAATGCTGGTTTGCTAAAACCAAATGGAAATTTTTATTAAGAAATAAATAGAAAATAGGAAATTGAAATTTAAAAAGTGATTTAGATTGGTTTGATTAGCAGTCAAATTAATCATAAGGAGGAAAAAGAGCGAGCGGAGATGGCAACAGTGTATTAAGTTTGAAACAAAGAGAGGTGATTGTATGATGAAAGTTTCGTTTATTCAATTGTTATTAAAACAAAGAAACAGTAACTATAAATCATATGATAAAATCTCTGACTTGCATATTTAGAGAGATAGAAAGTGACTTTTCAGTATAATGAAGTAAGTATATTGAAAAAGTTGCAATCAATAAGCTCAAATTCAAAAGTATTGAAATCTGGAAACAGAGATAGTACTTTGCCACAAAAATATTTTTGTTATTTATTAAAAATAAAAAGCAAAGATAGAAGGATGACAAAGAAAGATTTTTCAAAAATAACAGGATTGGGAAAAGATGCATTTTATGGATTGAATGGTTATCAAAAAAGAGATAATCCGGTTCATCTTGAAACAATTCTGTATGCAGTTTTTTGGTTGGGAATATCAAGTGAAGAGGCATTTATCCTTTGTCTGCTTTGGGGGTATTTTCTGCCAGCGGAGGTAGAAAGCTTAAAAAAAGTAAGAAATATAATTGAAAAGCTTGATTGTGTTAAAGATATGCCGGTTGAAAGCCGGATTCAAAAGTTATTAGAATTTTGCGAAAAGGAAGCTTATGAAATTTCTTGTAGATAAAGATAAGCAATAGAATAGTGTGATAAAAAAGATGGCGGGTGTTACCCGCTATTTTTTTGTTTTTGGTGTGATAAGATAAAAAAATAAGAAATTAAAAACGCAGATTACAAGGAGGATACAAGATGAGTGCGTATAGTTCTTTAAAAGAAATGTATAAGGATACAACACAGATTATACAAGGAAAGGATACAGCGGGAAAAACAGTGTATTTATTAAAACAGTTTTGTTTTTTTGCAGTGTGTTTGTTATATTTAATAGAAAAATGTGGGTTTCGCGAGGTTATTTTAAGTTATGTTAATATAGAGATTACGCTGCCACAAATCATATGTGATTTTCTAACTATATATTTATACAAAATTATTATATTGTATATTGCTTTTTACATAATAATAAAACCGCTGGGACTAGTAATAATAAGTGAAATAAAGAGTAGAATAAAGAAAGATACTTTTCCGATATGGCTTACGTTTGAAGACATTGTTGAAATATTTTTTTACAGCATAGTTTTGCTTAAATTGGTACAGGATATTTTACAATGCATGAAAAATGAAAATGTAATGCAGGGAAAAAATGTGTTCATCTATGCTTTTATTATCATTGGTGCATTATATCGTTTTATAGAAAAGATATATATACAAAATAAAAATTGCTGGTATTACAATACGATTAGATATACGAATTTTTTTGATTCTGATGGAAAAAGAATAGCCCAGAATGATTCAGTTGTATATAGAAATAAAATTTATGAACTTTGCAAAAGCGAAGGAATATGGTATTTACAAGATTTTAATAAATTAACAGATATAAAACTTGAAAATGCAGTGGCAGATATGGAAGGAAAAATTCAAGTATATTTTTTAAAAATGGGAAGAAGGAAAGAGGAGGATGAGGTTTGAAACTGAATAATCTGTGCCTGCATAAATCCCTGTAAATACTCCTTTGTATAGTCGGATAAATGTTCCATGCGGTCATACAGGTTGTGTATTTCATTATACATTGTACCGACAAATAAAACATCACTCCGGTAAAAATCCAGCCGGCAGGTATTGACAGCAAGCGGCATCATAAGAAGCACTTTCAATATGCTTATCAAACCGGGCAGCAAAAGCGTTGTTGGCACGGTCGTTAAATTTGAAACAGTTCACAGGTGAGTGCTGTCTATTTCATTCCTACAGTAAATTTAAGTTATCCAAATGATATTTGATTGACAGGATAAAATAACTGTTATATTATAATTATAGAAAGGTCTCCATTAACCTTATAGTTTTAAATTATAAAAGAGATGAACGTTAAAGAGGGTCTCCATTAACCTTCGGTAATCAGTCCGTAAAGAGATGAACATTAAAGAATGGGAAGCACAGTCTTCCCATATTTTTTTACTAAAATACAAAGGAGTATTATAATGTTTGTGCTAGAGGGGAATCTGACATTTATTAATATTGACCAGGATTATTTAAAAAGACTGCATGACGTATGTACTGAAGTATATTATAAGCCTAGAGGGTATGAAAATAAACCGTATATAGGAATTCTTATAAATAAAGAAGGCAGAAAATATGTTATTCCGTTATCGTCCGCTAAAGAAAAACATAAAACATGGAAAAATGTTAATAAAGAATGTTATTTGATTTATGAATATGTAAAAAAATCCTGTATGGGGGAAAATGAAATCTGGGTGGAAACAGAACCGGATAATGTGAAACACATATTATCTGTTATAGATATTAAGAAGATAATTCCTATAGTGGACGGCTTATATAGCAGAGTGAATATTAATGATGATAATAGTGATACAGACGAGATAAGAAAATATAAGGATTTATTAAACAAAGAATATGTTTTTATATTAAAAATAATCGATGAAATAATTGATAAAGCGAATAAACTTTATGATAAACAAAAGGAGCGTGGAAAGATTGCTAAATTCTGTTGTGATTTTAAAAAATTAGAAAAAGTAGCAGATCATTATAAATGAAGTGGAAGCCTGTCTGTCAACGGATAGGCATTATATTTAAAGAAGATTTTACGAATGAAACTTACAAAATATTAGTTTTGTTTATAACAAGAAGGACGATTATTAAATGGAAAGTAAAGAAGTGATAGCGCGTATAGGGAAAATTTTAAAAGATAATACCGCGATAACAGAAGATGAGTATATTGCTGTTATGAATATATTTTGTGAGAATACTTTTGACTATGACATACAACAATTATATAACAATTTTGAAAAAACAAAATATGATTATTATATACCAGAAAAGATTTTGATGAGATGTTATAAAAATAAAAGTTATTCAAAAGCGTTATCATTATTGGCAGAAGATATGGATTCGGAAAATAAGACATATGAATGGGGAATATTATTTCATAATAAAGGGATTTGGCTGCTTAATAGAGATATAAAAGTTTCGAATACACAATTTAGTTCCCAAAGGACGGTATTTAAAATCTTATTTACAAATAAAACAGATTCTAAATATTTTAAATATTTTAATCACGAATATTTGCTTGGGTATGACAAAGATATATATTTTTTTAGGGATGTCATTACATATAAAAATACAAAATTTTCATCTGTTAAATCAGACAGCTGGAATGCCTATTTCAGCTGTATTAAAAGATTTATGGATTATTATATTTCAGAAAAGGGGCATTATATTGAGGATATTGATAAATGTTATAGAAATATAAAATTATCTGATTATGAAGCCTACATAAAAGACAATAGAACCATAAAAACACCTAATACAGCAAAAAATCAATTCTTTTATATAAAATCTTTTGTATTAAGTCAGACTTATAATAAGGAATTTGATATAAGCAGTAATGAAATAATAAGCAGATGTAAAAATATTTTGAATAAGCCAGCGGGAAATGTAGATGAAACAGATATAAAAAAAATAGCAGGAATTATAAAATGTATAGAAAATCAAAGAAATGGCAAAAGAAACAAAACGATATTTCTAATTTTGCTATGTTTTGGAATGGAAAGAAGAAAGATATGTGCATTAACGTGGGACGATATAGATAAAAAATGTGAAAAGATAAAAATGGGAAAGTATGAAATGGTAATGCCGCATATATTGCAGCAAAGTTTTAAGAAATTAAAACAAGGGAAAAATGATGATGCAACATATGTCTTTGGCAATTCCAGAACAAATTGGCAAAAACCGCTGCCGGAAAGTGGAATCAATGGGGTTTTGGAATTTATCAAAAATATTGATACACAAGATGAGTTCTATAAAAAATTTTCGCCGGGGAATATACGAAAATGGCTTTTTAGATTTTTACTTAAAGAAAATCCGTTACAGGATGTGTTAGTACTAATGAATATACCAATTAGCAACATTTCTAATTATATCAGTGATGAAGAAATGATAGAATTTACTACAGACAAACTTTCAAAGGGGAAAAAATATCTGCTTGAGGATTTTATGAATGATGTTGAAAAATTATTATAATGGATTGAATTCTAACAAAATCCTACTTTTTACAACCCGACAGTTATGCTACCACAGCGCCGGATTTTTTGCGGCGCAGCTGGCAGATGCACTTGAAAAAGCGGGATATATTTGCGAAATGTGCGAAATCCCGGAAGATGGCATCGCGGGAGAAATGCGTGAGCAGGCAGTACCGGCAAAAGATACGGCGGGGGAGATTTCGCCGCAGGCAGCAGCCGTGCTGGAGCGTTATATCGGAAAGGAATACGCGGCGGTCATTGACTTTAATTCCAAGCTGCCGCGGCTGATGTGCGATGATGACACCTATTATCTGGACACCATTCAGGCACCGTTTTTTAACTACATTTTAGACAATCCACTGTATCACCATGCAACACTGCAATGTCCGTTACAGCGGTATCATGTGCTTTTGGTCGATGAAGAACACGCCGCCTATGTACGGAAGCATTATCCGCATATTCAGGGTGCGCATATGCTGTCGCTTGGTGCCAATGAAGCGGTTATCGGAAAGGCATTTGAGCAGAAGCAGGAAAATGTATTATTTATGGGGACATACCGCAGCCCGGAAATATATCTGGAGCAGATTCGTAGTCAGGATACACAGGCGCAGAAAGAAATGCTGCAAATGATTGAGCGGATTCAGGCAGAGCCGGATTTATCCGTGGAGCGCGCATTAAGAGCTGTTTTGGAAGAACAGGATAGAAAAATTTCAGAAGAAGATTTTGCATTGCTGATGAATACATACTATCCGGTGGAAATGTATCTGCGCAATTATGACAGGGAACAGCTGGTGACGGCACTCGTCCGTGCAAAAATTCCGGTAAGAATTGTAGGTGACTGGTGGGAGCGGTACGCATATGCCGCTGCGCCGAATCTGCAATTGGAGCAGCCGGTTGCATTTGACCGTTCATTTGATAAAATTGCGGGAAGTGCCGTGATAGCGGATTCGTCCCCGTTTTTTAAAATGGGAATCCATGACCGTGTGTTTGCGGGCATGGCAAATCACACAGCAGTTCTGACCGATGAAAGTCCTTACAGAAAAAAAGTCTTCGGAACAGGACAGCATATCCTTGATAGGGACTGCCCGGTTGTTTTGTATTCACCGGCAAATCCACAACAGGCATGTGATATGGCAGAAGAATTGTTGATAAACCGTGGCAGGCGTAAAGACCTTGTGGATAAAGCGTATGAAATGTATCAGAAAGAATTTACATGGAATAAAGTAGCGGAACGATTTGTAAAGCTTTTGACAGAATAATTTACAAGAACCTTTAATAAGTGTTATAATAAAACACAAATGATATCAGGGTCAAAAAGTCTAAATCCACATGAGCTTGCTCATAGTTTTGGGTTTATGCCCCCAACATCACATAAAGGTATGTGATAAAAATACATTGTCGGAGGACGGATTATGCAGGATACGAATTCGATTTACGGGCTGTTAAAAGAAAGCGCAGAAAAATATGCCGGGAAAACAGCCGTTTTATATGATACATTTGCAGGAAGCTATGAAAAGCTGTTTCGGGATGTGACCAATAAGGCAATTCATTTGCAGCATTTTGAGGGGAAGCGGGTTGCACTTTACGGACCGTCATCATACCGGTGGATTGTCAATTTATTTGGTATTATTCTGGCGGGAAAAGATGTTGTGCTGGTGGACTCCTTTCTGCCGCATAAGGAACGGGAAAGCCTGCTGGAAAAAGTAGGGGTGGATTACATTTTATCTTCTACCAATCAGTACATCCTTGCAGACAGTCATGCCATCATGATACCGGGGGCAGAAAAAGATGATGTCGAGGGAGAATATAATCCGCAGACACCGGAAGGAAACGTATTGGTATTTACGGCAACAGATAAAGAATCTGATAAAGCGGTTGTGCTGACCACACAGAATCTGATGTATACGGTGAATGCAATGAATCATCACTGCTATTGCAGCGAGCATGACAGAGTGCTGGCACAGACTATGCTGTTTCATATTTTCGGACTGGTTTACAGTCTGTTGTGGCCGCTGGCAAACGGCGCGTGTGTATGTGTCGGACGTGGACTGCGTCATATTGATGCTGAAACCTATTATTACAAGACAACGATTCTGCCGGGTACACCGTCGATGATTGAATATTTAAAGAGAATCAAGGCATTTAATCCGGAACTGCGTACCATTGTAATCGGCGGCGCACCGAGCAGCTATAAGTTATTTGAAAATTTAAAAGACCGGAATTACAACGTGTATACAATATATGGCATGGCAGAGTGCAGCGGTGGCATTGCGGTGAACCGTGAAATGGACGGCTCATATGAATTATATGATGATGAGGCAGTACAGTTAGGTGCAGACGGAGAAATTTTAGTCGGCGGGCACTGTGTAATGAAAGAGTACGACAAAGATGAACAGACGACAAAAGAAGTTTTAAAAGATGGTATGTTCCATACCGGTGATTACGGCAGGATGAACTGCCATGGCAGACTGGTAATTACAAAGAGAAATCCGGGCGTACTGCAGCTGCCAACCGGTGAAAAAATCTGCCGCCGGGTAATTAATGAGGAAATTACGGCAATTCACGGTGTTGCGGAAAGCTATCTGACAATGGACGGGGACAAGCTCACCATTGTAATCGTACCGATTGATAAAGAGATGACAGCAGACCGTATGAAGAAAAAGATTGACAAATACAATGAAAAGAAAGGATATCGCTGGGAAATCCAGAAAGTCATTGTATTAAAGCAGAATCTGCCAAAGCTTGAAAATGGTCAGGTGGACGGTGAAGCAATTCAGGAAATGTTAGAAACGGGACAATATTAATGATAAAAAGGGACAGAAAAGATTAGCAGGTCACATGACACAAGCTTACTTTTCTGTCCCTTTTGGTGTATCAACCATACCGGATTGAAGTCGTACAATGATAATAAATTTATTCTTTATGCCTCTGCATTAATTGATAGTAACGGGGTTACAGATAACCGTCAAAAATCATGCCGGTATAGGCGGATAAATTATAGGGGTCATTTGTCGGGCGGAGCGGGTTTTTATAGGCGATAATCTTATTGTTGACATAATCCATAGGATTGAGTGAAATGTCTTCCGCTTTTTTCTGAACAGCCTGTTTAAAGGCATTCAGACCTGAAAAAATGTCGCCTAATGTGCCGTTATCTGCGGCAGAAATAATGGCATCACGGTCAACGGCAATCGTACCATTATCGGTAACGCTTAACCCGTTTTCATTTAAAAGGTGGTTGTAAGATTTTGCAATGCCTGCAAAGTCCTTTTTTAACTTTTCATTTCCTTCAAAATGTTCGTTGGCATCATTGGCTGTTACCGAAATCAAGTTGTTATAGCCGCCGATTAATTCGCCGATACTGTCGGCAATTGCATCGGTGTCGGTATTCATGCTGATGGTGACAGGCGCTTTGCCGGTTGTATCAAAAAAGGTCAGTACATAATTATTATCAATTGTCACCTCATTTGAAACAGAGGTGGCAGTTGTTCCGTTTACAGAATATACAGCATTTGCCGGATACTGTGTCACGCGGTCCAGACCCAGTGTAGATACCAGTTCGGTATTGGAATCGGAAGCATCTGAGGAATTCTGGGACTGGATATGGAAAATTGTCGGAGAAATTCCCCTGATGCCGGTTGCATCAGATGTGATGGAAATAGCAGAGTTGCCAAGACCATCCGCTAAAAGCTGCGCATTTAATCCGATATCAGCCTGGTTAATCAGACGTGCAATCTTTTGCTGGGTATCGGTTACGGTGTCAGTATCGTTTACACCGAACTCAAACTGATATGTCAAATCCTGCACCTGCAAGTCAAATGAGTATTCACCCGCTGCAAACGGTTTGGAATTTGGCTGTAAGAAGTTGCCGGTGTTTGTCTGTGGACAGGCAAGCTGTGAAACGGTAACTTCAAGCGGTTCATAATCCTGCGCACAAGAATCTCCGATATATTCGGCATCGATGACCTGCGGCGAACTGGATGTTGCGGAACGCTTGTATGTAATGGAATCTGTGGATTCATCGGAAAGCTCATCTGCAATCTGGCTTAATTCCCGTGCATTTTCTTTTAAATCAATAGCATATTTTAATGCCGCGTCAGAAAAATCAATCTTATAAGAAGGAGTCTGACTGTTGATTTTTTGTAATCTGCCAAAGGTGCTTTTGAGCTGGGCCTTTGAATGGGTATCATATTTAGAATATTCTCTGTGACCGTACTGGGCGGCATAGTAGTTATAAACCGAATTGATCATCGTCACGAACCTCCTTGTCTGCAATAATCTATATCTCGTGTATTGTGGTTATTAGTGGTAAGCTGTGAAGTTACAAAAACTATAATAGACAGCTTTACGTAAAAAAGCTGAATGTCCCGTTAGAAAATCCGTTTTCCATGTGGGGCATTTGTAAAAAAAGCAATTATCTAAAATGATTGGATAATATTATATACTAATATATTCGGAATGTCACGCAGTTTCTTTAAGGAAAATTTAAAGATTTGGATTAAAAAATTTGTCAAAAAAGATATTGACGAGTGCCTGTTTACTATGATAAACTAGAACGGCTATGGAAGCGGTCTTTTTTTTTATGCCTAAAAAAGAACCAATTGGTGTAGAATCTCATACACCTACAAAAATTTAACGAAAATTGGAGGTGGAAGTTGTGCGCGTTAAGATAACATTGGCATGTACAGAGTGTAAACAGCGTAATTACAACACTACGAAGGATAAGAAAACTCATCCGGACAGAATGGAAACAAAGAAGTACTGTAAGTTCTGTAAATCACACACATTACACAAGGAAACCAAGTAATTTGGAGCAGTGAGGTAAAAGCTATGGGTGAAACTGTTAAAACAAAAAAACAGAAAAAAAGCTGGTTCAAAGGTTTAAAGGCTGAGTTCAAGAAAATTGTCTGGCCTGACCAGAAGTCACTTACAAAGGAAACTGCTGCGGTTGTGATTGTATCCGTTGTAGTCGGTGTAATCATTTCAGTAGTGGACTTGATTGCCCGCTTTGGTATCGAATTCTTGGTGAAGTAAGGAAAAGGTGATTAGATGGACGAAGCAAAATGGTATGTTGTCCATACTTATTCTGGTTATGAGAATAAGGTAAAGGCAAACATCGAAAAAACAGTTGAAAACAGAAATCTTCAGGACCAGGTTCTCGAAGTCATCGTTCCGCTTGAAACGGTTGTTGAAGTAAAGAACGGTGCAACAAAGTCTGCCCAGAAGAAGATGTTCCCTGGATACGTACTCATTAACATGGTGATGAACGATGACAGCTGGTATGTTGTCCGCAACACCCGAGGCGTTACAGGATTTGTAGGTCCGGGATCCAAACCGGTACCGCTCACTCCGGCTGAAATTAAATCACTTGGAATTACCCTTCCGGGAACTGAGGCTCCAAAGCCGGTTGTCCAGTTTGCTGGTAAAGTTGGTGACCAGGTAATGATTCTTTCAGGAGCATGGGAGAATACAGTTGGGGAAATTACAGCAATTAATGACGGCAAGCAGTGCCTGACCATTAATGTAGAAATGTTCGGCCGTGAAACACCGGTTGAGATTGGTTTTACAGACGTAAAACTTATGTAACAGAAAGCTTAAGCAGCTGCTTATGGGCATATAGGCAGTGAGGCATAAGCGTGGGAGATTGAAGCGGCAGATTTAAATCAGCCGTATCTTTCGCCAATTACCACATAATATTTAGGAGGTGCCTAAAATGGCAAAGAAAGTAACAGGTTATATCAAATTACAGATTCCTGCCGGCAAAGCTACACCGGCTCCACCAGTTGGTCCAGCTCTTGGTCAGCATGGTGTAAACATTGTAGAGTTTACAAAGCAGTTCAATGCAAAGACAGCAGATCAGGGAGATTTAATTATCCCGGTTGTTATCACAGTATATGCTGATAGAAGTTTCAGCTTTATTACAAAGACTCCGCCGGCAGCAGTTCTTTTAAAGAAGGCTTGCAACATTAAGTCAGGTTCTGGTACACCAAACAAGACAAAGGTTGCAAAGATTTCTAAGGAAGAAATCAAGAAGATTGCTGAATTAAAGATGCCAGACTTAAGTGCTGCATCTATCGAGACTGCTATGTCTATGATAGAAGGAACAGCAAAGAGTATGGGAATCGTTGTAGAAGATTAATTGATTCATATTAATTTGATATATGTGGGAGGAAAGCAAGTCCCTTCCGATATTACCACTAGGAGGTTTTTTGATAATGAAAAGAGGAAAGAAATACGTTGAAGCGGCTAAGTTAATCGACCGCGCAACATTATATGAAGCTACAGATGCAGTTGCTCTTGTAAAGAAGTCTGCAGTAGCAAAATTTGACGAAACAATTGAAGCTCATATCAGAACAGGTTGTGATGGACGTCATGCTGATCAGCAGATCAGAGGTGCAGTTGTTCTTCCACACGGAACAGGTAAGACTGTTAAGGTTTTAGTTTTCGCTAAGGGTGCTAAGGCTGAAGAAGCTGAAGCAGCAGGCGCTGATTTCGTAGGCGGTGAGGAACTGATTCCTAAGATTCAGAATGATAACTGGTTCGATTTTGATGTTGTTGTTGCAACACCTGACATGATGGGCGTTGTTGGTCGTCTGGGACGTGTACTCGGTCCTAAGGGCTTAATGCCAAACCCGAAGGCTGGTACAGTTACAATGGATGTAACAAAAGCTGTTAATGATATCAAGGCTGGTAAGATTGAATACAGACTTGATAAGACAAATATCATTCACGTGCCAATTGGTAAGGCTTCATTTACTGAAGACCAGTTAGCGGACAACTTCCAGGCTATTATGGATGCAATCGTTAAGGCAAAGCCTTCAACATTAAAGGGTCAGTATTTAAGAAGTGTTGTACTTACTTCTACAATGGGTCCTGGTGTTAAGGTCAGCACAGCAAAATATGTTGGCTAATTTGTAAAAAACGGTTGACAACCTATATATGAAGATAGTATACTATCATTTGTTTGTGTGATACATCACACAATGCAATATTTTGCCTAAGACAGCAGGTCCCCATCCGGGGTTAAAGGTTATTCGCCTACCGAGGATTATGAAATGCGGCAGACAGACAGTCTGCGGTATATTAAGACATGAATCTACGTCCTCTGAAGTCTTGTGCTTTGGAGGACTTTTTTATGAATTGGGCAGAATTTATCCCTCTGGTGGGATACAAATCTAACAGGAGGTAACAAATTCATGGCAAAGGTAGAACTTAAAGCACCTATCGTAGACGAAATTTCAGGACACTTAAATGGCGCGCAGGGCGTTGTTTTAGTTGACTACCGTGGCTTAACTGTAGAGCAGGATACACAGCTTCGTAAGCAGTTAAGAGAAGCCGGTGTCGTTTACAAGGTATATAAGAATACTTTAGTAAAGAGAGCTATCGCAGGTACAGAATTCGAGCCAATGACAGATATGCTTGAAGGACCTACAGCAATTGCTATCTGCACTACAGATGCAACAGCTCCGGCTAGAATCCTTAGCAACTTCGCTAAGACAGCCGAAGCTCTTGAATTAAAGTGCGGTGTTGTTGAAGGAACATACTACGATGCAGCTGGCATTCAGACAATTGCTTCTATTCCGTCAAGAGACGAACTTCTCAGCAAGTTCCTTGGAAGCATCCAGTCACCTATTACAAACTTTGCACGTGTTATTAAGCAGATCGCTGAAAAGAACGAAGAAGTTGCTTAATTTCCGTGTCCGGATACAAAACGTATCCATGGAAATGTTGAACAGAGTCTGTACGGATACCGTATGGACGGTCCGGGCAGCAGCCCAATAATATAAAAGGAGAGTAAATAAATGACTACACAGGAAATCATTGAAGTTATTAAGGGATTATCAGTATTAGAATTAAACGATTTAGTTAAGGCTTGCGAAGAAGAATTCGGCGT
>ENA-OROR01001650-OROR01001650.1-human-gut-metagenome-genome-assembly--contig:-NODE-1650-length-13272-cov-3.228040_pt1 | contig 13272 bp, 10 predicted proteins | sample MGYA00242135_ERZ509060 | MGnify/ENA primary metagenome ERZ509060 (study PRJEB26280, sample SAMEA2338742) | human gut metagenome | biome: human gut; feature: human-associated habitat; material: faeces... | reverse complement strand
GGGGAGGGAGCCTCTGGCGTGCCCGCAAACTTGGCGCTTACGCCGGAAACTGCAAACCCCTCTGGTGAAACAGTGGTTCAGAAACGCCCGCAGGCGTTTCTGAACCACAAATATAAAAATATTTTCCGCTGAACATGGCCAGAGCGCAAGCGGAGGTCATTCCAAACCGTCCTGCCCCTGCATTGCAATCTTTTTCCCGGAATGATACAATAAGGCCAAACAGAAATGCACCGCTGCCGGGCTTTCCGGTGAGAGAAAAGGAAGCAAATCATATGAGCATGAATACCGTACCCGAGCGCCTTGCCGCGCTGCGTGCCGCCATGGCTGCAAACGGCGTGGCCGTTTATCTGATCCCTGTGGGTGATCCCCACGCCAGCGAATACCTGCCCTGCCATTACACCAGCCTGACCTGGTTCTCCGGGTTCCACGGCGAGAACTCCAACTTCGTGGTCACCCGCACCGAGAGCGCCCTGTGGGCCGACGGCCGTTATTTTGTGCAGGCCGAGAAGGAAATTGCGGGTACCGAGATCAAGCTGCAGCGCATGGGGGAACCCGGCGTGCCCACCGTGGAGGAATACTGCGCAAATGCCCTGAATGTGGGCGAAGCACTGGGCCTGTGCGGCCTGACCGCCAGCACGGCCCTCGTGAACGACCTGAAAAAGGCACTGGAAAAGAAGGGCGCTTTCATCAAGACCCTGAACCTTGAGGACGAGCTGTGGACAGAGGGCCGCCCTGCCCTGCCGGATACCCCAGCGTGGATCCTGCCGAAGGAATATGCGGGCTTCTCCCCGGCGGAAAAGCTGGATCAGCTGCGCAGCAAGCTCAAGGAGCTGGGCTGCACCGCTCAGTTTGTGGGCAAGCTGGATAATCTGGCATGGCTTTTGAACCTGCGCGCCATGGATATTGAGTGCACTCCCTATGCCATGGCCTACTGCTATGTGACCCCCAGCCGCGCGGTACTCTTCATCAACACGGCCCGCGTCACCCCGGAGGCAAAGGCAGAGCTGGAAGCCAACGGCATCACGCTGGCGGAGTATGATGATGTGCTGAAGTTCCTCGCTGCTGAGACGGAACCCCAGACCGTGCTGGCCGAGTGCTCCACGGTGAACTACGCCGTGTATCAGGTGCTGGAGCAGAACCCTGCCCTCACCGTGAAGGACGGCACCGACCCGCTGCTGATGATGAAGGGCGTGAAGAACGAAACGGAGCTTGCCCACACAAAGCAGGCCCATATCCGGGACGCTGTGGCCATGGTGCGGTTCCAGATCGAGCTGGAAAGCCGCCTTGCTGCCGGTGAGACCCTGACCGAGCTGACGGTGGATGAAATTCTGCACAAGTACCGCAGTGCGGACGATAAATTCCTTGTGGAAAGCTTTGGCACCATTGCGGCCTACGGCGGCAACGCAGCCATGATGCACTACCACGCCACCCCGGAAGATCACGCTGTGCTGGAAAAGAAGGGCTTTCTGCTGGTGGACAGCGGTGCCACCTACATGGACGGCACCACCGACATCACCCGCACCTACCCGCTTGGCCCGCTGACCGAGGACGAAAAGCGCTTCTACACATGGACTCTGCAGAGCCACATCGACCTTGCCAAGGCCGTCTGGCTGGATTACTGCGAGTGTAAGATGATCGACACCATTGCCCGGGAACCGCTGTGGCGGCACCTCATCAACTACCGCTGCGGCACCGGTCACAGCGTCAGCTTTGTGGGCAACGTGCACGAAGGCCCCCATGCCCTGAACAGCCGCAACACCACCCGGATGCGTCCCGGCATGGTGGTCACCGACGAGCCGGGCGTTTACGAGACTGACCTCGTGGGCATCCGCATCGAGAACGAGCTGGTGTGCGTGCACAAGGCCGATAACCAGTACGGTACCTTCCTTGGTTTTGAACCGCTGATGTTCGTGCCCATTGCCACCTCTCCCATCCTGCCCGGTGTGCTGGATAAGGACGAGATCGCATGGCTGAACGATTACCACCGTCAGGTGTTTGCAAAGCTGGCACCGCACCTGAACGACGAAGAGCGCAGCTGGCTGGCGGAGAAGTGTGCCGCCATCGGCTGCTGAGAAAGCGCAAAAAACACCCGGAGCCGTGCAGGAGCCAGAGCGGCTCTCGGCGGCAGCCGGGTGCTTTTTATAGGGTCACAGCTTGCAGCAGTGCGTTTGTGGGGTGTCCAGCGGCGGAAGAGTGAACTCGTTTTCGCCAAAGGGCGAACGCAGGATGGCCGCCCGCGTTTCCGGGTAGATGCCAAGTTCGGTGTAGATGTCCCGGTACAGGAGCATCACCCGCCGCCGCAGCGAAAGGATGTCGGCGGTGGTCACTCTGGAGTGGGAGACGCTCTGGCCGTTCTGCAGGTAGTAATAGCCGATGTCCGGGATGGAAACGGCGGTGCGCACATAGCGCAGATATTCGGTGTTGAACAGCTGATCCTCCGCAAACAATTCTTTGCGGAAATGGAGGCTGTACTTCCGCAGGAGGTCACGGCAGTAGAGCTTGTTGCAGGGGCTGCCATAGTAGAAGGTGTTCGGCTTCTGGATCAGATGCTTTGCGTACTCCTGTCCGGTGTACACCCCGGCAGGCAGATAGCCATAGGCCTGGGTGCGGGGCGGATTGCGCTGGAGCACATGCTGCAGCGCCTTTTCCCATGGGCGGATGTGCTCCACATAGTTTTCCGGGTACACCATCCAGAAGGGCGCGATCACAAGATCGGCGGTGTGGGCCTCGGCGGCGGAGACCAGCTTTTCCGTAAAATCGGGGGCCAGCCAGTCGTCGCTGTCCACAAACTGGATGTATTTGCCGTGGGCCAGCGCAATGCCCTGATTGCGGGTATCCGCTGCGCCGGTGTTGGTTTTATCCACCAGTGCAATGCGGTGGTCGTTGGCGGCAAGGGCGCGGCAGACGGCAAGGGTGTCGTCGGTGGAGCCATCGTTCAGCAGCAGGATCTCAATGCTTTTATAAGTCTGGGTGCAGATGCTTTTGACACAGCGGGCAATGCACCCGGCAGTGTTGTACATGGGCACGATGATGCTTACAAGGGGAAATTCCATAGGTTCTCCTTTTCTCAGATGCGGCTGTGGGTGCGGGCAAATGCGTCGGAAAGCTTCTGCACCGGGCCGTTGGGCAGAGGGCTTTCAAACAGGCTCAGATAGATGCCGTGCAGCCGCAGGCGGAATTTATCGTACACGCCCAGCTGGATGCACAGTTCCTTGTAGGTGTGGTACATCCGACTGCGGTGGCGCAGCATGTCCGCCGCGCTCACCTGCGTATGGCATACGCTCTGCGGGTTCTGAATGTAGCAGTAGGCGGCTTCGTCGATGGCGGCAAACCGCTGTGCCACCTGCAGATACCGGGTGTTGAACAGCTGGTCCTCGGCGTATACCACATGCTCGAACCGGATGTGCGCCATCTGGATGAGATCCCGGCGGTAGAGCTTGTTCCAGAGCACGCCGTAGTAAAAGGCAGCGGCATTGCCGGTGAGCTGCCACAGGTAATCCACCTTGTTGTACACCCCGGCGGGCAGCAGGCTGTACTCCCGGGTGTCATAGCCGCCATCCTTGCGGGGCACCATCATCCGGTAGGGAGCCAGCACAAGGTCGGCATGGCTGCGCTGCATAGCAGCCACCAGGTTTGCGGTGCAGCCCGGCAGCAGGTGATCGTCGCTGTCCGCAAACTGGATGTATTCGCCGTGGGCAAGGGCAAGGCCGCAGCTGCGGGTGTCTGCTGCGCCGGTGTTGGGCTTGTCCACCACACGGATGCGGCTGTCGGCGGCAGCAAGCTTCCGGCAGACAGCAAGGGTGTCGTCGGTGGAGCCGTCGTTCAGCAGAAGGATCTCAAGCTCCGGGTAGCTCTGGGATGTGATGCTCTCCACACAGCGGGAGATGAAGCCCGCCGCGTTATAGGCGGGCACAATAACGCTGACAAGCGGCTGCGGCATGGCGGGTCCCTCCGTTTTTTCTTTTTTCGATGCAGCAAAGTTTTATTTATCATACTCCAGCCCTGCGCAAAAATCAAGGCGGGCGGCTGGCGGAAAGGAGAATGTGAGATGGTATTTCACATTGCGGTATGCAGCCCGGACGCGGCCTTGCGCAGCGGGCTGGAACGCCAGTGCATGGAATATTTTGCCCGGCGGCAGGATGCGTGCATCGTGCAGCAGCTGCCGGATGCAGATGCGCTGCTGCGCCGGGACACCGAGGGAGAACGGTTTGACCTGTATCTCATCGAGCTGGGCGCTGTAGCGGCCCCGGCAGGGCTTTCGGCGGCTGCGGAGCTGCGCCGCCGGGGCCGCAGGGCTCCGCTGGCCTTTGCGGCCCGCACACCGGCCCACGCCTACAGCGCTTTCCGGGTGGATGCCATGCAGTATCTGCTTCTGCCGGTGCACCAGCAGGAGCTTTCGGCCCTGCTTGCCCGCGCCACAGAGCCGGAGTACGGCCCGGCAATGACCGTTGTCACCGCCGAAGGCCTGCGGGCGCTGGCCTATGCGCAGATCGAATATCTGGAGTGCACCCACCATGTGGTGCACTTCCATCTGCTCAGCGGCGAGGATGTGGTGTCCCTTTCGCTGCGGGTGTCCTTTGCCGAGGTAGCAAAGCCGCTGCTGGAAGACGGGCGTTTTTTGCAGCCGCACCGCTCCTATGTGGTCAATCTGGCGGCGGCACAGCTGCTGACAGCGGGCGAGCTGCAGATGTGCAGCGGTGCGCGCATCCCCATCCCGCGCGGACGGGAGGGTGCAGTGCGCGAAGCCTTCCGCAGCTGGATCGACCGGTAAAATGGCAAACAAAAAAGAGCCGCTTTCACGGCTCTTTTTTCGTGCCCGGAGATCAGGCATCGGGTTCGGTTTTGTGTTTCTTTTCCTTGTCGGAAGCATCCAGAACACCAAAGCCCCAGTGGTTGGCCATGTCCATGATGATCTTCTGGGGAGAACCGGAGGGATAGGCGTTCTCGGAGAACGCGGTCAGGAATTTATACAGCTGCGGCTGCACCTGATCGTACAGGCCCAGCTTTGTGTACAGCTCCTTGTAATAGCGGAACACCTGCAGTTTGTTCTGCACGATGGAAGCCAGATTGATCTGGGTGTGGCAGATGCTCTGGGGGTTCTGCACATAGTGGTAGCCCGCTTTGGAAATGGATACGAAAACATTGGCGTACAAAATGTATTCCAGGTTGAAAACCAGGTCTTCGGCCCAGCGCACCTCGCTGGTGAACTGAAGATGATGGTCTGCCAGAATATCCCGGCGGTAGAGCTTGTTCCACAGCACGCTGTAGAAGAAGGATGCGGGCTTCTCCATCAGGCGCAGGGCAAAGGTATCGCGGTCGTAGATGCCCTCGGGCAGGAAGCCGTATTCACGGATATCATCAGGCTTTTTCTCGGCATCGATGCCAAGGTTCTCCTGCAGGTTTTCCAGTGCCTGCGTGGCCTTGGAAGAGTTGGCGGGAATCACCATCCAGTAAGGTGCAATGACCAGATCGGCGTTGTTCGCTTCGGCGGCAGTCACCAGCCGCTCGGTAAAATCAGGGTCGAGATAATCGTCGCTGTCCACAAACTGCACATACTTACCCCTTGCAAGGGACATGCCGCAGTTGCGGGTCTCCGACACACCGGAATTGGATTTGTCCACCAGAACGATGCGGGGGTCCTTTTCACGGAATTGCTCACAGATGGAAAAGCTTTCGTCCCGGGACCCGTCGTTGACCAGAATGACCTCGATATCCTTCCATGTCTGGGCACAAATGCTCTCCAGACAGCGGGCAACACTATTCTGCACGTTGTACACAGGCACGATAATGCTGACGAGTGGGTTGTTCATGACGGAAGGTCTCCTCTTTACGGATATTATACCTTTATATTAAAAATCACAGAGTGTATTCTCACAAATAAGGACACTTCCCCCTTGGGGCAGTCCTATTTATAATATCATACTCTTCTTGCGCACAAAATGCAAGAGCAAAGAAGGATCAGATAAAGAAAAGAACCGCACGCTGCGGCCCTTTTTTCTTACACACGTGTCCAGTCTAGCATATCCCACCGGGGCACGAACTGGCTGCAGATGCGGCGCATCTCCGGCTCGTCGGCGGCAGAGGTGCGGTCTGCGATGCCAATGACGTAATACCCGGCCTTGTGGGCGGTGGCGGCGGCATATACGGCATCCTCGCACACGGCGCAGGCGGCGGGGTCTGCACCGCCCAGACGGCTCATGCACTCAAAGAACACCTCCGGGCGGCTCTTGTGCAGCGCGCCCTGCGCTTCCACGATGAAGGAGAAATACTGCGCGATGCCCAGCCGGGTAAGCACGGTGCGGCACTGTTCGGCCCAGGTGTTGGAGCAGATGCACATGCGTGCGCCCTCGGCCTGCAGCTTTGCCAGCATCGTGCGCACGCCGGGTTTCAGCTCCACGGTCTCGTACAATTCGGCGATCACCTCGCGCATCACGGAAAAATAGCTTTCTTCGGTCAGCGGCAGGCCGTACTCCCGGATCAGATACTGTGCGCCCTCCTGCATTCCCATGTTCAGCAGTGTGGCGCGCAGATCCCCCCGCGGGGTGCGGCCATAGCGGCGCAGCAGTGCGTCGGGGGCACCCTCCCACACCACGGTCATGCTGTCGGTCAGGGTGCCGTCCATATCAAAGATCCATTGCTTGCAGTGCATGAGAATGCCTCCTTTTGAAATCCTGACAAGTATACCATGTTTCTTTGCCGGGAGAAAGGCATCAATTTACAAAAAACGGAAGAAATTTCTCTGGAAATATGCTATAATCTGAACAAAACCGGAAACGATCAAAGGAGGCGGAGGCAATGGATGAACGCAGTGCTCCGTGCAAAGCTCTGGTGCTGGCCGGCGGCGGTGCCCGCGGCAGCTATCAGGTGGGTGTGTGGCGCGCGCTGATGGAGCTGGACTGGCACCCGCAGATCATTACCGGCACCAGCGTTGGCAGCCTGAACGGTGCCATGTTCGTGCTGGACCAGTACGAGACGGCCCGCGATATGTGGCTGGCCATCCGCAGCAAGGATGTGATGGAGCTGCCGGAGGAGGATGCCGACCTTTCGGCCCTGCATCAGTTCCTGCGCAGCGTGGTGAAAGCCGGCGGCATGGATGTGACCCCGCTGGAAGAGATCGTGGAGCGGGTGCTGGACGAGGATGCCCTGCGCGCGGCTCCCATCCGCTTCGGCCTTGTCACGGTGGAGCAGCGGGGCTTAAAGCCCCGGGAGCTGACGCTGGACGAGATCCCGGCAGGAAAGGTCAAGGACTACCTGATGGCCTCCGCTGCCTGCTTCCCAGCGCTGCGTGCGCGGGAGATCGACGGGGTCAAGTTTCTGGATGGCGGCTACAGCGACAACATGCCCACCGGCCTTGCCAAACGCATGGGCGCGGATGAACTGGTGTGCGTCGATCTGGAAGGCGTGGGCATCACCCGCCCCAACCTCACCGGCCTGCCCACCGTGATGGTGCGCAGCTACTGGGAGCTGGGCGATATCCTCCACTTTGACCCCGACACCGCCCGCCGCAACATCGAGCTGGGCTACTATGATACCCGCCGTGCTATGGGATATCTGCGGGGGTGTGCCTATGCTGTCTCCTGTGATGCCCAGAGCTGCGCGGACGCTGCTGCGTTCCACGCAAAATTTGAGCGGGTGCAAAAGGCCGTGCGGGAGAAATACCCGGTCACCCTGACGGCGGATGCGGCCCTGCTGCTGGCCAAGATGAAGGATGCCGACCTTGCCCCGCTGGAAGCCGCCGCGGAAGATGCCGGTGTGGACCCGGCCCATTACTACACCACCCATACTTTGTGCGATGCATTCCTTGCAAAGTGCGATCAGGCACGGATGCAGAGCTTTGCACCGCTGTTTGAGGGCAGTGCCGATGCGGCGCGGGCCGCACTGGCCGCGCTGCTGCCCAATACCTTTTTGCAGGCGCTGGTCTGGCGCACCCTGACCACGCCGGAAGCCGAGCTTTTGCCGGAGGTGACCGAACATGAAAGTGTATAAAGGTTCCTGCGCTTCTCCCGGCCTTGTGCTGGGGCAGGTGAGCCGTCTGGAGCACCATGTGGAGACCACGACCGTGGGCCCCTTTAAACCGTCCCGGGAACTGCAGCTGCTCACCGATGCCATCCGCACGGCGCAGGACGAGCTGGAATCCATGGCAGACCGTGCCGCACCCAGCGAGCAGGCCATCTTCCAGTTCCAGAGCATGATGCTGGACGACGAGGGCATGATGAACGAGGTGCGCTTCTGCATCAATGCAGGCATTGGCGCGGCAGCGGCCATGAATCAGGTGGGCCAGCGCTACGCCGACCAGCTGGCCAACATGAAGGACAACCCTTACATGCAGCTGCGCAGTGTGGATATCCTCGACGCAAGCCGCCGGGTCATCAACATCATCACCAACCGCCCCCGCATGTGGCTGGCGCTGGATCACCCGGTGATCCTTGCCGCAGAGCGGCTGATGCCCACCGACCTGTTCAGCGTGCCCTCCGGCATGATTTTAGGCATCATCACGGCAGAGGGCAGCGGCCAGAGCCACGCGGCCATCATTGCCCGGGCAATGAATATCCCGGGCATCGTGCAGGTGGGCCGGGATTTTCTGGACGACTGCGACGGCCGCACCGTGATTCTGGACGCCACCGGGGGCCAGTGCACGCTGGACCCGGACGCTGCCGCCCGCCAGCAGGCCGAGACCCGCATCTGCGAGCTGCAGCGGGAGAACGAAGAGATGGGGCAGCTGCATGCTCTGCCCAGCAGGACAAAGGACGGCAAGCCCTTTGAGCTGCTGGCCAACTGCTTTGGGCCGGAGGACATCGACACGGCCATGCAGTCCGGCGCACAGGGCGTGGGCCTGCTGCGCACCGGCTACATGATGCTGCCGGGCCGCATCCTCGATGAGCAGGAACAGTATTTCTTCTACTGCTCCTGTCTTGCTGCCGCCAAGGGCTGCCCGGTAACGGTGCGCACCTTCGACTTTGGCTCAGACCGCACCATTTCCGACGCCTATCAGGGCCTGCAGTCTTCCAAGCTTGGCCTGCGGGGCATCCGCAACAGTCTGCGCCAGCCCCACCAGTTCGAGACGCAGCTCTGTGCACTGCTGCGCGCCGCCGCCCGCGGCCCACTGCGGGTGATGTTCCCCATGGTGACGAATGTGGAGGACTGGGACGCAGCCATGCGTGTGGTGGAGCGCTGCCGCGAGCACCTGCGGGAGCGCGGCGTGGCGTTCAACGAAGATACAAAGTTCGGCGTGATGCTCAGCGTACCCGCTGCCTGCCTGACCGCTGAGGAATTTGTAGAGCACGGGGTCGATTTTCTTGTGGTCGGCACCAACGACCTGACCCAGTACACCCACGCGGCAGACCGGGAGCTTGCCAGCGCCGAGCACTACTACCGTCCGGCCAGCAAGGCCATGAAAAAGCTCATCACCATGGTGCTGGATGCCGCAAAGGTGCGCAATGTGCCGGTGACCATCTGCGGCCTTGCCGTAGGCAACCCGGCCAACACGGTGCAGTATCTGCAGCTGGGCCTGCGCAGCTTCTCGGTGAGCCCGCAGAACCTTTTGAATGTGAAGAAAGCTCTGCTGGAGCTCTGACGCTCCAAACTATTTTTGACACAGCAGCCCGGAACGATCTGTGGGTCGTTCCGGGCTGTTTTTTCTGCGGCTGCGAAAGCATTTTCTCTTCCATTTTTTTACAGAACGCACGAAAAAACGGGGGGGTCCAAAAGGTTCGTACAGAATGAAGATTGCGCCTTGCTGCAGAAATGCTATACTTTAAATGTTTAAAACGTGCGGGCAGGCGAAAAAAGCCTGCATGCACGAAAAAAACGAGAGAGGAGTTATCTTTATGAAGAAGTTTGGCACACGGCTCATCAGTGCGGTACTTGCAGGCTGCATGATGACCTCTGTCCTTCCCGTGAGCGCATTTGCTCTGGAGGGGAGTACAGAATTTGAACGCACTGTGAGCGCACAGGAAAATTCCGATGCGCCTGCAGAGCCCTCCGGAGAGGTGGCAGCGGCCTGTCCCCTGACCGGCGGCGAGACCATCATCAACAATGATTTCATTAAAGCGAATGGCAACGTTTATTCCATGAGCGATGCCTATACAGAGGACGGTGCCTATAAAGAGGGAATCGTGATCGACACTGACTACGATGTGATCATCAACGTCACCGGAGAAACGACCTTTGATAAGGGTGGGCACAGTCACAATAACGACTATGCGACCTTTATTACAGTCCGCAACGCCAAGAGCGTGACCGTCAACGCTGAGGGGCAGACCATCAAGACGGTAGAGGGCCTCGCCTACAACCGTTGCTTCTATGCCGCAGACACCTTCACGGGCACCGCAGTGCTTAACGGCGGCAACTATAACTGGCAGTGTGACGACATCTCCGCATGCTATCTGCTCGGCGGCAACTGGACGTTTGACGATCTCACCCTGAAAACCTTCCGGTGTGCTATTGAAACAGATAAGGGAGCCAATGTGACCGTCAATGGCGGCACCTACGACTGCAGCGAGAGCTTCAGCGCAACGTTTTGGATCAATGATTCCCCCAGCTCGTCCTTCAATTATGTGAAAGCCACCGGCGTCGGCTGGGTCATGAACGCCATGAACAGTCAGGTCAATATCGTCGGCGGCTCTTACTCCCGCACCTATAAGGACCTCCCGCGATACAAAGATCGTCCGACGCTGCGCGTCGCCAATAGTGCAACGCTGAACGTCACAGATGCCGAAGTCACCGGAACCTACTGCGATGTGTTTGTGACGGGCGCCACCGCCAACCTTGTCGGCGGTACTTATACCAACACCAACCAGTATCTTAATCTTGGCTACGAGTCCCCTGCACTGAAGGTATGGAACGGCGGCACATTGAGCGTCAATGGTGCCACTGTGGATTGCACGGACGACAATGCTGCCATTTCTTCGGGCGAACCGGCAGGGTCGGATTACGATGATCAGGCCGGCGGCAATCTGGTCGTTGAGAACTGCACGATCCAAAACAGCAAATACGGCATTTATCTCGGTTGGGGCAGCAACGCCTCCGCAGAGCTGAAGAGCGCCACGTTTGAGAATAACGACAGCGATATTTACCTCGCTTCCGGCAAGGAGATCACCATCAGCGATACCTTTACCACCCCCGCCACCATCAAGGTTGCCGACCCGAAAGAAGGCCGTCAGCTCACGGTCGCAGGCAATGCAAACAAGCTGCACCTTAAGGGCCAGAACGAGGACTACCGCGTGGCGTATGACAAGGCACAGCGCTATTATTACCTGACCCAACGGGCACCCGGCTACACCCTGACCGCCAAGGATGCCACGGCAACGATCAAGGTCGGGGGCGTTGACACTAAGGTTGACCCCAATGACGAGATCTACGAAGGCACCCCGGTCACCCTGACCGCAGACCCAGCCCCCGATGGACAGAAGTTCGCAGGCTGGGCCGGGATCGTGATCTTGAACGGCGTTGTACAGAATGAAATGAATGACCTGCTGAGCTTCCCCAATGAGGAGGACCATACCACGGCGAACTTTGAAATGCCCAAAGGCAACGTGACGGTCAGAGCCGTGTACGAAGCCGTAGACCCCGTGGAGCCGCCTGTGGACCCGGTAGACCCGGTGGACCCGGTGGGCCCCGTGGACCCCGTCCTGCCCGGTGTCATCATCGGCGGCGCTGTAATCCTGGGTGCCTATGAGACCGGCACCGGCATCTACCGTCTGATGAACATGCAGGGCCTCCCCCTGCCGTCTGACCGCATCGAGCTGGCAGAGCTGGTCTGGGAGCGTGCAGGCAAGCCAGAGCCGCAGAACATGACCGATGAGGACCTGTATGCGGACATTGACGCCGCCGACACCGATGCCCAGAAGGCTGCACACTGGATGGTGGAGCAGGAGCTGATGAAGTTCGATGAGGACAACAACAAGTTCCATCCGTGCTTCCCGGTCAGCAAGCTGCGCGTCTGCCTTACCTGGCAGAATGCAAAGGACAAGGGTCTCATTGACTGATCTGCCCTGCGTCTGCACAGCGGAACAATAAAAAAACAAGGGGCCGCTCCTTTCCGGGAGCGGCCCCTTGTTGCTGTCCGGAAGGCCCGCAGGCGCTGCCGGGCAGCACAAAGCATTATTCCAGATTCCCCGTCAGGGTCATGACGGACGCAAGCACGGCCAGCGGGGCGGTCTCGCACCGCAGGATGCGGGGGCCAAGGCCCACCGTTCTGGCACCGGCCTTTGCGGCCATCTCGGCTTCCTCGGCGGCAAAACCGCCCTCGGCACCAGTCACGATGGCGATTTTCAGCTTTTCACCATCGGCGGGCTTTGCTGCGGCCAGCAGGTCGCGCAGGGGCGCACCGCCGCACTCGTAGCAGAACAGCACAAGGTCGTACTGTGCAAAGGTGCGGCACACGGCCCCGAAGTTCGGCAGCGGCAGGGCCACATCCGGCAGAATGCCCCGGCCGCACTGCTTGGCGGCTTCCGCTGCAATGCGGTTGTAGCGCTCGTTCTTCTGCTCCTCTTTTTTGGGGGCCGCCACGCAATACCGGCTGAAGAAGGGCACGATGTGGGCTGCGCCCAGCTCCACGCCGTGCTTGATGATCTGCTCCAGCTTGTCCTGCTTGGGGTAGCCGGCCAGCAGAGTGACCTCCACGCTGGGTTCGGCGGCGCTGGGATAGCCCGGCTCCACCCGGAACTCCACGCACTCGTCCCCAAAGCCGGTGATGGTGGCGGTGTATTCCACGGCATTGCCGTCGCATAGAATGACAGTATCGCCCAGCCTTGCGCGCATCACACGGGCAAGATGGTGGGCATCGGCCCCGCGCAGGGTGGCGGTGCCGTCAGAGATCTCGGTGGTAAAATAACGGTGCGGCATAAAATCTCCTTACGCTTTCTTGCAGACGATGCACTCCCAGCCGCGCTTCTCCTTCACTTCCACAACGGCAAGACCGGCCTTTTCCAGCCCGGCGATCACTTCGTCCTTACGGCTGTCGATGATGCCGCTGGCAATAAAGGTGGCACCCTCCGCCATCAGGCCCGGCACGGCGGGAGCCAGAGACAGGATGGCGTTGGCCACGATGTTGGCGGTGATGATATCGTATTTGCCGCTGGCCTTATCGGAAAGGTCGCCCACCAGCACGGTCAGCTTGTCCTGCACGCCGTTCAACGCGGCGTTCTCGCCTGCGGTGCGCACGGCCACAGGGTCGATGTCCACGCCCTCGGCCACGGCAGCGCCCAGCTTCAGCGCCGCAATGGCAAGGATGCCGCTGCCGGTGCCGATGTCCAGCACCCGTTCGCCGCC
>ENA-OROR01001647-OROR01001647.1-human-gut-metagenome-genome-assembly--contig:-NODE-1647-length-13280-cov-6.777618_pt1 | contig 13280 bp, 15 predicted proteins | sample MGYA00242135_ERZ509060 | MGnify/ENA primary metagenome ERZ509060 (study PRJEB26280, sample SAMEA2338742) | human gut metagenome | biome: human gut; feature: human-associated habitat; material: faeces... | reverse complement strand
TCCGGGAAATTTTAGCATATAACCGGACACAGCACAAAGATATTATGTCTGAGTTGAATGTACAGTTTGTTATAGCAGACGGTACAATTCAGATAAACTGATTGGAGGAATAGAAGTATGCACATTGGTTTTGGTCAGAATACCGTATCTTCATTGTACGGTCATCAAAAAGGCGATCATATGAAAACTATAGAGCTTTCTCATAAAAAGCATAAGGCAAATGAATCGCAAGAAAAAATGACCGTAACATCCGGCAAGGACGTATGCCGGAGGATAGGGCATTCAGATGAAGCCGATGGGGAAAATCAGGAAAACGCATATATACATGATAGGTTTGCCTTAGACGCTGGTTACGCAAATTATATTAGAGAAACAGTGCCTAAAACTACTTGGTCAAAGGATTATCTTCAAGAATTATGGGATGAAGAGACTAAATATTTAAAGAGTATCCGTGAAAGTAAAAATGGATATGGTTTCGATGATATTGGAATGGGAGCTGCATATGCCTATTCTACTATGTATCAAAAAATTGTAGAAGGATATAGGAATGGAACAAGAGAAGTGTATGTATGCGATAATCCAGAGAGTGGAAAAAGACGTCTGTTGTCAATGGATGAAGAATTGGAAAAGCTAAATAAAGGTTTTGAGGAACTGATAAAATGGGACAAAATGGTTGCCAAAAGTCAAAAGCAAAATGCAGAAAATAAGCAGAAATTTCAGAATACAAAATTGGATGAATCGTTTGATGCCTTTGATATAAATCAGGCATGTGACTATATTCAAGATTCTTATTTAGAGTTCCGTTCACTTTATCTGGAGCAATATGAAAGAACGGGAGGAAATATAGATATAAAGTCTTTGTTTTCTTATGTTTTAAGAAGCGGAAATCAGGATATGCATAAATATTGTGAATTTCTGTTTGAAAAAATTGGTTTTATTGTTTAATGCGGGCATTAAAATGTTTGAGAAATATTGAAATAATAAGGAAAAAGCATGAGATGGCGGTTGCAAAGCAACAGAGTGAAGCGTGGAGAAAAGCGTTAGATGGAGTGCCGGATAGTTTAAGAATGTTGTTGGAAATAAATAATACTGAAAATGTGCCGGAATATTCAGAAAAACAAAAAAAGCAATATAACGATGCAATCAAGGCTTATGATCATACCGGTAACGGTGTAAGCTGGTCGCAGTTTGAATGGAAAACTTACGATACACAGATGACAGTCACATTTGAGGATTCGGTGAAAGTTGAAAGCATTTCAAAAAATGGAAAGTTTAAGTGTATTATGGAGCCATATCCGGGTAATGAATTAGATTTTTAAAAAGTATTTCATGTAGGAGTCAGAGCATATTACTGACTCCTATGCAGAAAGGAGAACAATTTTATGAGTATAACGAAAGTTGGAAGTTCCTATAATTTCATTTATAACACAAAGACAGGTAAATTATCTACAAAAGATGGCAGCAAAAATGAATTTGTTGATTTTTGCAATGGAGATGTAAAGGGAGAAGATACAGAGACACTGAATCATTTTGATGAGCATACAAGATATCAGTTTACAAGAATGCTGTTTGCATATGGAACCGGAATGACCGGACAGAATCCTTTTGCCAATGATGAGAAAGTCGAGATTACAGCGGATATAGACAGTGCAACCCATACTTCCTTTTATGTGAATGGGCAGAAAGCGTTTACGGCAATTACGGGTATGTCATATCTCCCATCCGAGATTCAAACCTTTGGAACCGTACAGCAGCCATTTAAAACCAGAGGGTACAAACCATATGATCCCAGTACAAACAGTATCACGATTGGGGTTGGAAGCAGATTTAATCTTGGAAATGGATACAGCATGACGGTACAGGAAGATTTTGTCTGGGGCGAGGGCTATGGAAACGGAAGCAAGGCAGATGATGAAAGATGCAATATGATGATAGGTGGTCTGAGCTCCCTGATACATTTTGCGGATCAGCAGTATTTTTCAAGTATGACAGATACATACACCGATTATATTTTAGATTTTCTTGCGTCACAGGGAGTGGATACAAGCAGAGAATTTGTGATAAACGGGACACATTGCGAACTGGTAAATGGGAAAATAAGTGAAGTTGGTAACGATTATGTGGTGCCTAGTTCCATTCAGCAGAAAGCAGTGAAAAGATATGAAGAAAGTATGTCACAGCTTTTGAATAGCGGAACTTGGTATAGATGGTCATAAAAGTAATAGATCACTTGGACCGTTATGGAGAGTGAATAGATTCCGAATGACAGAGGAAAGGACAGCATATCTGCAACAGGAAAAAGAATTTTATACAGTGTTGGCATCCAAAATAGGAGAATAATTTTATGCATGATGCAAAAATGATATTGAAATAGGAGGAACAGAAGTATGTACGTTGGTTCTGATTTAAATACAGTATCTTCATGGTATGGTCAACAAAAAGGCAACAATAGGAAAGCCCCTGCATCTGCGGAAAAGACATTTTATACGGCTGAAACACCAAAGGTATACCAGATATTCACAACAGATAATATGTTGTGGACAGGAGGTAATGGTACAGGTCTTTCTTATTGTCTTAACGATAGCAAAAATGGCTGGTGTTGAGGAAAATGATATTGACAGGCTTTTAGCCAATCCACCAGAAAAGATTGAAATCGAAGTAAAGTATAAAATTGCTGTGACGGTTATGGAACTGCGATTTTGGCTAAAAGATTGTGAATCACCGATATAATCGGGATTTGTGAGTAGAGGGCACTTATGAAAAATAAAAGTATCAATCAAGTTTCCATAATAAATGGTGAAGATGGTCCCACAAGTGTTTTTATATTTGGAGAAGCTCAAAAGCAATCTCTAAAGATTAGAATCCGAAATGCTATCTATCAATCCAGACGAAAAAGGATAGAAAAGAGAATAGCGGCCAACCCGCATACCCTTGCGGAAGTGGTGCAATACGCAAAGGATCATTATGATTTAGTGGAAATCAATCCTGCCGCAACAAATTGGATAGAACGACAGAAAAATCTAAAAGCTAGTTTGATTATGCAGCATAAACCAGAACTTTTGGGCCAAAGGAAGGATATTCCAAAACCAGATTTTCATAATGAAGAATCTGTTAAAAATTTTTTGAATGAAATGGAAATTAGAAATAAATTGATTGACCAAATGCCTGATAATGTAATTCCTATGGATTTTCATTTATATGAAATAAAAATTGGTGAGGATTTAATGGAAATAGAGGTAGATTATACCTGGAATATATTTGGAATATCTTACTCTGGAAATAAGTCGGTCATAAAAAGGTTTAAGAAAATAGCCAGAGATTTATATTGTTATTATGGTGTCAGTGAGGAGGATATAAAGAACCGGACAAAAAGATATTCTTCACTGGTAACGGAATTGAGTTCATAATTCAGAATTTTAAATAGAAGTAGGATTTCTGTATTTTGGAGCGATTGAAGATAAGGATAAGCAATTAAGCGGTTTTTTGGAAGTGCTTGTTTCCTATCATGGCATATCCAAGCTAACGATAGCAAAAATGGCTGATGTTGAGGAACAGGATATTGACAGGCTTTTAGCCAATCCGCCAGAAAAAGTTGAAATCGAAGTAAAATATAAAATTGCTGTGACTGTTATGGAACTGCGATTTTGGCTAAAGGATTGTGAGTTACCAATATAATCATGTGGTGCTTGGGAAACTGGTGGAATAACAGGAAATGTAATTAGAATAAAGAAAGATAGAAGGCGAGTAGCGGATTGGTGTCTGCTGCTCACTTTTCGTTTATGGGGATATGTCGCAATACGACTTTTGAAGTGTTGTATTGCAATCTGTTTTCGGGTATTTCTCGTTGGTATCATTACCATAAAAGCGAGGTGAATTCCATGAAAGCAGAGAAGAAGGAAATCAATATACAGATTGGAAAAAGGTTGCAAACCGCCAGAGAAAACAGTGGATATACGCAGGAAGTTTTTGCAGAGACGCTGGATGTAGGGGTAGAGCATTATCGCAAAATCGAAAGCGGTGTCTATGGCTTACAGCCGGAGAAAATGCTGATCTTGTATGAGAAGTACAGGATTGAGCCGACTTATCTGGTTACGGGGGATACAAATCATAAGGTTGATATTGAACTGTTCCTTGCAAACTGCAGCAGGGAGGAACGGGATGCATTTATAGACCGTATGCTTGCGTATATGAGAAAGCTGATGACAGGCCGTTAAAGCAGCACAGTCTCCGGGATGTATATTTGATCAATATATTTTGAGAAGGAGACGATGTATGAGGGTAGCAATCTGCGATGATAATCAGCAGGACATTGAAAGGATTAGACGCTATACATTGCGTATGATCGATTATGCGGTGGAGTATGTGTTTTATACCAGACCGGAAGAATTATTGAGGGAATGTGCAGATGCGGAGCAAAAGCCGGATATGTACATTCTTGATATTGAGATGCCTGGAATGGACGGACTTGCGGTGGCAAAACAGATCCGTGAGACAGATTCCAAAGCATTGCTGGTGTTTCTTACCAGCTATACCAAATACATGCCAAGTGTATTTGAAGTTGTCACATTTGATTTTATTCCAAAACCAATCTCAGAAGAAAGGCTCCGTGTGCTGTTTGAGAAGGCAGGAACCTATCTGAATCTGACCAATCAGAGTTTTTCATTTAGTTACCGCAGGGTGCGGTACAGTCTGAAGTTTGACGAAATCCTGTATCTGGAAAAGCGGGGGCGTCAGGCGATTATCCACACAAAGAAAATGAAATATCAGTCCAACATGAATTTGAATGAAATATGGGAGAAACTGGATGAGCGCATGTTTGCCGCCGTTCATGGCTCTTTTATCGTTAATTTGAAACATGTTCATTCCGTATCCAGCGGCATGGTCATGCTTACAGACGGCACAGAGCTGGGAGTGACAAGAGGGTACCGGAAGGAGCTGACGGAAAAGCACATAGCGTTTGTGCAGGGAGGAATGTGACATGGCATTATATGGGGTGAGGCTTGTCATAAATCTTTTTGACCTCTGCATTTACCGCAGGTATTTAGAGGAGTTCATCGGAAACAGAAAAACTTCCATGGAGTTTTCGATTCTTCTGCTGATAGTGTGCGAGCTGATTGGAAGTGCGGTGAACCAGATGGGGATAAGCTGGCTGAATTTTGTGACGATGGTTGCAATTCTCTGTGTATATGTCTGCCAGTATGAGGCAGGGATTGTAAGCAGGTTGATTGCGGTTCTGCTGTATATGGGGATTATGGGAGTTGCAGAACCGTTAGGATATTTGTTTAATAAGGCATTCATGGAAAAGGTGTTGGACGATACCACGGTTTCATATTATTTTATCGTGTTTTTTATGGCACTTTTGAAAGCAACTATTGTGGAGGTGTTTTGCAGACTTAAATCTGGAAGAAGCATTCGACTATCAGCAATGCCCAAAGAAACGCAATATATGTTGACAATGATACCTTTATGCAGCCTGATCAGTTGCTTTTTACTGATAGAGGTTGCAAAAGAATTAATCTCAGCACAGATGGTCGTGCTGTGCATGTGCATCATCTTTGTCATTATCATCACTAATTATGTAATTTTTCTGATGATTGAAAAGTATACGACAGTGGAAGAAAAACAGCACGAAGAGGAAATGATCCAGAGGGAAATCTTATACCGGAACGAATACTATCAGGACATGGAACGGTATCAGGAACAGATACAGGACATCCGGCATGATATGAAGAACCGGCTGACGGGACTGCTCGCAGCGGCGGAACAGGGAAGTGCGGAACTGATCAAGGACAGACTGCAGGAAGTATTGGGAGATATCCGGCTGGCAGAAGAGATCATTTATTCCGCAAATCCTGTGGTGAATGCCATATTAAAAGTAAAAAGCGTAAAGGCAAAAGAGAAAGAGATACCGATGCAGGTTACAACGCTGCTCCCCCAGAGAGTATCCGTAGATATCGGGGACATGGGTGTTCTGTATGGGAATCTTTTGGATAATGCGATAGAAGCAGCGATGGCAGTGGAACAGGAAAAACGGTATGTTCATGTGGAATCAAAGTTTCAGGAGGGCAGACTGCTTTTATCCATTAAGAACAGCAAGCCATCCGGGACAAGTTCCTGTCAACAGACAAGCAAAAAAGATAAAATAAAACACGGCAGGGGAATCCGTTCGGTGCGGAAAGTGGCAGAAAAATACGGTGGGGAGCTGATGTTAAAGGATCAGGGGGAACATTTTGAGGCAGTCCTTCTGCTCAACGGAGTTGCAAAACTGGAGTGAGACTGCAACTTATTACAGCAAACCTGCAACTTGTTACAGATAGATTGATTTTTACATGGAAACTGTTAGAGTGAAAACATCAAAAAAAGGAGGGTTTTACTAAAAATGAAGAAAAGAAACTGGATGTACCGACTGAGCAGCAAATCCATGAGTGTGATGGCAGCACTGGCACTTATGGTGACAACCATGGCAACGAACCGTTCCTGCATGTGGTATCTGGGACAGGACAAGATGCCGGAAGATTCCAAAAAACTCAGAAGGTTTTAAATCATGACGAAATGGCTCAGCCATCGTATGGTTGAGCGGGGAATCATAAAAGAGGAGGAGCAGGAATTATACCAGTTTGGAATACGCAATGGTATGATCCTGCTTCTAAACGTTGTGACAGCACTGGTCATCGGCCTGCTTACAGAGCAACTGGCGGTTGTGGCAGTGTTTACCCTGTCTTTTATGGTTCTTCGCAGTTATACCGGTGGATATCACTCAGACAGCAGGGTTTTCTGTTATCTTGGTTCTAATCTGGTGCTGCTGGTTCCGGTTTATACACAGGCTGTGTTTTACAAGACATCGCTGGCATGGCTGCTGGCAGTATTGCTGGTGTCCGCAGGGATCATTTTTTTACTCAGTCCCATGCACAGCAAGAACCGGAAGCTGGATAAAGAGGAACAAAAGCATTTTGGCAGAAAAGCAAGGCTGATCGCAGCTTTGGAACTGGCTGTGCTTGGCATTTTGTGGCATGCAGGCCAGATACCGTATGCTTACGCTGTTTATACGGGAATCTGCATCACGGCACTGTTCATGCTCGTAGGAAAAGCACAGTTATGGATACAATCACATACCGAAAATGGATAGTCCTTTCCGAACATGCGGAAGGGACTTTTTTTCTGGAAAACAGGAGGGATGACAATCCAAGACGGTAACTTATTACAGGTACCGTAAGACTTATTACACTTATATTGAAGCGAACTTTCTTTCCAAGTATAGTACCGCAAAAAGGCTTAGGAGAAGAAAGGCGTGGCATGTTTTTGGGAATTCATGCCGCACCGGATTGCAGGGGGCGGCAGAAAGGGAAAAGTTCATAAGGATAACATCCGGGTGCAGTTTTGCATGCTTTATTTTGCATGGGAACAGCACCTTTTTTTATTGTCTTTTTCCAGTAAAGCAGAACCCAGAGGTCCGCCAGATGTCCTTCATTTCAAAAAAATTACGAAATGGAGGACATTTGAATGTCAGAATGGATCAGGATCAGAGTAAAGGATTTTTATAAAGATGCAGTTGGAGAGCTGGAATACACCTATGTGACCAGAGAAGTCTACGAGGCACTTGCCGATACGTTCCGCAAAGAAGCCCACGCACAGGAAATGCGGGATATCAGACATACGACCAAGGACGGATATACAGAAGGAGAAACGGAAGATCTGGTGGAGCTGACCGGGGAATCGGTAGAGGATACGGTCATCCGGCAGATGGAAATAGAAACCCTGCAGAAAGCAATGCAGTCACTCACCCCGGTGCAGAGAGAGCGGCTGCATTTTTATTTTTTTGAGGGCATGACATACCGGCAGATTGCAGCGAAAGAAGGGGTTGGAGAGAAGAACATCCGGGAGAGCATAAACGGTGCGGTAAAGAAAATAAAAAAATTTTTTGATTAATACCCCCTCAAAACGTGTTTTTCTGTGAGTACCTTATGAGAGGAACTTTTTCTGGACAGATGGTCTCTTCCGGGAATCCTCTCATGTCTCGTGTGTGGATACGACACAGGCAGACAAAACGCACCTTGAAAAATGCCGGAGAGGAATACAGGACTCCGAGCGCAGGATGGAATCACGCCATATCCTGCCAGCCATATCCAGCAGTTCAGATACGTTAGCCGTTTCATGAGCCGTAACCGGGGCGCAGTGACACTCCTGCAGCAATCGGGCAGATGTTCTTTCTGCCAGCCATGCTGTGAAAAAGATCGCATCTAAGGAGCCGAGCGGGAAAGCCGGGGTACAGCCTGTCTGTGGTGGACAGGCGCGAAGAGGGGAATGGCCTATAATGATACACCTTGAGATTAGCCAGCACGCAGTGGTGGAGGTGAGATACCTGTGATGTCTGCCTGTCCGAGTGGCAGGGACCAAAGATAGTCTGGACTGACTGCCCATGAAATGCCGGCTTTGGAATTTTTTCTTCTCTGTTTTGGCGGCGTTTCGGTTCCGGGGAGTAGTGACGAATAGGGACAGACACTTTTTATTTATGAAGTGAAGGATTATGGCAGTAAGACTTAATTACAGAAACCATGCGGCGGAGGGGAACTTCCGCCGTATTCTTGTGGGGTTAAGAAAAACTGAAAAATGGGGAATGGAGGAAAACAGGAGATGAAGAAAGAAGATACCGAAATGATGTTAAGGATTTTTGAAACGGAGAGGGCAGGATATGCCTATCTTTATCCGAGTGATGGAGGGGAGAGGAAAGAGGACTATATCTCGACCACGGCAGAAAATATCGCAAATTATATCGGCAGCCACATGTTTGAGGCTGAAAAGATCGTCATCACAGATATGTGTGACAGGCTGATATTAGATACCTGCGGCTATTTTATCAATAGCTGTCCGAATCAGGAATTCTGCAAGGAAATCAATCCGTTCTTAATCCCAATCCAGATGGGAGAAAAGGACGCAGGAGAGGTGCTTTCAGTCAGCAGGGATGTATCGGAACAGTATTTCCGGGAAGAAGATGAGGCTGCAACCATGGCTGAAATCGGGATGATGTAAAGGTGTTTCTTCTGGGCAAAAGTGTTTGGCTTGGGAGAATGAATTTAACGTTCTTAAATTGCGGGAGGAAAAAGGGAAAAGATGATGGAAGGCGGAGCGAATGAGGTGCGGTATAAGATTGCCGAATTTCTCTTAAAAAGGATGCATGAAGATAAGCTGTTAACCGAGGAAGAATGGGAAAAAATCCGGGTTTTGAATGTCAAGACTTTCTCCCCGGAATTAGCAAAAGTATATCTGTAATAACACTGGATATATAAAGGACTATGTGGTAGTGTATGTTGCTGACAGGGAGTGCAAACCCTTGAAAATACTGGGAAAGGAGAAAAAAGCATGGCAAAAAAAGTGACTGTCATAAAGGCAGCAAAAGCGCAGAAACATACACAGGAAGAACGCAGGCTGAAAGTGTGCGGATATGCCAGAGTCAGTACCGGCAGTCAGGCACAGGCAACTTCCTATACTGCACAGGTCGAGTACTATACGGAAAAGATCGAGAGCAACCCCCTGTGGGAGTTTGCAGGGGTGTATGCGGATGAAGGAATCAGCGGAACAAACGTAAAGCACAGGGATGAGTTCCAGATGATGATTTCAGACTGTGAGGATGGGAACATCGACCTGATCCTTACGAAATCCATCACAAGATTTGCAAGAAATACGGTGGAATGCATCCAGACCATCCGAAAGCTGAAGGAGATCGGCGTTGGAATCTACTTTGAAAAAGAGAATATCAACACGCTGTCAGAAAAAAGCGAGCTGTTCATTACCATCCTGGCATCGGTGGCGCAGGGGGAATCAGAAAACATCTCAAGCAACAACCGCTGGGCGATACAGAAACGCTTTCAGGATGGAACCTATATCATATCCACGCCAGCGTATGGCTATGGAAAAGACGAGGATGGAAATTTAGTCATCATAGAATCCGAGGCAGAAACCGTAAGGTGGATTTATGAGTCTTACTTAAACGGCATGGGAGTGTATGTGATAGCAAAGGCACTGAACCAGAAAGGCATTCCAACAATCCGGGGTGCAGAAAAGTGGCAGGACGGGGTGATACAGGACATTCTGAAAAATCCCATTTATGAGGGAGATATGCTTCAGCAGAGGACATATACAGAAACAAGGTTCCCATTTGTCCGCAGGGTAAACAACGGACAGAGAAACCAGTATCTCATCAAAGACAGCCATCCGCCAATCGTCACACATGAGGAGGCAGAAGCGGTACGCAACCTGATGGCATACCGGGTGGATGTACTGCACATGAACAAGAGTGACTACACCAAAAGATACCTGTTTTCCGGCAGAATCATCTGCGGAGAGTGCGGAAGAACCTTCCGGCGGCAGAAAATCTACATCGGGAAACCCTATGAGAAAATCATCTGGACGTGCAGCGGACATGTGGAGGATAAAGAGCGCTGCTGCCTGAAAGCCATCCGGGAGGATGTGCTGCACCAGGCTTTTACAGACATGTGGAACAAGCTGTACACCAATCAGGGAACGATATTAGAGCCGCTGTTAAAAGAGCTGACAGAACTTGTGGCAGCAAGGCAGGACAGTGAGGAAATCAGACAACTGGATAAGGAAATCAAAGATATAAGCGGGCAGAGCCAAATCCTAAACCAAGTCATGAGGAAAGGATATATGGACTCTGCTCTTTTTATGGAGAGCAGTAGCAAGCTTGGCTGGCAACTGACGGAATGCAGGAGAAAAAAGACACTTTTGACCAGAAAGCTGAGAAGGACAAAAGAAATCGTGCGGACCGAACAGCTTATCCAACTGATCGCAGAACAGGACGGATTAATGGAGGAGTTTGACGAGCAACTGTTTAAAATGACAGCGGAGAAGATCGTGGTCTCCAAAGAACACGACATCACCTTCTGCCTGTACAACGGACTGAAACTGACGGAGAGGGGAGGTGGACAGGATGCAGTGGCACATGCCAATCGGCTATAAAGTTGTGGATGGAAAAATCACCATCTGCGAAGAGCAGAGAAAGATTGTGGAACAGATATTTACAGACTATGACAGCGGAGTGGCGGCAGGCAGGATCGCCCAGAACCTGAAAGGGAGAAAAATATGCAATGCAAAAGGGAAAGTGTCCTGGACCCATGCATCCATTGGCAGGATACTGGAAAACCCAAGCTACCTTGGCACAGAATACTATCCGCAGCTCATAGGAGAGGAACTGTTTGAGAGAGTCCAGCGCAGACGGGAAAAGGTGAGGGCAGAGCTTGGAAGGGCAGACCACCGGTCCGGCAGGGATGAGAGAATCCTCTTCGGAGGTGTCATCTGGTGTGCAGAATGCGGGGCAGTATGCAGCCATATCCAGCCGAGCCACAAAAAAGAGCGTGGCGGCACTGCCAAGTGGAAGTGCAAGAGTTATGTGATTGGCAGAGCAAAAAACTGCAGGAACAGTTTTATTACAGACGGGCAGGCAAAGCAGGTGTGTGTGGAAGCCATCAATGCAGTGATACGAAACAAAGGCCTGCTCCGGGTACAAAGGCAGGAGGAAAAGGTCAGCCCTCAGTACCGGGTTCTGGAGCGGAACCTGCAGCGGATGAAAGAAGAACAGGAACGCACAGAAACAGACCTGATGAAATTGCTCTATGAAAGGGCAGAGGAACGCTACCGGACACTGGAGGTCAGGGATGGGGAGTTCCGGACAGAGGAGATCAAAAACATCCTTGCAGGAAAAAAGGAACTGGAAACATTTGATGAAAACTTATATAGAAAAATAATCGCACGCATCTGGGTGCATGGTGGAAACATGGCAGAAGTAGAGCTTATCAATGGGAGCCGTGTCACAGCCGGATACAAGGATTAGGAGGGAGAGCAGATGGCAGAAACAGCAAAAAAGATCAGCATGATACCTGCCAAGGTGCAGTATGACCGGAATGTGAAACTGTCAGAGAAGAAAATGAAGGTCGCTGCCTACTGCCGTGTCAGTACGGAACTGGAAGAGCAGGACAGCAGCTATGAGGCACAGGTGGAGTATTATACCAGCAAGATATCCGAAAATGAAAACTGGAAAAATGCCGGCATCTATGCGGATGACGGAAAGAGCGGAACAAACACCAAAAAGAGGGCAGACTTTAATGCCATGATACAGGATGCCCTTGCCGGAAAGATCGACATGATCCTTACAAAGTCGGTCAGCAGGTTTGCGAGGAACACGGTAGACTCGCTGGTGACCATCCGAAAACTGAAGGAAAAGAACGTGGCGGTGGTGTTCGAGAAAGAGGGGATCAATACACTGGAGGGAACCGGCGAAATCCTTATCACCATCTTAAGCAGCCTGGCACAGGAGGAGAGCCGCAACATCAGTGAGAACATCCGCTGGGGAGTCGTGAGGAAATTTGAAAAAGGCAAGGTCATCGTAAACTGCACAAAGTTCATGGGATACACCAAAAACGAGGATGGTGACCTGGTCATCGTACCCGAAGAGGCAGAGATCGTAAAGCTGATCTTCCGCCTTTATCTGGAAGGCTACAGTACCGGGAAGATCGCAAAGCATCTGGAAGAGCAGGGAATCAAGACCGCCACAGGGCAGGACAAATGGCATTCCACAGTAATAGACAAAATGCTCCGCAATGAAAAATACATGGGAGATGCACTCCTGCAGAAAACCTACACGGTGGATTTCATGACAAAAAAGAAAGTCAAGAACACCGGACTCGTACCGCAGTATTATGTGGAAGATGACCATGAGGCAATCATACCGAAAGAACTGTTCTACAGGGTGCAGGAAGAGATGATGCGGAGGGCATCCTTATGCAAGGCGGCTGTCACCCGGAAGAAAAACCAGAGGAGCAGGTATTCCTCCACCTATGCACTGACCGGCATGCTGATCTGCGGAAAATGCGGACAGGAGTACCGGAGGGTCACCTGGGCGAGAAACGGGAAAAAGAAAGTGGTCTGGAGATGCAGCAACCGGCTGACCAACGGAGTGAAGAAATGCGGGGAATCCGAGACACTCGAAGAGAACGCATTAAACAGGGCGGTGATGGAAGCCATCCACAGGATCACAAGTGATGATATGGAATTTATGGAAAACTTCCGGCAGAACATCATCCATGTCATCGGGAGCTACAGCACCGCAAAAGAGTCCGGAGAATACGAAGAAAAGATAAAAGAAAAGCAGGATGAGATGGTGGCACTGATTGCAGAGAATGCAAAGACCGGCTCTTACACACCGGAGTTTGATGAACGCTACCGCACCATAGCAGAGGAAATCAATGCCTTAAAAGAGGCACAGAAAA
>ENA-OROR01001641-OROR01001641.1-human-gut-metagenome-genome-assembly--contig:-NODE-1641-length-13369-cov-3.608908_pt1 | contig 13369 bp, 10 predicted proteins | sample MGYA00242135_ERZ509060 | MGnify/ENA primary metagenome ERZ509060 (study PRJEB26280, sample SAMEA2338742) | human gut metagenome | biome: human gut; feature: human-associated habitat; material: faeces... | reverse complement strand
CTGCGCAGTGCACTTGAAGAATGGGGCAGACTGATTCCAAACGCCTGATATACGCTCATCACAAATCCGGAACAGTCCGCTCCGTTTGTCAGGCTGCTGCCACCATAAACATAGGGATTTCCCACAAACTGAGCTGCATAGTTCACGACTGCCTGTCCATTGGAAACTGTTTGCAGTTTCGCTGTTGTATTACTGCCGAATGAACTGCTGCTTTGCCCCTGACTGCTTCCCTGTACTTTGTCATTTTTTTGTTGCGCCTGTTGCGCATTTTGTGTCTGCTGCCGTGCCATTGCTTTTGCCGCTTCTTCCTGTGTCTTTCTCGCTGCTTCCGCTGCCTTTCTCTCTTCCTCTTCGCGTGCTTTTCTTGCCGCTTCCGCCGCGGCTGCTGCCGCCTGGCGCTCCGCCTCCTCTCGCTCTAATCTCTCTTTCTCTTCCTCCTTCGACTCTGCCACGCGAAACTCCGTCCGGACCGTCACATAATCTCCCGAAACATATCCTAAGCCTTCCTCCGTCGACACACGGTACCACCCGTACTCATCCAGCGCATCATAGACGACCACATCCTCGCCCTCCGGCAGCATGGTAAGCACGGATGCCTCAGTTCCCGGTTCGGTACGCACAAACAACGTCGTAGTCGTTACCGTCGCATATCGTGTGCTGACACCCCGCGCCAGATCCTCATCCCCGACCTTTACATATTCCGCTTTCACATAAGCGTTTTCCACCGAACCTGAACTGACCAGATACCATTCCTCTCCTGCCTCATCCAAAACTGTTTCCAACACCGTTGCCGCACTGTTATTGTACAGCTTTCCGAGTGCCTCACTTTCCACGGAAGGTTCCGCGCGTAAATTCACATAATTTAACACGGATGCGATACCGATATCAGCATATTCAGATGTACTCTGCGGTGATTCACGTTCTTCGATGTCTGCTTGGTCATTCCCAGCAGCATCATTGTCTGTATTTTTTTCCTGTACTTCCAGTTTCATGCGTTCTTCATTCAGCGCACACAGATCCCATGCCACATCTTCATACACCACACTTCCATACCCTGCCGCATACACCACGCTGCCATGTCCTGCTGCAATCACTCCTGCCAGTAAAAATGCTACGATCTTGTTTCTTTTTTTCATTATGTAGAAATCCTCCATTTACAGATATTTACTTTTTGTTAAGTAAATATTACATATTTGTTTCATTTTGACGTATCTGCATTGTAACAGAGGATGATGTGCGATTCTACAAGTAGATATTTCCAGTTTCTATGGCAGGGGTTATGTGGAAGGGTTCGGGTGTTAAAAAATAAAAACCACCTTTTGACACCCGAACCCTTTCACGCAAAAAACCGCGCATCCAAAACGGTATGTTACGTTTTAGACGCACGGGTTTTCAGGTAATATATTAATTTATGTACATTTTATGCAAATGGATTCTCTGTCGGATATGGCAGGGATGCAGGCTGATTGTAGTTAATATCTTCCATCGGAACGCCAAGATATTTGAATACTTCAAACAGTGCTTTTCCGTAATGTCCGAATGCAACTGCTCCGTGATGCGGATAGTTTTTCTCGATCAGTACATGGCGGTAGAATCTTCCCATCTCAGGAATTGCAAATACACCGATGGAACCGAAGGAACGTGTTGCTACCGGAAGTACTTCGCCCTGTGCCACGTATGCGCGGATCTTATTGTCGGATGTAGACTGCAGACGGTAGAATGTGATATCGCCCGGTGCAATGTCTCCCTCTAAAGTACCGTTTGTCACTTCGACCGGAAGGCTTCTTGCCATGATCATCTGGTACTTCATCTCACAGCTTGCAAGTTTCTTAGAGCAGGTATTTCCACAGTGGAATCCCATGAATGTATCAGTATGTTTGTAATCAAATTTTCCTTTGATGGACTCTTCATACATATCTTTCGGTACAGAGTTGTTGATGTCAAGTAAAGTTACTGCATCCTGGCTCACGCAGGTTCCGATGAACTCACTCAGTGTTCCGTAGATATCAACCTCACAGGAAACCGGGATTCCGCGTCCGGTCAGACGGCTGTTTACATAGCATGGTACAAATCCAAACTGTGTCTGGAATGCTGGCCAGCATTTTCCGGCGATGGCTACATATTTGCGGTAACCTCTGTGCTCCTCTACCCAGTCGGTCAGTGTCAGCTCATACTGTGCAAGTTTTGCAAGAATCTCCGGTTTTTTATTTCCGGTGCCAAGCTCTTTTTCCATATCTGCAACAACTTCCGGGATACGCGCATCTCCTGCATGTTTGTTAAATGCCTCAAATAAATCTAACTCAGAGTTCTCCTCAATTTCAACACCAAGGTTGTATAACTGCTGGATCGGAGCATTACATGCAAGGAAGTTTAACGGTCTTGGTCCGAAAGAAATGATCTTTAACTCGGATAATCCAATAACAGTTCTTGCAATCGGCAGGAAATCATGGATCATATCTGCACAGTCTGCTGCGTCACCTACCGGATATTCCGGAATATATGCATGTACATTTCTTAATTTTAAGTTGTAGCTTGCATTTAACATACCACAGTATGCATCACCACGTCCCTGGATCAGGTTGTCCTGTGTCTCCTCCGCTGCTGCGACAAACATCTTCGGTCCCTCGAAATGTTTTGCAAGCAGTGTCTCGGAGATCTCCGGTCCAAAGTTGCCAAGATATACGCAGAGTGCGTTACATCCTGCTTTCTTGATGTCCTCTAATGCCTGTACCATGTGGATCTCGCTCTCCACGATACAGATCGGGCACTCATAGATATCTGCTGCACCGTATTTATCTGTGTAGGCCTTTACCAATGCCTCTCTTCTGTTTACAGATAATGACTCCGGGAAGCAGTCACGGCTGACTGCCACGATACCAACTTTTACTTCTGGAATGTTATTCATTTTGTTTTCCTCCGCTTTCTTTTTTTCTGTACATACTTCATTTTTTCTATAAAAATTTATTCTCTGACATTTAAATTTTTGCCGATGAGTCCGATATGACTTCCCTCCGGCAGCCCGCCCTCGGCATGACCGATCAGCCATTTATTCTTTGCTGTAAGAAGTGCATCCTCCCCGCCGGCGTGTGCCTCATCCAACGGATAATTGGTGCCCTTCGGCAGAATGACTGCCACTTGGAATCCTGCATCGTCCACATGACATGGTGCATAATGCAGTGTGGTCGCATACACCTCCACGGCTGTTCCTGCCGGGATGCGGAATGCTTCCATTTTCGATGTCTCATAGGTAAAATCATCGGTCACATCTGCCTCTGAACCTAATATTAAGACCGCATCGGTTGCCGCAAGATTGATCTCTGAGCTGCGGTGATATTCCACTGCATTTAAAAGCACATTGTGTCCATTACAGTATCCGATCTGAATCGGCAGTTCTCCGTAAAAGACTTTCTCAATCTCCTTTGCCACCGGCAATGCCTCTAATTCTGCGATCGACGGCTCGTAAACTACATCAGATGGAACCGGCATCTTTTTCATTGCCTCCGTCAATGCTGAAAAATCAATATTCCGGATTACTTTCCCATATTTGCGGAAACGCGTATCCGTAACTTCATAAATCTGCATGTTCTATTCCCTCTTTTCTTATCTTCTATCTCATTTGCCCTGCAGGTTTTCTTTCCTGCATAAGCAAATTTTTTCTGGTATCCGGCTGTTACTATTCAAAACAGTCAGGAACAATACCCTTTCCTGTCCGTCAGATGATCTTGTCAAACAGATCTTTACATGCCGGATAAATATTTTTAAACTGCTGGTAGCGTGCCTCATATTTTGCAGCAAGTTCAGGATCCGGCTCCACCGTATCGACCACTTTTACGATTGCGGCTGCTGCAGATTCCACATCTTTGTACTCACCACATGCAACGGCTGCAAGCATTGCGCCTCCTAAAGATGGTCCCTCTTCCGTCTCAAGCACATCTACTTTGATATTTAATACATTTGCAATGATCTTTTTCCAGAGAGGACTCTTTGCCCCGCCTCCGCAGATCTTTGTGCGCTCGATTGGAATACCAAGTGTTTTTGCCACTTCGAAGGAATCGCGAAGTGCAAATGCAACACCCTCTAATACTGCCTGTGTCATATCCGCTCTTGTCGTATCCATCGTCATGCCAATAAAAGTGGCCCTCGCATTCGGGTTATTGTACGGGGAACGCTCCCCCATCAGATACGGCAGATAGTATACATGGTTTTCGCCAAGTTTTGTGATCGCTTCCTGCTCTTTTTTGTAATCTTTGGTTCCGATGATCTCATCCATCCACCATTTGTTACAGGACGCTGCGGATAACATACATCCCATCAGATGATAAGCTCCATTTGCATCACAGAATGCATGTAGTGCATTGTGCTTATCCACACCAAATTTTGCAGAAGAAATAAAGATCGTTCCACTTGTTCCAAGTGAAATGTTGCACTTTCCATCTCCGACAGTTCCGGTTGCAACTGCAGCTGCTGCATTATCTCCCGCACCGGCTGCCACCTTCACATTCTCAGATAAGCCCAGTTCTTTTGCAATCTCCGGTAAGACCGTACCGACACATTCATAGCTCTCATATAACTTCGGCAGCATGTCGGTCGTAATGCCGCAGATTTCACACATTTCTTTCGACCAGCATCGGTTCTTCACATCCAAAAGCAGCATACCGGACGCATCCGAAACATCCGTACAGTGCTCTCCGGTCAGCTTATATGCAAGATAATCTTTTGGCAGCATGATCTTTTTGATCCTTGCAAAATTCTCCGGCTCTTTGTTTTTTACCCAGAGAATCTTTGGTGCGGTAAAACCGGTAAATGAAATATTTGCCGTATATTCTGACAATGTTTCTTTGCCGATCTCATTATTTAAGTAATCGCACTCCTCTGTTGTCCTGCCATCATTCCACAGTATCGCCGGTCTTATCACCTCATCCTTGTCATCAAGAATTACCAGTCCATGCATCTGACCGCCAAAACTGATTCCGGCAACTTCTTCTTTCGGAAAACCTTCCAAAAGTTCTTTTAACCCCTGCATCGTCTCTTTGTACCAGTCTTCCGGTTTCTGTTCCGACCAGCCCGGATTCGGGAAATAAAGAGGATACTCTCTTGATACGATATTTTTTACATTTCCGGCTGCATCCATTAAAAGCAGCTTCACGGAAGATGTTCCAAGATCAATTCCTATGTACAACATACCGCTCTCCTTTTTACAAATCACTTCATTGTGTGCTCGTGCACGTTTTATTTATCATACATCCGGGATGACCATTTTGCAATATACTTTTTGTACATTTTTTCATATTTATTTTTGTTTACATTTACTTATACATTCATTTTTCACATTATTTCAGCCATGTGCACTTCCATCCGATTCGTAGAACACTTCTTTTTCCTGTTCCCATCTATGTGCACATGCACACAAGTTGACAATGTATTGTTTTTTATGTTATCTTTATTTGTATGAATGATGTTGGCATCATAATGAATCAATTGAAATAAAAAGGGGTTTTTCTATGGCTACCATGAAGGAAATTGCAGAGCTTTCCGGTGTTTCACGCGGCACTGTGGACCGTGTGTTAAATCACCGCGGCATTGTCAACGCCGAGACAGAACGGAAAGTTTTAGAAATTGCAAAGCTTTTAGACTATCAGCCAAACAAGGCTGGTATTGCGCTTGCAGCGCAAAAGAAAAAATTAAAAATCGGTGTCCTGCTTTTCGGCGCAGAAAATCCGTTTTTTGATGAGGTCATGGACGGTCTTCGCCAAAAACTTGAAGAACTGTCCATTTACGGATGTACCGTGATTGAACGCCGTATTTCTTTTGATTTACAAAGTCAGCTTCAGACGATCGATGAACTGCTAAAAGAAGAGATCCATGGACTGATCCTCTCTCCCTACAATGATCCTGCCATACAGGAAAAGATAGATTTGCTCTGGGAAAACGGTATCCCCTGCATTACGATCAACACCGACATGCCTGATTCGAAACGGATTGCCTATGTCGGCAGCGACTACCACAAATGCGGGCAGACCGCCGCAGGGTTATTGCATCTGTTTTCCGGAGATTATGCAAGTGTCGGTATCGTGACCGGCTCTCACAATGTTCTCTGCCACGAAGAACGTATCAGCGGTTTTACCTCCCATCTTCATACAAAGCATCCAAATATCCGCATTGTGGATGTCGTGGAAAATGGCGATGATGATTATAAGAGTTACGAAGTAGTTTCTGACCTCTTAGACCGCCACCCGGATTTGTCTGCACTTTATTTTACAGCAGCCGGCGTCTATGGTGGATGCCGTGCAGTTTTAAACGCATCCCTGCAGCGTCCTCTTAAGATCATTACATTTGATGCTGTTCTATCGACCTGTGAAATGATACGAAACGGCGTAATCTCTGCCACAATCTGCCAACAGCCGGATGAGCAGGGTGCACGCTCCCTCTCCCTTTTGGTAGATTATCTGCTGACCGGAAAACTGCCGGAAAACCGCTGCATTTACATGGATCTAAGCATTAAAATAGCGGAGAATCTTTAAGAGATGTGCTTCTTTCCTTTTTTTTGCACTCCGGTAGAGCAGAATCGCACTGATCACATCCGCCACAAAAAAGAAATGCAAAATAAAATAGATCACGGAAGCTGTCTTAGATATCTCCCCTGTTTTTCCCAGCCGCAGGGCAGCACTGATTCCGTACATGGAAGACGTGATCATCAGAAAAAAATCTCCTATCGCCAGCATCAGGATCAAAAACTGTGTGAGCATTATATTTTTCTCCGTTATTATGATAAGCGATTGAAGATAAAAAAGGAAGTTGTCCATTTGTACTATAAGAACGAGATCTTTTTGTATCATTCTTCACCCCCGCGCATATACTATTGCGGGAGGTGAACTGATGATTGCCTGGTTTTGTTATCTGATTCTAAAATTCAAGGATTCTTCGCACAGCTTCACAATACGTGCATAAACTATAAAAAACTCTTCCGGTAATTCCATGCAAAACTGTTCAAATCTCTATCTTCTTTCAACCATTGCCTGCCAGCTGGCTGACTGCATGTCGGAGGATGATCTTGCTATCCTTGCCGCTGATCTGGTTGTGCTCAGTGACATGCTGGCAAATATCGCCGCAAGAAATGCTGTCTGCGAAAAAACAAATTCACCGGATTCCTGATTTTTCAGGAACCGGCGTTTCTTTTATCCCGGCAGTTTCCGGTACCATTCGCTGTCTTTCTAAATACGAATGATAAACCATACGTTGAACCTGATATCATCGTTATTTGTAACAAGTCTAAGTTGGATGACCACAGATGCAACAGTGCATCGGACTGAATCATCGAGATTGCATCCCCAGCAGATCAATACAATTTTGATGACGATATACAGGTATGTATTTACGATAATCTTACAATCAACATTACAGAGCTGTTAAGATAAATCTGACTCTATTTATGCCTCTTTTTTTCTTTTTATTTTGCTTATTTACCATTTCATCTATGCAAACCAAAATATACTGTCGCCATTTATTTACATTTTTAAAGTATCGCATTTTGTTTTTTATAGTAACAAAATAATACACTAGTAACACGCTATAAATCAGGAATAATACCCACCTAGCCGGCATTCCTATTTCTGATAGCATAGTAACGCATAGAGTTATTACTGCTACCATCAATGCCAACATTGTAATTGCAAACGACATTACAGCTATATAATCATCCTCTAATGCCTCTGCCTTAAGTTTTAAAAGCATATCCTTATCCTCTTTTATTGGGTAAAGATGTTTTTTTACATACTTAATTTCATTCTCGTTCAAAACAAAATTTTCTTCAAGTCTATCACACATCTTCTCAAAGCTATTTTTTTGAACTTTCTTCATATATTTTATCATTCCTTTCATGGCAACGCTATCATACTACAACATTCTTCAACGTGCAAACCCTCTATATTTTTCTCACACCATTCTCAACTGCCTATTCTTCTCCTCCACCAGTCATGCAATCCATGAACCTGCCGAAAAAAGCCTTTAAAACAAACAACTAATAAAGCCCTGCAAAAACGACTTTCTCCATATGAAATAGAAAAATACACAGTAATGTGTAACTCTCAAATAAAACATGCGGATAACATATATCACTACAATTAGTATAATATCATTGCCTGGCTATTACAAATATGTTAAAATCAACGTAATACTACAAGTTAAATATAAAAGAGAAATTTATATATTTATCTCAACAGACAACATTAACACAAGTTATACTATTATCGATACTATATTTGCAATGGCCTCTCGACAACATAATATGCTTACCCAGGCAGCTGGAGGACGTGCTCTCATCTGATCCGAGCCTTACGGAAAGGATGATTATTATGGTTTCATGGAATGACTTATTTACTTTTGTCATCATGTTGATGGCGATTCTGACTTACATAGATACCCACAGAAAACATAAGAAATAGCCGTCCTGCTCTCTGGTAAAGTTTAGGAACGGCTATCTCTTGATAACTTAGTATTAAATTCGCCGGGTCGGGTGAAGTGCACTCACCTTCCGGCTGCCTCGTTAAGTATATTATATGTCATATATATTTTTTTGTCAAACAGCCATCATCAAAATGTAAAGGAGGTATACACTATGCCATTTTCAAAAGAAAACACCTACACAACCGATTACATCTATTCTCTCCCGGAAGGACAGCGTGCAGAACTGATCGATGGTGTTATTTATGATATGGCACCACCAAACAGATTGCATCAAGAACTTGTTATGAATTTATCCGCAGAAATCCGTGAGTATATCAGTAAAAACAATGGATTTTGTAAGGTCTATCCTGCCCCATTCGCCGTTTTTCTGAATAAGGATGATAAAACATACGTTGAACCTGATATCAGCATTATTTGTGACAAGTCTAAGCTGGATGATCGTGGATATAATGGTGCACCGGACTGGATCATCGAGATTGCGTCTTCAGGTACGAAACGAATTGATTACGGTGTGAAGTTATTCAAATACCACTCTGCCGGTGTACGCGAATACTGGATCGTAAATCCACTGACCAGGACAGTAAATGTTTATGATTTAGAAAAAGAAGAACTGACAGATCTGTACAGTTTTGATGACGATATACAGGTATGTATTTACGATGATCTGACGATCAACATTACAGAGCTGTTAAAGCAATAGAATACACGCTCTGCGAACATTCTATTGTCATGAATAAATCAGGACTTCCTTCAATGGTGGTCCTTATTTTATATCAGTATGACATAAAATATGTCACCAAATGCAACACGAAATTTAAAAAGTGCCGTAAATACGGCACTTTACGAGTGGACCTGACGGGAGTCGAACCCGTGTCCAAAAACCAATCCCCTGTCCTTCTACGAGCGTATCCTATGTTTTAACATTCCCTCTGCCAGACCTGCGTAGGCACAGTTCCGGTTTCAGTAGCTTCATCGTACGCCCGCAGGCTCAAAGCTTTGCCTGCGTCGTTTCTCACATAGTCGAAGCCTGGGTCCTAAAGTGTGAGTGCTCTAGGTCAGACTGCTGCCATTAGGCAGCGTATGCTAAATTATCTTCAGCGTTTAATTTTAATTTTGGAATTTGACGCATCCCGTGCGACTCGCTTCTCCAGCTTCATGATCCCTGTCGAAACCATTACAAGCCCATAAATATATATTTCAGATGCAGCCCTTTCATACACAAGATATCATTTCCTGTGAATCAAAAAGACCACATCATCCATTCTTTTTCCATAAATTTCTTTAGTACAGATTCTTTACTTTGAAATCCCGCTCCGCCTCACGCCGCATATCCTTCTTTGCAATATCCTGACGCTTATCATACTGCTTCTTACCTTTTGCAAGCGCAATATCAACTTTCACAAGACTTCCTTTAAAGTATACCTCAACCGGCACTAAAGTATAACCCTTTTCTGCGATTTTTCCGACCAGCTTGCGGATCTCTGACTTGTGCATCAGAAGCTTCTTCGGACGCAGCGGATCGCGGTTGAAGATATTTCCCTTTTCATAGGGACTGACGTGCATGCCATAAATAATGACTTCTCCGTTCTCGATACGGATAAACGCTTCCTTGATACTGCATTTTCCCATGCGCATGGATTTTACTTCCGTGCCATGCAGCTCAATGCCAGCTTCATAACGCTCCTCTAAGAAAAAGTCATGGTAGGCTTTTTTGTTGTTCGCAATCAGTTTTTTTTCTGTCTTTGCCATCATGCCCTTCCTTTCTTATCCAATATCCAGCCTGTATAGTATACCCCGAAATGCCGGGGAACGCAAGATGATTTTTTATTCTTCCTCATTCTCCCGCACCACACGAAAGTCGATTGTACGCAGTATCTTGTCAGTTCCTGTCACCATGACATGTACGCGCTGTCCTAGTTTATAGCGGATGTTCGTCACCTCGCCAACCAACTCATAAGTACTTTCATTATAATGGAAATAATCATCTACAAGTGTTGTCACATGTACGAGTCCCTCCACCGTATTCGGAAGTTCCACATAAAATCCCCATTCGGTCACGCCGGAGATCACACCCTCAAACACCTCACCGATACGCTCTGACATATATTCCACCTTTTTCAGCTTGTCGGTCTCACGCTCAGCCTCATCCGCGCGGCGCTCCATCTCGCTCGAATGTTTCGCAACTTCCGGCAGGATCTTGTCATAATGCTCTATTTTCTTTGCATTCATCCGTCCGCGCAGATTGTCCTTGATAATACGATGGATCTGCAGATCCGGGTATCTGCGGATCGGTGATGTAAAATGACAGTAATAAGGTGTTGCCAGTCCAAAATGACCGGTGCTCATGGTCGTATACTTTGCCTGCTTCATGGAACGCAGTGTCAGCCGGCTGATCAGTGCCTCCTCCGGCGTTCCATCGATCTTTTGCAGCAGCTTCTGCAGTTCTTTCGGATGCACTTCGTCCTGTCCGATATGGATAGAATAACCAAAATTATTGATAAATGTCGATAACTTCTTGATTTTTTCAGTATCCGGGTTGTCATGTGTACGGTATACAAACGGCAGTTCCTGCCAGAAATAATCCTGCGCTACCGTTTCATTGGCGATCAGCATGAAATCTTCGATGATCTTCGTTGCAACATTCCGCTCGTAAGGCTTAATCTCGACCGGTTTTCCCTTGTCATCGAGCACGATCTTCGTCTCCGGAAAATCAAAATCGATCGAGCCGCGCTTCATACGTTTTTTGCGCAGAATCGCAGCCAGTTCCTGCATCAGTTCAAACATCGGAACCAGTTCTTCATACTCTCTGATTTCATTTTCATCATGATCTTCCAGAATCTTTTTCACACTGGTATAACTCATGCGGCGGTCTACTTTGATCACGGACTCTGCAATCGTGTGATCGATCACATTTCCTTTTGTATCGATCGTCATCACACAGCTTAAGGTCAGACGGTTTTCGCCTGCATTTAAAGAACAGATCCCATTTGACAATTTATGCGGCAGCATCGGGATCACGCGGTCGACTAAATAAACAGATGTACCGCGGGATAATGCCTCCACATCCAGTGCGCTGTGCTCCTGCACATAGTTTGAAACATCCGCAATGTGCACGCCAAGCTTATAGTTATCTCCCTCTTTTGTCAATGTGATCGCATCGTCAAGATCCTTCGCATCCTCCCCGTCGATCGTGACCGTCTGCCAGTCCCTGAAATCCATGCGTCCCGCCATATCTGCGGTGCTGACATCGTTCGAGACATTTTCCACCTGATGCATGATCTTTTCTGAAAATTCTACCGGCAGGTCGTAAGCCTTTACGATAGACATAATGTCTGTCCCCGGATCATTGATATGACCAATGATCTCAACCACTTTCCCTTCCGGTTTTCTTCCCTCTTTGCCGTAGTCCGTGATCTCGACCACGACCTTATGTCCGCTGACAGCTCCTTTCGAACGCTCCTGCGGAATAAAAATATCTGAACCGAATTTAGGATTGTCCGGCACGGCAAATCCAAACGTCTTACTTTTTTCATAAGTACATACGATTCGTGTGGTACCGCGGGATATAATTTTTGTAATCGTACCTTCCCTGCGTTTCCCACTATTCTCAGAAGTAACCGCCACCTGAACCGTATCCATATGAAACGCACCATGCACCTGTGATTCCGGGATGAAGATATCTTCCTCTTCCCCCTCGATGCTGACAAATCCAAAACCTCTTGCATGCGCCGTAAATGTACCGATTAAGTATTTTCCTTCTGATTTGATATATTTTCCCTTGGAAGTCACCTCGATCCTTCCATCCATCACAAGCGCATCAAGTACTTCCTGCAGTTCACTGCGCTGGGATTTCGGTACTGATAAAACGACTGCCATCTCCTTTGCTTTCATCGGTACATAAAACTCATCGCAGATAAACTGGTAAATTGTCTTTTTCCGTTCTTCTAAAATTGTTTTCTCCATAAACCCCGTCCTTTTTTCTTATGAAAAAAATGACTGCCGCATCTGCGACAGCCATCCATTCATCTTAAAAAATACTCATATTTAATACCGCTGCAATCACGATAAACAAGATAACAAAAATTCTGGTCAGTTTTACTAACATACCTTCCATGGAACGTCCTTTGTTCTTGCCCCAATATGTGTCTGCTGCACCTGCGATTGCTCCAAGTCCTGCGGATTTACTTTCCTGCATTAAGATGATAACTGTCAATGCCACACTGATTATAATAAAAACTACAGTCAAAATTGTTTTTACAACTGCCACGATCGTTCCCTCCTAGGTTACAAACTCACAACTTTAATCATTGTAACATAGACGTTTCCTTTTTTCAACCTATTTTTTCAGCTTTCTGCTTTTCAGTGATTTCTTCCGGCACAAACACCGCATCCTCTGCCAGTTCCTCCTCAATGCGTAAAAGCTGGTTATACTTGCTGGTGCGCTCTGCGCGGCACGGTGCTCCCGTCTTGATCTGTCCGGCATTGACCGCCACTGCAAGGTCTGCGATAAATGCATCCTCCGTCTCCCCGGAGCGATGGGAAATGACCGTATGATATCCGGCTGACTTCGCCATCTCAATCGCATTTAACGACTCCGTCACGGTTCCGATCTGGTTTACTTTGACAAGGACTGCATTTGCAGCACCAAGTTTAATTCCGCACTGGATACGTTTGGGATTGGTCACAAACAGATCATCTCCGACAAGCTGTACTTTATCACCAAGTCTCTTTGTCAGTTTCTGCCATCCTTCCCAGTCATCTTCGAACAATCCGTCCTCGATAGAAACGATCGGGAACTGCTGCACGAGTTCCTCATACATGGCGATCATCTCTTCAGAACTTCTTGCGATCTCCTGTTCTTCCCCATTTTCCTTTGACTCTCCCGGAAATACATAGACGCCGCGCG
>ENA-OROR01001637-OROR01001637.1-human-gut-metagenome-genome-assembly--contig:-NODE-1637-length-13454-cov-4.570789_pt1 | contig 13454 bp, 12 predicted proteins | sample MGYA00242135_ERZ509060 | MGnify/ENA primary metagenome ERZ509060 (study PRJEB26280, sample SAMEA2338742) | human gut metagenome | biome: human gut; feature: human-associated habitat; material: faeces... | reverse complement strand
TTCCCTAGTTCTCCCTGCCGGTTCTTATCCACTTTCAGACCTTTCCTGGTCTTGTCCTCATTGTCCAGATTCCACAGCAGAATAATGATACTGGCATCCTGTTCAATGTCTCCGGCTTCTCTAAGCTCTCCCATGGTCGGCTCTTTGGTTTCTCTCATTTCACTGGTTCGGTTTAACTGAGACAGTGCAATGATCGGAACATTCAGCTCCATTGCCAGTGCTTTGATTGCTTTTGAGATTGCTCCCACTTCACTGGCTCTGCTCTGATATCTGGTGTCAGCTCTTACCAACTGCAAATAGTCAATGATGATACAGTCCAGCTCCTGATGTCGGCATTCATTCCGGATTTCAGAAACTGACTTCGTTCCACTGCTGATTAGAATATCCATTTTCCCCAACATCTGGTTTGCTCTTTCAAAGCGTTCCTTCTCGTCTCCGAGAAACTGGATTGCCCTTCGGATACGGTTCAAGCGGATGCCGCTCTGATTGCTGAGGAGTCTCTCATACACTTGCTTTTCTGACATTTCCAGATTATAGAATCCAATCCGCTTTCCGGCTTTTGCCATTTCCAGAATGATCTGAGAAGTGAAAGCCGACTTTCCGACTCCCGGCCTTGCTCCGATCACGATCACGTCACCACCTTCCAGACCACCGGTAATCTCGTCCAGTTTTGAAAACCCGGTATAGAGCTTCTCTTCTTTCCGCTCCTGAAAGTATTGATCCTGATATTCTGTGACTATAGCCGTGAGCTTCTTGGATTTATTCTTTTCACTTCTCTTGAGTGCTTCTAACTCCTGTATCGTATCCGCAATCTGGTATTCCACTCCTGCTGCCGTTACCTGTGTTCGTGTCAGAATGTTCCGAAACACCTCAGCCTTATAATCTCTTACAACGCTTTCCGCATAGCTTTTCAACTCTGTGGACGTGTAAGGCAGCAGTGCGCAATCTCTCAAGACCTGTGTTATGTATTCTCTTGTGTATGACTCACTCTCAACTCCCTGCGTTATCGTGACCAGATTCGCCGGTTGACCGATATCATAGAGCTTCACAATCTCCCGGTAGATTTCCTTCAGAACCGGATCTTGAAACATATCCGGCTTTAGGAGATCATAGATCTGGTGCAGTTCCTTGCTATCCATCAACAGGCATCCGATCACTGTCTTCTCTGCCAGATCACTCATTCTGCTCTACCTCCACATAGTCTAGAAGCTGACTTCCCATCAACGTATCAAAATTTTTGTAATACTCCAACTCCGTCTCATGTTCCTTCTGCTGCTCCACATAAGCATGTACCGCAAGATACATTTCCCGGTTTGTCAACTTTCTGCGCTTTCCGTTTACGGATCTTCCTTTCAGCCAGGAACAATAATTTGCAAATGCTTTGGTTCGTCCTCTCTTTTTCGGATAGATCGCATAGATTTTTTCAAAGTTAGACTCTCGTTCATCCGGTTCCGGTGAACATATATTATTATTTATATCTATCTCTTTCTCTATCTCTAACTCTGGTGTAGAATTCTTGTAAGATTTCTTACACTCTTCCTTGCATGATTTCTCACTTTCTATTCTGTTGTAATATTTTCTTTGCCGGTCTGCTTCTGTGCTGATCCTCCCTATGAAATTTTGAATATCCATCATGTAAATAGCTCCAGAATCAAGAATCTCAATAAGTCCCAATTCTTTAAAAATGTCTAATGCTTTCTCTAAAGTTCCGACTTGATGACGTGTTACGCTCGCAAGCATTTGAGAGTTATACGGAATCGTACCATTCAGCATCAACCTACCATTGTCTTTCAAACTTCTAAGATATAGCTTCATCAAAATATTGCTGTATAAATATCCGTCTTTCATGCTCTCTAGCAGGATCATGCTGTCTGATTCGAAAAAGTTTTCTTTTAATTTCAAGTAATAGTATTTCTTGTTATCTGACATCTTCTTGCCCTCCGCTCATGTCCTGCTGCCCTTCTGGCATCTTCAGCACTCTCTTTGCGCTTCTGGTAGCTGCAAACGTGTTTCTTGCTCTTGCGTCCATTGTCCGGCAGAATTCTACAATCTCCTGCCGATTCTTCGGTTTCCAGTATCCTTTCCCTGATCCGCTACAGATCACAGCACCGTGGTTACGTTCATAAGCGATCTTCTGTTGTAGCTCTCTAGCTGAACTGCATCCGCTACGCTTCACAAGCTCTGCTGTGGTTACTGCGTTCTCTTTGCCTACTGGCAGCAGGCTTTCAATCTGGAATTCTGTCTTGCCGGACTTCTTTCCATGTGCTGGGTTATTTCGGTTTTTCTGCATTATTTTACTCCTGTTAATGAATTGAAATACTGGTCTACTTTTACTCTGTCCCATAAAACACGCCGCCCTATTTGAACTTTTGCACCAATCTCCTCTCCTAACTTCATGGCATTATTTCTACCAAGATTGGTATACGCTCTCAGATCCTCTGTGTCCATTAGTCTTGATTCTCCTGTGTTTGTTATAACTGTTCTGTTTCTCATTAAAAATCTCCTTTCGTTTATCTTTGTTTGTCTACCTCTTGCAAACTCATTTTACATTTGTTACAATAATATTATAATCTTTTGATATATAAAAATCAATCATTTGGCATATTCAATTATAGCCGCAATTTGATATATTTAGGAAGGTACTTCTATGAAAAAAACAGAAAAAATAAACCCTATTCAAGGAATACGGTTAAAAGAATGTATAAAGGATTCAAAACTGACACAAAAAGAACTTGCTGAACTTACTCCTTATACAGTACAGCATATTAATAATGTTGCTAACTCAAGACGTTCAATGACAAGAGAAGCAGCCCATATATTCGCTGAAAAATTACATGTTGACGAAGAGTATTTACTCGGAATCAGTGAATACAAAACTTCTGAAGAAATGCACTCATTTACAACAAGTAGGGGAATACAGTATATGAGAGCCGCTCTTGATTACCTTGAATCTATCGGACTAAAACTCAAGCCAATCAATTCCCTGCATTGTAGTCTGACCACACTATACAGAAATATTAATGATTTAACACATTATATAGATTCATCATCTTTAGAACAGCTAAAGCATAAATATGATTTCACACTAGATACGAAAGATTTTTATAGTAAATATTTTTCTCAGGACTGTACAGTTAAACTTTCGCATCCACTACCAGATACTCCGTTTTTACAATCTGATAGCCTTATAAAAGGATCTCAAACCCTCCCGCCCTCAGACGCACCTTGGAGTGGTTTTTACACCGGTTCCCGAAATGTTTTAGGGGCGAATTATGACGTATCAATTTACTTTGAAGTATATTATAAAGGAAATTTGGTAAGAAAACTCTCAGAAGAAGGATTGCAAAACTTCATTGAAACTTTAGATTCATATAGTATTTGCACAATAGAAACTATTCTTCTTAAATAAATGATAAACATGCCATGTCCTATGTTGGCCAGAGTGCTTTTTCCCATTTTGGACTTTTTTGGTACTTTTCACCTGTTATACTGTGCTATTAAACATAAAAGAAATGCCACTTTCCAGCGTAAACACTAGGTTTGTGGCATTTCTCACATTTCTATATTTCCATCCTATTTCCCGAACCCGCAATTTGGAAACGTACACACCTCGCAGGACAGACACAGTCCTCCTTCTCCGAGTCTGTAAAAATCCTGATCCTGCAGCCGTTCACCGGCCACAAGTCTTGGCAGTACCAGATCAAAGATCGTGCGCCTTGCATACATCACGCAGCCCGGCAGACCCATGATCGGAATCTCACCTTTATAGGCCAGCATAAACATCGCACCAGGCAAAACCGGGGCGCCATATGTGATCACTTCATCGGAAGCATTGCGGATTGCCAGCGGTGTCTTATCATCCGGATCGACACTCATTCCTCCGGTACACACAACCATCTGCGCACCTTTTTTGATCCAGTCATTGACTGCCTCTGTCACCATATCCGGTTCATCATTGCAGATTGTATTTCCAAGCACTTCTACTCCATATTCTTCCAGCTTCTGCCGGACCACCGGAGTAAATTTATCCTGAATCCTTCCGTGATATACTTCACTTCCGGTTGTCACGATCGCTGCTTTTTTCTTCTGAAACGGAAGGAGCGCAAAAACAGGAGTCTCTCCTGCTATCTCCTTTACCTGTTTCATTTTTTCTTCTTCGATCACCAGAGGGATCACACGCATTCCTGCAATCTTATCTCCCTTTTTCACCGGAAAATTTCCGTGTCGGGAAGAAATACACATCTGTCCCATGGCATTGATCCTGCACAGTTTCTCCTTGTCCACTTTCAGAACCCCGTCACACTGTGCCGTCAGCTCGATTTTTCCTTCTTTTGGCTTTGACGCATCCATCTGTGCATTCTGGCACACGCTGCGCAGGATCTCTGCCGCCTCATCTTCATGAAGCATCCCTTCTTGTTTTTCCCACACATACAGATGCTCTTTTCCAACGGAAAGGAGAACCGGAATATCCTCCCTTGTCACTACATGTCCTTTTCTAAAAACCGCATCTTTTACTACCCCCGGGATGATCTGCGTAATATCATGGCAAAGCACACAGCCCACTGCATCCTCGGTCTTGATCAGTTTCATACTTCTAAACACCTCTCTTTTCAATGCTTATAGGGAAATCTTCTCCAGATCACGCATCCACACTTGGGCACACGCATCGCTTGGCATTCTCCAGTCTCCTCTTGGTGAGAGTGCCACTGTCCCGATCTTCGGTCCGTCCGGCAGACAGGAGCGCTTAAACTGTTGGTTGAAAAATCGTCTGCAGAATGTTGTCAGCCATTTTAAAATTGTTTCTTTCTCATATACCCCTTCAAATGTCTGCACTGCAAGCCGATAGATCTTACCCGGCTCATATCCGAACCGCAGCATGAAATACAGATAAAAATCATGCAGCTCATATGGTCCTACCAGATCCTCAGTCTTTTGTGCGATATCCCCGTCTTTTGGAGGAAGCAGTTCCGGGCTGACCGGCGTATCCAGTACATCATAAAGGACTTCCTGCAATTTTGGATCCGCAGTCACGTCTGCTGCATATTTGACAAGATGACGCACCAGCGTCTTCGGTACAGAAGCATTCACTCCGTACATCGACATATGATCTCCATTGTAGGTTGCCCATCCAAGCGCCAGTTCTGACATATCTCCGGTTCCGATGACCATTCCGTTTGTCGCATTTGCAATATCCATCAATACCTGCGTACGCTCTCTCGCCTGCGCATTCTCATACGTTACACTGTGGTCTTTCGGATCATGTCCGATATCCTGAAAATGAAGACTTACGGAATCTGCAATTTTCACTTCCCGCAGTGTTGCTCCGAGCTGTTCTGCCATTTTGCAGGCATTCCGATACGTTCTGTCCGTGGTTCCAAAGCAAGGCATGGTGATCGCAAGAATCTCTTTTTTATCTTTTCCGATCATGTCAAACGCTTTTGCTGTCACGATCAGTGCCAATGTGGAATCCAATCCGCCCGAAATACCAACTACCGCCGTGTTTGCGTGGGTATGGAGCAGACGTTTTTTGAGCCCCATTGCCTGGATTGTCAAAATCTCTTCGCATCGCAGAGCACGTTCTTTTTCATCCTGCGGCACGAACGGCTTTTTCGGAAACTCTCTTGTCAGTTTGATCTCGCACACATCCAGAGGAAATGAGATTCTTGGCAGCACTTTCTCTTTTGCCATCGTAAATGTCGTGTTTTTCCGACGTTCACCGACAATCCTTTTGATATCCAGTTCTGTATAAATAATCTGATTTTCAAATCGCTTTGCCTCTGCCAGGATACTGCCGTTTTCTGCGATCAGATTGTGTCCTCCAAACACAAGATCCGTCGTGGATTCCCCTTCGCCTGCATTTGCATAAATATATCCCGCGATCAGTCTCGCTGACTGTCCTTTGATAAGCTCCCGTCTGTAGCTGTCTTTTCCGATCGTCTCATCACTTGCCGAACAGTTGACGATCACGGTTGCACCTTCCATTGCCGCACGGATGCTCGGCGGAATCGGCGACCACACATCCTCACAGATTTCCGCCGATACGATCAGCTCTTCCATAGAGGATGCCTGAAACAAAAGCCCCGGACCAAACGGCACTTTTTTGCCGTTAAACAGGATTTCTCCCGGCACATTCGGCCCTGCCGTAAACTGACGCATCTCATAGAACTCACCATAGTTCGGAAGAAATGTCTTTGTCGTCAGTCCCAGGATTTCTCCCCTGCAAAGAGCTGCTGCCACATTGTAGAGCTTTGCATCCACCACAAGCGGCACGCCCACAAACACAAGCATGTCCTTCTCTCTTGTAAACTCTGTGATTTCAAGCAGTGCCTGTTTTGCTGCCTGCAAAAGTACATCCTGTGTAAACAGATCCCCGCATGTATATCCTGTGACACACAATTCTGGAAATACCACGATCTTTGCCTGATTGTTCTGTGCTTCTTCAATGGCACTGCATATCTGTTTTGTATTAAACGGCACGTCCGCCACCCGGATATCCGGTGTGGCAGCTGCCACTTTGATAAATCCCTGTTTCATTCTACTGCCTCACTTTCCCTATTTGGACACATCACTTCTATCTGCTTTTTTTCAAAAGTTCCTTCAGCTCGTCTACAGAAATTGTATAGGCGGTATTGCAGAAATGACATTTTACTTCGATATCCTTTCCATCGTCGATCATCTCCTGAATCTCTTTTTTCCCGACACTGATGATTGCTTTTTCAATCCGTTCTTTGGAACAGTTGCAGTCAAATTTTGCAGGAAGTGTATCTGTGATCTCTACATCCAATCCCTCCAGAACGTGGTTCAGCATTTCTTCCGGTGTATGGCCATTGTCGAGCATTGCTGTCACAGACTGAATATTCTTGATGTTTTCTTCCAGCTTGCTGAGCACTTCCTCCTCAATAAACGGCATCACCTGTACGATAAATCCACCTGCGCATCGCACGGTATTGTCCTTTTCCATCAATACTCCCAGGCCAACAGAGGATGGCACCTGCTCTGAAGTTGCAAAATAATAGGTCAGATCTTCTGCAATCTCTCCCGTCTGCAAAATCGTCTGTCCGGAATATGGTTCTTTGAGTCCCATATCCTTGATCACATTTAAAAATCCTGGTCCAAGCGCACCGCCTACATCCAGTTTTCCGTTCTTCGGCGGAAGCATCACATCCGGGTTGTGTACATATCCTTTCACTTCCCCCTTACTGTCTGCTGTCACTGTCATCCCTCCGATCGGACCTCCGCACTGCACCTGCAGCGTCAAAACATCCGTCGGATTCTTCATCATACTTCCCATCATCGCACCTGCTGTAAGAAGTCGTCCAAGTGCTGCTGTCGCAACCGGACTTGTATTATGCCTTGTTCTTGCCTCTTCCACAAGCTCTGTTGTTGATGCCGCAAACGCACGGATCTGCGCATTCGCTGCTGTTGCTCTTACAATATAATCTTTCATCTTATCTCTCCTGTTTCTTCTATTATAATGATTCTATTCTGCTTTTTTCACAGGTACCTTTCCCTGCTCTCTGGCGATCACGTAGATTCGTTCACTGTTCTTAGAAGGCGGTTCTTTTGTAAACGCTTCATATGCAGTCACAAACTGCAGTCCGGATTCTTCCACGATCCTTGTGATCTCTTCTAACGTATATGCTCTCTGGAAATGTGTCTCCCGGAATCTGCGATAGAGATCACCCTCTGTCTCACTTTCCGCATCTTCTCTGATGAACAGATTCAGTTCGTATTCATTGATCCGCTCTTCCTCATAATAATAATTGTCCCAGATAAAGCTGCAGTCCTCTCTGGCCTCTGCAATGGTCTGATCACCCAGAACCTCCCGGTACTTATATTCTGTATTAAAATCAAAAATAAAAATTCCGCCCGGATCCAGATAATTATTCACCCAGCGAAATACCTGCTTCAATTCTTCCGGCTCTGTAATGTAATTCAGAGAATCACAGATACTAAATACCGCACCCACAGTACCATACAGTTCAAACTCCCGCATATCCTGAAGAAGATATAAAATCTCATGTCCTGACTTGATCTGCTTTTCTCTGGCAATCTCCAGCATTTCCTCGGAATTGTCCACTCCGATCATATCGTAGCCATCTGCTGCGAGAAGCTCCGTCATGGTTCCTGTTCCGCATCCCAGATCAAGCACCAGCCCGTCCTGCACGCCATACTCTTTTAACAATTCCTTCAGATAGCTTTTCCATTCTTCATATGGAATATTATCCATAAAGGTATCATACACTGCCGCAAAACTTGTATATGCATCCATCTTCCTGCTCCTTTTTCAATTCCTGCTCTTCATTTTAGCATAACAAGGTGCAACTGTAAATCAATAACCCTCTTTCCTTGCCGTTTGCCCTGCTGCTGTTTTCAATTTGTTCATATTTTACTTACACAAATTTTCTTGACACTTTTACTTTTTTTGAGATAGAATTAAGGACGGAAATTTGCTGCATATGCTGTCATTGTCACGACAATGAGGCTTTTTCTTTTGCAGATATTTTTAATACATACAAAAAGGTGGTGAGGTTATGGACGCTGGAGCCAGTCATCCTTCGGGATTTTTCAGAAAATTAAATAGAAAAAGGAGAGTGTTGAACGATGAACAAAGAAATTTTTGTAAAACTCCTTGCACAGCGCCAGTTCAAGGCTGTCAGAAGCATTCTGGATGTGATGAACGAAGTAGATATAGCCTCACTTCTTTCCGATCTGGACGATAAAGAACTTGCACTTGCATTTCGTCTCATTCCAAAAGATAAAGCTGCGGAAGTATTTGCCAATATGAATCATTCCATGCAGACGTATCTGGTAGAGATGTTTTCCGAAAAGGAGTTAAAAGAGCTGCTCGATGACCTTTATATGGACGATACGGTGGATCTTCTGGAAGAACTTCCTGCCAATCTTGTTAATCGGATTTTAAATACCGTAGATCAGGCCGACCGGACTTTGATCAATCAACTTCTCAATTATCCGGATGACAGTGCGGGGACTCTTATGACAACGGAGTATGTCGATATCCGGGAGACAATGACGGTTGCCCAAGCTATGGCACATATCAAAGAGACCGGGATTCACAAGGAAACGATCTACACTTGTTATGTAACAGATCAGCGCAGGTTGCTTGGCATCGTCAGTGCCAAAGATCTGATGACAACTGCCGACGATGTTTTGATCCGGGATCTAATGCAGACAGAGATAATTTCTGTCTCAACACATACAGACAAAGAAGAAGTGGCACAGTTGTTTACAAAATACAATTTTCTCGCCCTCCCCGTTCTGGATCAGGACGAACGGCTGGTCGGAATCGTCACATTCGATGATGCCATGGATGTTATGGTAGATGAGGCAACCGAGGATATTACCAAAATGGCTGCCATGAGTCCAAGTGAAAAAAGCTATTTTGAAACATCTGTATTGGCACATGCAAAGCATAGAATTGCTTGGCTTTTGATCCTCATGTTCTCTGCTACCATCACAGGAACCATCATTACCAGATATGAGAACGCTTTCGCTGCGATTCCACTTCTTGTATCCTTCATCCCCATGCTGATGGATACCGGCGGAAACTGTGGTTCTCAAAGTTCCACATTGATCATCCGCGGAATTGCATTGGGAGAAATTCAATTTTCCGACCTGTTTCGGGTCATGTTTAAAGAATTTCGTGTTTCTCTGATCGTTGGAGTTGCACTTGCACTTGCGAACGGAATCCGCATTCTGATCATGTACAAAAATGCCGGACTTGCTCTGGTCATTGGATTGTCTCTGGTTGCTACGATTGTAATTTCAAAACTGATCGGATGTGTTTTACCATTGATTGCTAAAAAACTGCATATGGATCCTGCAATCATGGCATCCCCATTGATCACAACTCTGGTAGACACCTGTTCCATTTTAATCTACTTCAATATTGCAACGCAGGTATTTCAACTATAAACCCAAAGGAGGAATCGTCCCAAACGCACGATCCCTCCTTTGTTTTTTTCTCTATGCCTCTACAGGCTCACCCATACTGATCGTCTTCATCAACTGATACTCGTTCTCTGAAGATTCTTTTAAAATCACAAAGTCTGCATCTTTTCCAACTGCAATAGCTCCTTTTTGAGTGAGTCCAAATTCCTCCGCCTGATTTCCGGAACTCATCTGCACTGCCTCTTGTAAGGAAGCTCCTGTAAACTTCATGATATTTCGAAATGCATCTATATAAGTAAGAACACTTCCTGCGATCGTACCATCTTCCAGTCTCGCTGTGCCATCTTTCACATAGACCGTCTGACCGCCCAACTCACTTTTTCCTTCCGGCATACCTTTTGCCCGCATAGAATCTGTCACAAGTTCAATTCCATTGCTGCCCTTTACTTTATATGCCATATATACCATCTTTGGTTTGATATGGATGCCGTCACAGATCATCTCTGCTTTCACGCCTTCTGTCAAAAGTCCATAGCCTGTCACACCCGGTTCTCTGTGATTAAGACCTCTCTGGGCATTGTAAAGATGGGTTACATGACATGCTCTGCAGCAGCACAACTGATCGTAAGTTGCATTGGAATGTCCTGCACTTGGTACGATCCCATTTGAAAGACACCAGTCTTCAAATTCTGTATCCGCTTCTTCCGGAGCATAAGTCACAATTTTAATCCGATTTCCACTCAGTTCATTCCAGTGTTTTAAAACTGCTGCATCCGGTTTCTGAATATAAGATGCATCCTGTGCGCCTTTATAATTCACAGAAATGAAAGGACCTTCCAGATGAATCCCCTGAATGATCGGATTCTTCTCTGCCGCCTCTTTGATATTCTTCATAGCGCTCTCAATGTTCTCCGAAGTCTGTGTCATCGTCGTGCAGAAATATGACGTGATTCCTTCTTTTGCAGCCATCTGTCTGACCATCCAGTCAATCTCGTCTGCCGATGCATCCATGCTGTCCAGACCATATCCTCCATGGCTGTGTACATCAATGAATCCCGGAATCAGATACATTCCTTCCACTTCTACAATCTCATCCTCTTCTCTTGATACAAAATTCTGCATGGAGCCTACCTCGGCGATCGTCTTTTCATATCTTACAAATCCATCCTCAATGACTCCATTCCCCGTATAGATTGTCTTATTTTTTATTACTTTCATCACATTTTTTGCACAGCCGCCCCAGACTGGTCCTGTGCACTCCTTTCTGGTCTTTCTGATGTTTATCATAATACCAGACAGGTATTCTGTCAAAGTAATCTTGCAAGATTTTACCGATTCGTAAAATGGGACGGTTTTCCTAATCCAGTATTTCTCCATTCGAAGAGATCACTTTTTGATACCAATAAAATGAATCTTTTTTTCGTCGATTCAGATTTCCTGTTCCATCATCATATTTCTCAACGTAAATCATACCATATCGTTTTGCCATCTCTCCTGTGGATGCACTAACCAGATCGATACAGCCCCACGGAGTATACCCGATCAGATCTACTCCATCCTGCACGGCTTCTTTCATCTGTAAAATATGCTTTCGTAAATAATTGATGCGGTAGAGATCATGAATACTTCCATCTTCCTCTAACTCATCAACCGCCCCCAGTCCATTCTCTACCACCATGATTGGAATTCCATAACGGCTATAAATTTCGTTCAGTGCATAACGAAGTCCCTGTGGATCAATCTGCCATCCCCAGTCACTTGATTTCAAATAGGGATTTGCAATTCCACCCAACAGATTTCCGGAAACTTTTGCATGTTTTGGATCTGTTGAAACACAATTACTCATATAATAACTACATGTATAAAAATCTACAGTTCCTTCTCTTAAAATTTCCTTATCATTCTCCTCCATGATAATACGAATGCCCTTTTCTTCAAAATAGCGATCTGCATAATACGGATAAATACCACGAATCTGAATATCCGAACAAAACCAGTTCATCATCTGCATTTCTTTCTGTGTCGCAATCACATCGTCCGGATTACAGGTAAGTGGATACATTGTACAGAATAAATTCATATCTCCCATCCGAAACTTAGGGTAATTTTCATGTGCATATTTCACTGCCTGAGCACTTGCCAGCAACTGATGATGAAGGGCTTGAAATCGTTCATTTGGACGATCCCACACCTCTGTAACAGGACCTGAGTATCCCCGAATCGTACCAAGCGAGAGCACACTTCCAAGTGGCAGGGTTCCTGCGTTAATTTCATTGAATGTCAGCCAGTATTTTACTTTATCCTGATACCTGTCAAAAATTGTTTTACAATATCTTACATAATGCCCGATACATTCTCTGCTTTCCCATCCATTATATTTTTCAACCAGTGCATATGGCATTTCATAATGTGAAATCGTCACCAGTGGCTCTATCTGATATTTTTTACATTCATCAAATACCTTATCATAAAAACGAAGCCCTTCTTCATTTGGCGTTTCTTCCATTCCCGTAGGATAAATTCTGCTCCATGCAATGGACATTCGAAACACTTTAAATCCCATCTCCGCAAACAATGCAATATCTTCTTTGTATCGATGATAAAAATCGGTTGCTTCATGACTTGGATATCGTGTATTCTCCTCTAAAACAGTGGTCACTCTTTTGGGATTCGTGTGTGTCCCATTCGTACACATATCTGATACAGATGGACCTTTTCCATCAAGATTCCACGCTCCTTCATATTGATTTGCTGCGGTTGCTCCACCCCATAAAAATCCATCACAAAACTTTTTCATTCTGTCTTCCTTTCTGTACAGCCGTCTCTTTCCATTATTCTACTTTTAACAATGCTTCTCCCGTCTGTATTTCATCTGCTTTAAGAACTTTAATCTTTTCTGCTTCACTTACACTGCATACAACAACTGCTGTAACTGACGAATATCCTGCCGCTTCTATTTCAGATATTGAAAACTCTATCAGCTTTTCGCCTTTTTTCACGTTGTCTCCTGTCTTTACAAAAGTAGTAAATCCATTCCCATTCATTTCTACTGTATCCATGCCTACATGAATCAAAACTTCTGTTCCATCCGCACTTTTTAGTCCTACTGCATGTTTTGTATCTGATACTTGTACAATTGCTCCATCAAATGGTGCATATACCATTTCCGACGTCGGCTGTATCCCGCAACCAAATCCTAAAATTCCCTCTGCAAAAACAGGATCTGGAATTTCTTTTAACGGAATCACAGTTCCTTTTAATGGTGAATATATGATTCCTGATTCCTGCGCCTCTTTTCTCTTTTTTGTTCCTCTGATTCTCTCAAAAAAGTTCATTTTTCTTCTCCCATCTGTCTTTAAACACAACTGCCGCCGCTTTTGGCTGTCTGTCTCTTGTAAAAACTCCTTTATGATTTCCATCTACCCTCATGATTCCTTCTGTTGTCTGGAAATCAGCAAAGTTCCAGATCTGCTCGCCTTTGATAAAATCATAGGAATCAAAAACTTCATTATTCATTTTCAGATACTCAGCCTGGTACACCC
>ENA-OROR01001614-OROR01001614.1-human-gut-metagenome-genome-assembly--contig:-NODE-1614-length-13695-cov-18.571261_pt1 | contig 13695 bp, 17 predicted proteins | sample MGYA00242135_ERZ509060 | MGnify/ENA primary metagenome ERZ509060 (study PRJEB26280, sample SAMEA2338742) | human gut metagenome | biome: human gut; feature: human-associated habitat; material: faeces... | reverse complement strand
ACTTTCTTTGCAAACAATTCTTTCTTGCTATCGTATGTCAACTGTGCTGTTGCCAATCCGGCTTTCGCCGATTCCACATTAGCCACAGCAGTTTCCAATGCCGCCTTATAAGGTACTTGATCAATAATAAATAAGATTTGTCCTTTACGTACTGCCTGTCCTTCCTCCACACAAAGTTGTGTTAGGAAACCGGAAACTTGCGGATAAATATCAATATCCTGACGTCCGCGGATCGTAGCCGAATAAGTAGTAGACAAAACTTTATCCGACGGCGATACTTTCAATACCGCATATTCCGCCTCCATTTGTGCAACAGGCGCCTGTTTACACGACGCTGTCAAAGCAGCACAACCAACTAATACTATTAGTCGCATCCATTTTCTGTTCAATGTCATCATATTCCAATCTTTTAATTTCGGACGCAAAGGTAGATGGAATTTCTCAAGCCGACACATTCAATTATTAGCCACCATTGTTCAAATTCAGAACATATTTCCTATTATAACAAAAATAAATGATATCTTTGGAAGAATCACATAATCCGCTAAAAATAAGAAGTTTGTGCGGATTCTCAAAAAACGGGGTAACGGGTTGGCAACCGTTCTGATTTCTACATACTTGCGTGATTTGCATTAATGTACAACTCATCTTGCTACAAAGGTAACAATTTTTACGGAACCACCAAAACTCCGTTGGGGTTTCTTTCAATTTCTTTTTCATCCTACGGAGTAATTTTCCCATTCCGCCGGTCAGATATTTCCAAAGGCTCGTCTGCAAAGGTAAGTACAGCCTTTTGCGAAAGTTGAAAGGTCGTGGCGGCAAGCCGTTTCGGATGAAATCTTCCTCACGCTTCGCAGCGAGCGTATTTCATCCGAAAACCTTTCCCCTTTCAAGCCTGTACTTGGAGAGGCAGACGGGCAACGGAAATGAACGACCGACGGAAAAGAGGAGAAAATAAAGAAGGACAGCATACAGACGGGTTCAGTGCGGATAACCCGGTTGTATGCTGTCCTTGTTTTCTCCCTTTCAGATGGATTGTCCTTTTTTCTTAATGAATATGGAGCAAGCGGCAAATTTCACTCCCTCTGAAAAATGGAGGATTAGCCGCAGCCCTTCATCCTGCCCGTACCCCTGTACCCCTGCCTCAATACCTGTTCAATCTCGCTCCGCCTGTACAGCACCTTGCCACCGAGGATGTAGTAAGGGAGTGTTCCGTTACCCCGGTATTCGCTCAAGGTTCTGCGGCTCACTTTCAGCAGCCGGGAGACTTCCTTGTCGCACAGGTATTCGTCTTTTGGCAGGTTCGCACCGTCCTTGGGGATGGCATCAATCAGGACCGACAGCCGGTCGATACTCTCGTGGACGGACTGCATCCACGCATCTTCTCTTGTTTTCAGTTCGTTGTACATACTCATATTCGGATTTAGTGATACAATAGTTTCTCTTTCAGACAGTCCGTCCTTTATAACGGGCTTCCCTGCGTCTGTCCTCCACCTTCGTGACGATGCGTTCCACGTCTTCGGGCAGGTAATAGGTGCGGTTGCCGATTTTGGTGTAGGCAAGCGTGCCGTTGTCACGTAGGGTCTGCAAAGTGCGCTTGCTGATTCTCAACTTCCGGCAGACCTCGTAATGGTCAAGCCATTCATTCGTTTCCCTCATGCCTTTCAAATGTGGCATTTCCGACACCCTTTGGATGAACCGTTCAATCTTGGCGGCGAACTCCTCGAACGCCTTCTTTTCAAAACAGATTATTTCCATACTTGTTACTCCTTATTATATTTATAGTTATACATGTTTTTTCGTTTCGTACCGCTAAGATAAAGCCCCCTCATTCACTTTACCAAACATTTTGGGCAAATGGCAGCATGTGGCACAGGTATGTAGAGGTTGTCTCCGGTTCGTAAGCCCTCACAACAATTCAGACAACGCTCTTCATTCAAATTGTACATTGTCCGCAAAGATTCATTGTCTGCATATATGGCATTGTAATCAGACTATACATGCTTATGTAGAATCCACTTGTCAAAAGACAAAGACGGCAGGGTGAACGCCCACCGGCTGACCGGCAGTGATTCCCCCTGTCATCCGGTTCCATTCCTTCCAGACACCACAATCAAGGCTTCCGCCCGTGCCCACGGCTATCCGTCCGACTTGTGCAGAACCGTGAAGCCGTCACCGCCTACAAACCTGTCTGAAAAGCAACATGATACATAATTGCCAACCTGCGTCCAATTGCTTGTTATTGAATACAATGCGCACTTCCTTTGCAACCGACACAAGGTCATGTAGGCATACATTGACCATAGTATTAACCTTTCAAACATTAATGGAAATGAAAAAGAAACAAGAAGTGAGCAATGATGAATTGATGGAAATGTTGGGACTGAAACGCCTGTCAAAAAACGAAACGGAAGTGTCAGGAGGAACGGCAATCGGAACGGCTGTTTCTGTTTCCGGTGAACCTGCAAGTATGGAACAGACTGTACCGGTTCCCGAAGCGGAGCAACCCACACCTCCTTCCACCGGGGAAGAACAGCCGCCGACAGCCCCGGCCGTCCAACGCCGGGTAAGCGGCAAACAACGCAGGCTCTCTTTGGAGGAGTACCGCAGCACCTTCATGTGTCCCTACAAGATTGAAGACCGCAAGCCGGTATTCATCAGCCGGAAACTGCGTGACACACTCGACCGTTTCGCCTGCAAAATCGGCGAGAACCGCATGAGCCTTTCGGGATTATTGGAGAACATCGTCCGCCACCACGTCGAACTTTACGCCGAGGATTTCGAGCGTTGGAAAGGAATGTAAATCCCTTAACCCGATTCAATCAAGAGGCATACCGACGGGCTTTCACCCCGGGCAACTCAAAAAGGGAAATTTTGGGTTTGGGGAGAGCAAGTTTATGTTTCGGTCATACCGAAACCGCCTGCCGCCCCATCCCCGAAGCAAGGGAAAGGGAATCCCGTCGGTCTGCAATGTACACCGAGTATGAACAGTAATCAAAAAACGTAATCAGATGAAACGACAGATGGAATATGATGGCAACATCAACAGGAACAAGGGCGGCCGCCCCAAGAAGGCGGCGACCGAGAAACTGAAGTACCGCACCACCGTGAAGATGGCGACGGAAGACTATTACCTATTGAAATCCAAGGCGAGGGCGGCGGGCGTTTCCGCCGGCGAGTTCATCCGTGGCTGCATCAGGGAGGGCGGCGTGAGGGAACGGCTTTCCAAAGAACATGGCGACCTTGTCCGCAAGCTGTGCGGCATGGCGAACAACCTGAACCAGTTGGCACGGAAGGCGAATGCGGAGGGCTACACCTCCGTGTACGTCCCGTGCCGCACGCTGGTGATAGAGATGGACAACCTTGTAAACAAGATACGCCTATGATAGCGAAAATAATGAAAGGCACCGACTTCAAGGGCGTGGTTTACTACATCCTGAACGATGAAAAAGGTACCCGAATTATAGACTCCGACGGCTTATTTTTAGAGAATAACGACACGATAGCGCAGGGATTTACCGGTCAGGCACGGATGAATCTGAGGGTTACAAAGGCTGTCGGGCATATCGCACTCGGCTTCTCCAAGGAGGATGAACCACGGCTGGACAATGCGCTCATGGTGCGGATAGCCCGTGAATACATGGAGGAAATGGGCATCCGGAACACGCAGTACATCATCGGGCGGCACTTCGACAAGGAGCATCCGCACGTGCATATAGCGTTCAACCGTATCGACAATGACGGCAAGACCATTTCCGACAGGAACGACCGCTTTCGCAGCGGGCGCATCTGCAAGGAACTTACAAGGAAGTATGGTTTGCATTTCGCAAACGGCAAGGAGCATGTGAAAGTCCACCGCCTGCGTGAGCCGGACAAGACAAGGTACGAGCTGTACGGCATACTCAAGACAGAAGTCGGCAGGTGCGGCAACTGGGATGTGCTTGTTACCAGCCTGAAACGGCAGGGCGTGGAGGTTGAGTTCAAGCGCAAGGGGCAGACGGATGAGGTGCAAGGCGTGGTATTCACCATGAACGGCTACCGCTTCAACGGCTCCAAGGTGGACAGGCGGTTCAGCTACTCCAAGATAGATGCGGCATTGGGGCGCAACAGCCATGAGGAACGGCAGGCGCAAGTCCGCCCGCAGGTTAACCGTGAAGAAATAAGCTTCTCTGCCGGTAGTGGTGGCGACCTTGTCAGCGGCTCGTTAGGCTTGTTCACTCCAAACAATCAATCGGAGGAACAGCAGCCTTACAACCCTTATTTGAGAAACAGGAAAAAGAAAAAACAACGTAAAATCAACTGGTAATTATGGCAGACAACAATGTATTCATCCTCTTCGAGGAAATCAAGACAGCCTTGAAAGGCATAAACAGCAAATTGGAAGAACTTCCAAAAGTGATAACCAATCAGCCACAAAGCAACAATGACAAGCCGGACTTGTCCCCGGTTAAAGAAGCGGTTGCGGAAACGGCAAAAGCCCAATCGGAAGAGGTCAAGTGCCTGCTGGAAAGGCAGTGGAAAGCTTACGCACAGCTTTCCACCCTGACCTTGCAACAGCTTGATGACATCAAGAAATCGCAGGGCGGACAGGTTTCCCGGCAAGAACCGCAACCGCAGGAACATATCCACAAACATAGCTTCGACATCAAATCGAGCAAGGTGTTCTCTTTCGTTGTGGGACTAAGCGTAATATGCGCTTTCTCCTTGTGGGGCAATATCGGGCAATGGCAGTCCAAACGGCAGTATGCCGATGATGCGCTGAAGTTCCGTGCCATCCGTGCATGGGGCGGATGTGATGCCAATGATGTGCTCTGGCTGAACAAGGTGTTCGACATCCGCCGGGACGAAAAAGCCATCGAATGGGTACGGAAGCAGGCGGACGGGTATGACACCTTCCTGAAAGCCGTTTCCGACAGTCTGATGCAGGAGCGATTGCAGAATAATATGAAACCTCAATAGTTCCCGTATGGCAACAGTGAAAGTCAAATACCGCCCTTCCGTCCAAGAGGGAAAGGAGGGCACAATCTATTACCAGATTATCCACAACCGTGTAATCCGTCAGATAAGGACGGATTACCATATTTTAAGGGAGGAATGGGATAGCGATAAACATGCGGTGACAATCACCTTTGGCGACAGGGAGGCTTTTCTCCGTACTGTTTGGGACAGCGTGGCACGTGACCTGAAGCGGTTGAACACTATCATCGACAAATTGGGAAACGATGACGGCAACTTCACAGCGGATGATGTGGTGGAGAAGTTTCAGGAACCGGCGGACGAACCGTGTTTCTTCAGTTTCATGGAGGAAGTCGTCGCCCGTCTGGAACGGCTGGGCAAGACACGCACGTCGGAAACCTACACGGCGGCGTTGAACAGTTTCATGCGGTTCATGGAAGGCCGGGATGTCCCTTTGGATGAGATTGATTCCGACCTGATGGAGGAGTACGAGGCGTACCTGAAAGGATGTGGCGTTTCCCTGAATACCGTCTCCTTCTACAACCGCATCCTCCGTGCCGCCTACAACCGTGCGGTGGAGAAAGGGCTCACGCCGCAACGCCACCCGTTCAGGAACGTCTATACCGGCATGGAGAAGACCGTCAAGCGGGCGATACCGTTTGAGGCGATACGGAGGATAAAGGAACTCAACCTTTCGCTGAAACCGGCACTGGATTTTGCGAGGGACATGTTCCTCTTCTCGTTCTACACCCGTGGGATGTCGTTCGTGGACATGGCTTATTTGAGGAAATCCGACCTGAAGAACGGGATATTGTCCTACCGCAGGAAGAAGACGGGGCAGCAGTTGCATATAAGGTGGGAACAGTGTATGCGGGAAATCGTGGAGAAACATCCCAACACGACCACTGAATACCTGCTACCCATGATAACCGATCCGACCGCTTCCGACAGAAAGCAGTATGAGAACGCCTTGCACCTTGTCAACCGCAAGTTGAAGAAAGTGGCGGAGATGGCAGGTCTTTCCGTTCCGCTTACGATGTACGTCGCCCGCCACGCTTGGGCGAGCATCGCCAAAAGCAAGAACATCCCGCTGTCAGTCATCAGCGAGGGCATGGGGCACGATTCGGAGACGACCACGCAAATCTATCTCGCCTCCCTTGACACTTCCGTAATAGACGAGGCGAACAAGCTGATTCTTAAAGGTTTGTAGGGAATATTCGGTGTAAAATAGATTCCGGTTTGTTTAGCAAAACGCTCCAACTCCTGATAAGAGACGGATTTGACGCTACAAAATTATATAATTTACAGAAGAACAAAGAATTTTTCACCAAGTTTTTTTACCTATCCTGTCTTAAAACATAATTCGTTTAGCAAAAACGCCACAAGGCCATTTGGGAGAATCTGATATACAGTAATATACATTTTAGTCCGTCTCTTATCAGGAGACGGACGATAACTATACGTTTAATTAAATTCTGTTTAAAATGGACAAGAAGGAAAGAAATGAAGAAATTCAATCAAGACGTGAATTCTTCAAGAACGCAGCAAAAGGGGCATTGCCTATTTTAGGTGCCATATTATTGGCAAATGCTCCCGTGATTGCACGTGCAGCTGATGTTGAAGCACCTATGGGCTGCACTGGTACGTGCACTGGCGCATGTTATGGAAGCTGTAAAGGCTGTAGCACAACATGTACAGGAACATGTTCTCATGGCTGTAAGGGTTGTTCTACCACTTGTACTGGAGGATGTAGCCACTACGCTTGTAAAGGAGTAGGGAAGAACTAAGCTTACGTAAGTTGGTGTCAAAATAAGGATTATAATCCTTATTTTGACACTTTTATTCATCATTAAATTAGTCTTATGAATGACATAGAAATTAAAGCTGATGAAATTGCTTGGCAAGGAGGAAGAGCAAGAGAGATAACTTTTATTGTAACAAAGGATTGCCAATTGGCTTGTAAATATTGTTATTTAGTTGGCAAAAACTCCCAAGAACGAATGTCTTGGGAAGTTGCAAAAAAAACCATAGATTATGTTCTTGACAATGAGTGGTATTTTAATGAAGAGTCTGTAATTTGGGATTTTATTGGAGGAGAACCATTTCTTGAAATAGATTTAATAGACCGGATTTGTGATTACATAAAAATTGAACTATTTAAAAGAAATCATAAATGGTTCAATTCTTATAGATTTAACTTTTCAACAAATGGTCTTAATTATCATAGTGATAAAGTCCAAAACTTTATCAAGAAAAATATTGACCATCTCAGCGTTACCATAACAATTGATGGAACAAAGGAGCTTCATGACACAAATCGAGTTTATAAAGGGACTAATAATGGCTCATATAATGATGTAGTGAAAAATATCCCTTTGTATCTTGAACAATTTCCTGTTGCCGCTACAAAGGTAACAATAACGACGTCTAACATAGAATTTATCAAGGATAGCGTTTTGCACCTCTTTTCTATGGGCATTCATGAAGTCAATATAAACTGTGTTTTTGAAGATGTTTGGAAAGATGGAGATGATTTAAGATTGGAAAATCAGTTAATGGAGTTAGCTGATGAAATCATTGATAATGAATTATATATAAACAATTCATGTTCTTTCTTTTGGGAATACTTGGGTAAGCCAATGGATAAAGTGACTGATAATTCTAATTGGTGCGGAGCGGGTAATATGTTGGCTGTAGATGCAGCGGGTAATTTTTATCCTTGTACCAGATTTGCTCAATTTTCTTTGAGAAGTAAAAAAGCTCTGATTGTCGGTAATGTAAACGAGGGATTAGATTTTAATAAATTAAGACCTCTTTTATCTCTTGACCGTTGTACACAGAGCACTCAGGAATGTATTGATTGTGATGTGGCAAGTGGTTGTGCTTGGTGTCAGGGAGAAAATTATGATGCAGCAGATACGCCAACAGTATTTCAGCGTGCAACTGCAATTTGTAAGATGCATAAAGCTCGTGTACGTGCAAATAACTATTACTGGAATAAGCTTTATCGCAAATTGGAATTAGAAGGTGAACGTGAGGAATTCGAGAAAAGTAAACGAAAGTCTAACGATATTATCTGTTGAAACTATGTTGCAATATTTGATTATACAGTTGGATGATACAAGTGTATCGTATTGTCATTATGAAAATCCAAAGGAGAAATTTAAGCTTATTGGATTAGAGGACTTGAAAGCAGGTATCCTGTTTGCCATGAAGAAGAACCTAATGATTCAATTTGTGTATCCTAATTATGAATTGCCTCAAGAATATAAAGATGTAATTCATACTATAGACCATACAGATATAATTTCTTCGTTATGTGAAGATAGCACACTACAAGCGAATGCAAATGTAGTGGTTTTTGAGGATTATACAGGAATGGATATTTATGGATTTAAGGAAGATAGTGTATGTTTGATACGTACATCCAAGAACGACTTCTTTGAACGTTATTTATTCCTGCAAAGACCATTAGCAATGGCAGCACGAGTGAATGTCGTAATTACGGACATTGAAACTTTTAAAGAAAGTGATTTCGAAAAATATAAGAAAATCTTGGAGGTATTGTCAGAGAAATTAGAAGCACTTTATTTGAAAGGAAAATCGCCACAATTAAATCTCCTGACAGATCGCATGATGTTGTCGGAAATGAATAACTGCAATGCCGGTTTTGAAAATATTACTCTTGCACCTGATGGCAAGTTTTATGTGTGTCCAGCCTTTTATTTAGCATCTGATGAAGAAGACTATGGCTTGGGCAAATCGAAATTCTCTATTGGAAACTTAAATGAGGGATTGGATATAAAGAATCCTCAGTTATATAAGTTATCTCATGCTCCTATTTGTCGCAATTGTGATGCCTATCAATGTAAGCGTTGTATTTGGTTAAACCGCAAAACGACATTTGAAGTTAACACTCCAAGTCATGAACAATGTGTAGTGTCACATTTGGAACGAAATGCAAGTAGAGAACTTTTACATAATATTCGTAAACATGGAGAATTTCTTTCAAATATTGATATAAAAGAAATCAAGTATCTCGACCCTTTTGATGTAAGAAAAGAATGGTAAAATGAGAAGAAGAGATTTTTTTAAAAGAGTTGCAAAAGCATTGCCTATTTTAGTGTTATCGGCAACACCAATATCAACTGTATTGTCAAATCCTATTGTAAGTTGTGATGATTCTTGTAAAGGAAGCTGTAAAAACACTTGCAATAATAGTTGTAGAGGCACACATAAAGGAGGATGCGCAACTTGCTCATCTCAATGTAAAGGAGGCTGCGCAGGAACTTGTAGGGAAACTTGTGGGCGCGCTTGCGGACAAACTTGTACGGGAACTTGTCGGATAACATGTATGAATTCCGGCAAATGTGACCAATGTTCAGATATTTGCAAAGGTAGCTGCCAAGGAAGTTGCTATGGTTCGTGTCAATCCTCCGCAAAAGGCAGAGATACTGTGAAATTTAAATGGTAATATAAATTGAATTAGAAATGAGGAAAATAGTAGGAAAAGTTACAGCTGAAGAGAAGAATGAAATTCAGACTCTTTTCGAACGTCGAAATGGATTAAACGAGTTGGCAAAGATTGTTACCTCGGATAATAACGAGTTGTACGAAAAACTCGTAAAAGACCTTGGAGAAACAGGTACAAAGTTTCAGAACTGGTGGAACCGTATGGGTGAGAAATATCAATGGGAAAGTATTGATGGTAGTAACTGGGAGATAGACTTTGATACTTGCAATATTTATTTAACTGATAATAATTAGGATTATGTTAGGAACAACCGAATTACTGCTCTTAGGAGGTCTTGCTTTATTGATTTTTGGAGGCAAAAAAGTACCCGAAATGATGCGAGGATTAGGACAAGGTGTCAAAGAGTTCAAGAAAGGGATGAAAGACGATGAGGATATTCCATCAACGGGCTATGAAGTCAAACCAACTAATGAAGAAAATGTAAATAATGCTTCATTAGACGAAAATGAAAATCCCAATAATGCGAAATAAGAATGACAACCAACTCACATTCGGCGGACACTTGGAGGTGCTTCGCCGAATGTTATTTCGCATATTAGGAGTTACTGCTATATTTGCAATTTTAATTTTCTTAATTAAGGATATAGCTTGGGGAATTTTATTAGCTCCAAGTGAGTGGGATTTTGTAACATATCGTTATATAGAAAAGATAATACAATGGCTTGGGTTTGATTTTCATTTTGATAAATATGTAGTTGAAATGATTGCAACCGATTTGTCAAGCCAATTTATGACGCATGTAACAACCTCGATTTATTTAGGATGTTTGATTGCTTCGCCATATATTTTGTATGAACTGTTTTGCTTTGCATTGCCGGCTTTATATGAAAATGAACGCAAATATTCTGTATATGTAGCTATCATTATATACACTCTCTTTATCATAGGAGTTTTAATGAGCTATTTCATAATATTTCCTATTTCATTCCGATTTTTAGGAACATATAGCGTAGCAGACAAGATTAATACAATGATAACATTAAGTTCCTATATAACAACCTTTACTTCACTAACATTAGTTATGGGGGTGATATTTCAGTTGCCTGTGATAATCTATATATTGTCAAAGATTGGAATAGTGAACTTTCAAATTTTGTCGAAATATAGGAAATACGCTTTCTTTATAATAACAGCAATTTCAGCGATAATTACCCCACCCGATATAATGACCTGTGTCCTTGTTACATTGCCTCTATATGCCCTATATGAATGTAGTATATGGATTGCAAAGAAAGTCAACAAGGTAGAAGAATAATTTTCATCGTATTATAAAAGCAAACTGCGACAGATTATCGCAGTTTGCTTTTTCAGTAATTGGGTGTCTAATTGTTTAGTCGAATGGAATGATTGTAAACCTGTCAAGATAACGCTCTGTTGCTATTCTTACAGCCGACTATTGATACAAATAAACTAATAACATTTTCTTTCCGTTGATAAACAACACACTCCAACACCTTTTGACGAATTCTTTCTGCCTCGTATGTACCGAGACGGAAAGCAAGGGCGATAATCACTTCGATATTGTAGAATGTAGCCCAGCTTACGGGAGTAGCCACATCACAACGCCGGGTAGTCGTTGGGCAAATCCCGCAGTTTTTGTATATCGCTTTGATGGCGGCACGGAGTGTCGGGGCAATCACTCCGAACAACTCCACCAACTCCATTTCGGACATCCATACATCACCGCTTGGGATGTCCACCCTGCCGCTTTCACTGATTGTTATAACTCTTCTTCCCATAATCACATTGCTATTGAAATTTCATTGAATGACTGGTTGAGACGGTTGCCGAATACCGTCAAATCCTTGTCGATTTTCTCCGTGGTTATCTTGGCGTACTTCTGCGTGGTGGTGATGTTCGTATGCCCCAATATCCGGCTCACGCTCTCGATGGGCATTCCCTTACTCAAGGCAAGGGTTGCGAACCCATGACGACTGCAATGGAAGGAAATTTCCTTCGTGATGCCACACTCTTTTATCATCTGCTTCAACGGTTTGCAAATAGACCAGTAGTTCAGGTTGGGGAATACAAGCCCGTTTTCCTGAAACCTCTCGTAACGTTTGATAATCTGCAATGGGATATCAAGCAGTTTCACTTGGAAGGGTACTTTCGTCTTGTGCCGTTTGGATAATATCCACTTTTCACCGTTCACCTCCACGATGTCATCGGTGGTCAGTTCCTTTATATCCACGAACGATAGGGCGGTGAAACTGGCGAACACGAACAGGTCACGGATATAGGCCAGCTTCCTGTCCGCAAACTCGTGTGTCATGACAGCCTTGATTTCATCCTCCGTCAGATACTCCCGTTCCTTGATGTTCTGGTTTACACGGTACTGTGCGAACGGGTTCCTCGGTGTCAGTCCGTTGTAGTGGGCCTTCGCCACGATGGTTTTCAGCCACATGCAGTTCGACCACACGCTACCATTGTGCAGACCCGCATCCGTTGAAAGGTAGATTTCATATTCCTTGATGAAGTCGGGAGTAAGTTCGAGCATGGAAATGTCGCTCCGCTTGTGGCACTTCCTGATGAATGCAGCCAAGTGGTTCCTCGCCCGTACCCTTACCTTGTACGAACTCAATGTGCGGTCTATACCGATACGCTTCTTGAAACTCTCGTTGTCCTTGTCGAACGCACCGAGCAAGGTCTTATACTCCGTGCCGATACCCTGAAAGGCATTGCGCACCATCTCGGCGGTTACGAACGCCTCCCTGTCCGACAGGCGTTGATAATGCTTGATGATTTGAGCCTTGATATTATCCAAAGCCAAATTGATGGCCCGTGCCTCTTTGCCCTTTCCTTTCGCCCGGTTGCCTTTCGCATCCCAAAGCTCCTTTGCGATGGTCTGTTTGCAACTGAACTGGGCAACAGAACCGTTGATTGTCACTCGTCCCATGATGGGGACAATGCCGTTTTTCTCCTTACTGCCGTTCACGTAGAACAGCACCTTGAATGTACTTCGCATGACTTACATTTTTTTTGGTTACAAAATTAAGTATCAGCGAGTTGTACATCGGTTTGCAAAATATGGCAGAAAGTAGAAACAAACACTGACGGCCTATAAATTTACCCGTTCACCGGGTAACGATTTGAAAACCGTCCGCCCTCATTACCTTTCATTTCCTTGCACTTTCGCACCGGTGGGGCTTTCTGCGGTTTTCCTCATAAGTCATTGAACAACAGTGCCACTATCATCATTTCTCCGTTTCTGATTGATTTTTTCAAAGATAATAGTTAATTTTGCATCAAAACAAGAATAAACATGGAAATATTGAGTTTACCAGAGAATGAACCGTTTATCACCGGAATAGAAGAAAGTATAGATATATGCTCCAATCAGATCATGAAGTTAGCAGACGCATCTATTTTTCATTGCCGTAGCGGAAAAGCCCACATAGAAATTGATTTGCAGGCATACGAAGTGACGGAGAACACCCAACTTCTGCTTCTCCCCGGCAGTATCTTCAATTGTACCTGCGCCAGCCATGATTTTACCGTTTCCTATATTGTTTTTTCCGACACCCTTTTCAGGGAGATCACCTCACGTCTGGATCCCTCCTTCTTTCACTTTCTAAAAGAGCATCCATGCATTGTCATCCCTGAAGAACGTGTAAAACCATTCATCGGACTCAGCTTGGTCATGAAAGATCTTTATGAAGACAGGGATAATAGTTTCCGCATTCAGATCTTCAAAAATTTCATTCAAAACTTCATTCTGGACTTCTATGACAAGACCCAACACCTGTTCCTGCAAAAAAAGACCGAAGGAATAAATCGTCAGGAAGAGATATTCAAACGTTTCATCCAATTGATTCATAAACATTGTACCACCCAACGTGAAGTATCTTTTTATGCAGCCGAACTGTTCATCACTCCCCGTTACCTTTCCACAATCGTACAAAACGTATCCGGCAACACAGCCAAAAGCATTATTGACCGACATGTAATTCTTGAGATTAAAGCATTACTACAATCCACATCTCTAAGTATTCAAGAGATCTCCAACCGATTATCTTTCCCTGACCAATCTTTTTTTGGCCGCTATTTCAAGAAACATACAGGCAAATCCCCTCTTCAATACCGAAACCAGTCTTAAAACAAAAAAAGCTGCTTTCAATAAAGAAAGCAGCTTTTTCCTGTTTATATAGGGTGAATTAATTATTCAGCCAATTTATTGTCTGAACCCAGCACGTTAATAATTTTGT
>ENA-OROR01001611-OROR01001611.1-human-gut-metagenome-genome-assembly--contig:-NODE-1611-length-13711-cov-3.500513_pt1 | contig 13711 bp, 9 predicted proteins | sample MGYA00242135_ERZ509060 | MGnify/ENA primary metagenome ERZ509060 (study PRJEB26280, sample SAMEA2338742) | human gut metagenome | biome: human gut; feature: human-associated habitat; material: faeces... | reverse complement strand
GAAGCACAGGCCGCCCGCGTTGCGCAGGAACAGCACGCGGCCAGCAATGCCGACCATGTCTTCGGTCTCTTCGCCAGCCTCGAGCTTGCCGTCATACTTGGCGCGAACCGCCTCGATGGTGTCGGTGACGTCCAAGTGCACCGGGTAGGGGGCAATGCCGGCCTCAAGCATCATCGCGCGCTTGGCCACGCGCATCTGCACCTGCTCGGGGTGAGCCAGCGGGCCGAACTCCTTGTTGGAGGGGTCCACGGCTTCGTCCAGCGTGGCACCGGACTTGATCTTCTCGCGGATGGTGGCGTCCTGCTTGAGCAGCATTTCCGCACGTTCGACGGTGCTCATCTGCGGGACGGCCGGGGTTTCATTCTCAGTGTTTTCGGTATTTTCGACAACTTCAGCCATGATTCATCAGTGTACGCAAGGCCGGCGATTATGAGCCCGGCAGACCGCACGGCCATCCGAACACCCGCTCACATGACGCAAAACCGGCTCTGCACAAGGCTTGAGAGACCTGTACACATGGCGAATCCACCATCACGCAACACTCGCGACATGCCGATTTGCATTGTCCACCACCACAATGTAATATCTACATCTGTTGCCAAACGGGCTGTAGCGCAGCTTGGTAGCGCGCTTCGTTCGGGACGAAGAGGCCGCGGGTTCAAATCCCGCCAGCCCGACAACTGGACCGGATTGTTGAGAAATCAGCAATCCGGTTTTTCGTTTCCTGTCCCAACAATCAAACCAAGCGATCGAACAGCGGTAAACAACCCGCCGCACACAGCGACAAACCACATCACGGCAAGCCCCCGTATTTGTTGGCGGACCACCGTAATATATCGCTCGAATCAATCGATTGCCGCACTGTTTTTGTAAGTAATACTGAAGTAATTAGAGGAACCATGAAGAAGAGTCTGCTTGCACTGGCTTCGGGCGCGTTCATTCTCGGTGCCGCCGAGTTCGTGATGATGGGCATTCTGCCGCAGGCCGCGGCCGCCACCGGCGTGGACATCCCCACCGCAGGCCATTACATTTCCGCGTATGCGATCGGCGTGTGCTTCGGCACACTGATTCTGGTATTCGGCCGCAAGGTGCCGCCGAAGGACCTCATCATATTGTTTATGGTGATTGCCTTGGTGGGCAATCTGGCTTCCGCATTCTCCGTCAATGCCGCCATGCTGGTCGTCGCACGATTCGTCGCCGGCCTGCCGCACGGCGCATTCTTCGGCACAGCCACACTCATCGCCAAGACTCTGGCGGAGGAAGGCAAGGAGGCGCAGGCCGTATCCGTGATGGTCACCGGACAGACCGTGGCCAATATGCTCGGCGTACCGGCGGGCACCTTGATGGCCGAGTTCCTTTCCTGGCGTCTTGCCTTCGGCATTTTGGCCGCTTGGGCGGCAATGACGATTGTGCTGGCGTCGGCGTGGATTCCGTACGTTGCACCGATCAAGGACGCAGGCATCGCCGGTCAGTTCAAGTTCCTCACCCGCCGTGGCCCGTGGGTGATTTTGGCCGCCGTGTTCACCGGCAATGCCGGTGTGTTCTGCTGGTGGAGCTACGTCTCCCCTTGGCTGCAGAAAACCGGCGGATGGTCGTCTTCCCTGGTGCCGATGCTGATGATGCTTGCCGGCTTTGGTATGGTCATCGGCGGTCTGCTTGGAGGTCGTCTGACCGACCATTGGAGGCATGCCGGCGCGGCCGCAATAGGTCAGTCCATCTCCTGCCTCGGCTTGTTGCTGGTGCTTATCACTCCGGGTAATCAGCCGATGACCGCTGTACTGACGTTCTGGATCGCCATCGGATTGTTCTTTACTTCCGCTCCACAGCAATTGCTGATGACCGAAGCCGGCCAGGGCGGCGGCGAGCTGATCGCCGGCGCGGCTGTACAGGTGGCGTTTAACTTCGGCAATGCCATCGGCTCGATTGTCGGCGGCGCGATGCTCACCACCTTCTCGATGAACTATCGCTATACCGGCCTGGGCGGTATGCCGCTGGCTCTGCTTGCCGTAGGGCTGCTGGCCTTCTACTCGTGGCGCTGCGAAACCGATACCGACGCCATTCACCGCTTGCGCGAAACCAAGGTGGACTGAGACCAAGCTCACAGCAAACTCCCTGACGTGTTTGTTCACAGTATTAATAGACTGAAATCAGACACGATTCAGGGAGGTCTGGCGGTATGGATGAGGAAGCACTGCTCAAACAATTCGCCGCGCAATTCGCGCATGGTCCAGACGATGCCGACGACACCGATGCGGCGGCCGCAGCACAAGGTGCCGATTCCACGGCGAACCAGGTTGCGGACGATGCCGATCAATCGCCCGCAACCTTTGATACCCAACAATTCCTGAACGGACTGGACGCGATTTTCGATCGCCACACGGCCGCCACCGAAGCCGGCCCGTACTTGGAACAGGCGATGGTGGACGCGGAAAACGCCGGCGACGAGGCCGGACTGCTCACCGTGCTCAACGAAACGATGGGCTTCTATCGCTCGCAAGGTCGGCACAAGGAGAATCAGTGGATTGTGCAGCGAGCGCTGGAACTGGCCGCTCGTATGGGCTTGACCACCGGCACATCCGAGGCGTGGGCCACCACGCTAATCAATTGCGCCACCTCGATGCGCGCGGCCAAACAATACGATCAGGCCGAGGATTTGTATCATCAGGCGCAGAGTGTCTGCCGGCATTCGCTGGCACCCACCGACCGTAGGCTCGCAGCACTGCACAACAATCTGTCGATGCTCTACAGCGAGACGAATCGGCCCGACAAGGCGGAACTGGAGTTGCGTGAAGCGCTGCGCATTATCGAAGCCTCGAGCGTGAACCCGGACGCGGATATCGACGTGTCCAGCTCGCACACGAATCTGGCGTTGACCCTGCTGACCGAACACAAGTTGGAGGACGCGCATTGGCATGCAGCCAAGGCGCTGGAAATCTATCGCACCGGCCATCTAGAACATTCCGCGCATTATGCCTCCGCACTGGCGGGCTTCGCGCAGGTGTGCTTTGCCGAGAGACGGTATGCGGATGCGGTTACTGGATACCGGCATGCGCTGGCCGTGATCGAGGAATGTTACGGCAAGGACACCGATTACTGGCGTATCACCGCCGACAATCTGCGGCAGGCCGAGGAAGCGGCGGCGCAGGCCGGGGTGACGGTTGACAATGCGGGTGTTGCCGGCGATGCAGGCGCGCTGCCCCAGTCCGGCTCGCGGCTGCCGAACAGCCCGGCACAGGGCAAGACCGGTGCGAACGCGGCATCTTCCCCATCCACCGTTTCGGTGTCGACCGGTTCTGCGGGCGCGGCCGAGGCCGTTTCCGCATGCCCGGTGTCCGGACTGAAGCTGGCCCGCGCGTTCTGGACGCAGATGGGCAAGCCGATGATTGCGGCGAAGTATCCGCAGTATGCCGGGCGTATCGCCGCCGGTCTGGTGGGCCATGGCTCGGAATGCTACGGATTCGATGATGCGTATTCGCAGGACCACGATTTCGGCCCGCGCTTCTGCCTGTGGCTTACGGATGAGGATTACGCGGCGATCGGCGAGCAACTTGAGGTCGATTACGAGGCACTGCCGCGCAAGTTCAGCGTGGATGCGCAAGGCCGCGTGACGTTCGAGGCGCATGCCAGGTCCGATGCTTCCGGAGCATTCCCCTCCGCAGGTGCAGGCTCCACCGTCATACCCGATGCGGCAAACGCACCCACCCCCGGCACCGCTACGCACGATACCGCCACTGCCGAGTCAGGCGCGGCGTCCTCTGATGTGGCGGAAGCGATGACGACTCCGATTGATGCACCGCTCTCCCCCGTCACGCCGCGCGCACAGGGCGCGAATCGCCGTGACGGCGTGTTCCGCATCGGTGACTTCTTTGAGTCGATCACCGGGTATCACACTGCGCCGGCGCAGACCGCGCCGCATGAGTGGCTAATGCTTCAGGAATCGACCTTGGCCGCCGCCACCAATGGCGAGGTGTTCGCCGATCCCACCGGTCTGTTTTCCAAGACGCGCCAAGGGTTCAAGAACATGCCCGACGATGTGCGGCTCGCGCTGATCTCCAAGCGACTCGGCATGATCGCCCAGGCCGGTCAATATAATCTGCCGCGTTCGTTGAAGCGCGGCGACGGCGCGGCCGCATGGCTGTCCATCCACGAGTTCGTGCAGGCCACCGCCTCGTTGGTGTTCCTGGTTAACGTGCCGATGGTGGTGGGCTATATGCCGTATTACAAGTGGCAGTTCGCAGCATTGCGCAAGCTGTCTGGCTCGATGTTCGCGCTGTTGCCGAACGTGGGCGAACAGTTGGAAACCGTGATGCGATTGAGTTCGGCAGCCTGCTATGGCGGGGCCGGATTTGGCGAAGGCGGCAAGGGCGCGGCTCCAGCAATCGAGAAAATCAACGATATTGTGGAGCAGATTGCGGTGGATATCGTCAAGGAACTCAAACGCGAACACCTGACCACGTCCGGCGAGACCTTCCTCGAATGGCAGCGCCCGTATGTCGAGGACCACATCGCCTCTGATGATCCGGTGCTTAAAAGTTTGTAGATTCAAGCTCCCTCTGCCACGGCTTCGCCGTGCCACCTCCCTCATCAGAGGGAGGTATCAGTGAAAGGAACGTCGATGACCAACGAACTGACTGATGATGAACTGCGCGAGGCTATTGTGCGTCATGAATGGGATCAGTTCCAGCGCACCAACAATGAGGGTGGACGCGCGGCATGCCAAGGCAACTGGCCGGTGTTCCACCAGATGCGGTTGGCCCAGTTCCTCACATGGGAGCGGCCATTACTCACCAGCTATGCCGCTGATCTTGACGCGGCCGACCACGTGGGCCGCAACCTCGTAACCGAAAAATACGGCCGCATGATGGCCTCCACCGCACCGGAAAATTTCACGAAGAACATAGAGCCGTATATTCCGCGTCTCTCTGAAGAGCGCGCGGCCCGTCAGGAACAGGTCATCACCCAGCAGGTCGCCTGGGCCAAGGATTTCCGCGAGCGCTACCCCAAGCTCGGCGAGGCGATGCGCGCACTCACCACCACCGAAGACACACCATCTGCCACCTCATTCGAAACCTATCTGCGCGGCGAGCTTGGTACGTATTCCGACCAGACCTTCGAACGTTACGAAGCGATGATTGGCGAGCGCGCCGCAGCCAGCCCGCAACGCAATATCACTGAGGAAACCTTGTTGCACACGGTCCAGCTCGGCGGTTTCGACACCTTAGAGGAGGCCGAAGCCTCCCAAGCGTAATACTCAGCCATTCACTGTGTACCGGACACCCCGACTGATGTACGCCGGCCGGCCACACCCAGGCCAACGCAATCTGCCGATCGCCCCACACCCAGACCACCAACGCAGCCTGCCCGCCAGGCCCCATTTACCAGCGCACATCGGCAGAATTACAGCGAGAATAGGCCCCAAAATGCCAGTGTCATCAGTGTGGCGAGAGTGCCGAGCGCTACCATCACGCATATGACGCGCCGCACACCGACGATATCGGCGCGGCAATACCAGACACGTTCCATTTCCCAAGCAAACAGCACCACCAACAGCATGGTCGCTATTCGCAGCACCACCCATCCGACGGCAAACAGCCGCGGTTGAGGCATAACCAATACAGCCGATACGCCTACGGCGCTCATATAGCCGTACAACAGCCCAGTAATCACCATCACCGCTGTGCCGATACCGGCAGATAAGCCGGCAATGCCGTGCAACATGCGCCGCTGGGCGGCCCCCAGCTCACTCGGCGTCGCATGCACGGCCCGCACAGTCGCCACACTACGTCGCCCGACCAGCAACGTCTGTAGCCAAGAAAACACAGTCAAGCCAATACCTAATATCGCCGCCATCACGATCAGCACGGGCCCTGCCACCATCAGACCGGCCAGCACGCCAAGCGAGCCGACGATACCGGATCTGGTACGTTGCGACGCGGCGAAGCGCTGGTGAGGTGTTGCACCGGCGACTTGAGGCGTTGCCCATCCATCGGCTTTGGTTCCGGCAGTCACACCGTTCACCCAATTTTCCAGCGCTTGCGTATAGCCTTCGGCCAATGGCAGGTTCGGGGTGAATAAGCCCTCACCAGCCCGCATCTGATGGTTGCCGGCAAAATAGCGTACGGTGACGTTCTCGTTGCCGGACTTGTTGGCCGTAGCGATGATCCGCTGCGCCCCCTGTTCGATGGGCATGGCCGTATCGTAGGTGCCGTAGTTCACCAGCACCGGCATGGTGAGGGATTTCAGATACCGGTCGGCATCAAAGTCGGCATAGGCCAGATCAAATGGCGCGTAGTCCAGCGACATCAATTTGGCCATGTCTTTGACCACGGGCTTGGGCGCGCCGGCCTCATGCGTATAGGCGCTGACAGCCATGGCCATTTGCTCACGTCCATTGAACACCGGTGCGGATGTAAGTACGGCAAAGGCAATGTCTTGCCGTTTCGAGGTTAGAATCGTGGCGATCCAGGTGCCTTCGGATTCGGCGTAGATGCCGGTTTTGGCGGGGTCCACGCCGATTCTGCCACGCAACACGTCGAGCGAACGCCCGTATTCGCGAGCAAAACGCGGGTAGTCGCGATGCAGCACGGTGTAGTTGTCGTTGCGCTTGGCCGGCACCAAGGTCACGATACCGGCAGAGGCCATGGCGTTGGCGATATCGCCGAAATCCTCGGCACCACTGGTACCGGACCCGTGAATGAACAGACAAGCCGGGCGTGGCCCGGGAGCGCCGACCGGTTCACGTAGTACGGCGGGTAGCGTGACGCCGTCGCCGGTCTTGATGGATAGTCGGGTTTCACGCGTACGATATCGCCCCTCGTGGGGAATGTTCGCATGGGCAGGGGTGATGGTGGTGTCGGCAGAAGCGATAACGATGTGCTTGGTGTAGGGCCGTGTGTTCCATTGCGGCATCATCGCCCAGCCAAGTGTGGCGAATACCAGCGTCATCGCCATCGCGGTGACGATGACGCTCGCTACCCGCCGCGCCGAAATCCGTTTCATAGTTACTATGCCTCCCCCCCCCCATCAGCATAGAACGGTCGGCTCTTATCGGTCGGCTCCCGTCATAATGTGCTTCTACTGGGACCGTAATGCAATGGTTTGTAACGCTATTTTCTCTTCTTGACGGCACCGACTATGGCCCATACAACGGCCACTATTACCAGAATCAGTCCCACTACGGCGCAAATAATAGCCGTCAGCAATTGCGGATTCGGCGAGAACAACGAAATCATCCGATCCGGAGATATGTACCCGAAAACCAGCGCAATCACGCCGATAATCACGCCTAATAGTCCGAATACCACAGTAGGCGCGCTGATGCTCTGTTTCTGGATGTTCTTGGCACTCTTGACATCCTTAGCATTCTGGACGTTCTTGGCGCTCCCCCCAGGCTGGCATGGTTTGCCGGCGGTCTGAGACTGCCCATAGGGAGGTCGTGCTGAAGATGCTGCGTACATCGGTACATCATCGGCAGATGGAATCGGCCCGCCATCCCCCTCCACGGCATCGGCAACTGTTTCCAGGGCAATCCGATCTGTGGATGGTTCGATGGGCGATGGAGAGGCAGTTGTCACCTGCGTATCCACATCCGAGACCGACGCATCCGCATGATCGTCGGGGACGGGTAGCACAGCCGTTTTGTCATCATCCGCTGCGGATGGCAGCACCGTGGTATCGGTTCGGTCATCGACGGTCACCATGGTTGTGGTCTCGGTGGTCTCGTCGGTTTCGGAAGGTATGGCCGTGGTCGGTGTCGCATCCTCGATGGAGGCGAATTCCTTGGTTTCATCAGTCATGATTCCATCTCCTGGTTGTAACGGCTTGATCATTCCGATTGCCCGGTTGTGTTCTTGCTTGTGCTGTTGCCGTCGTATATATCGGCAAGCGGCTGGAACGTGGAGCCTTCCCAATCGGAGGCGTACACCACGTTGACACGTGCTTCCACCACATAGGGAATATTGATTTTTAATTCTGGGCCGTTGTCCGGCATGGCGGATTCCTTATACAACCATTCGTGATCAGGCCCATTGGTGGCACTTTCAGCTTCGAAGAAAACAAAGCTTGGACCCATGTAGTTGTTGTATACCATCTCGTATTTGCCGCCAACGTCACTCGAAGTGGAGTAGTAGGAGTCGGCGGTGCCGAAGGCGTAAGTGCAGGAATCCGGCAGAACGATATGCACTTGCGCCTGTGTTGCGGCTATGGTGATGGTACCGACCGGGCAATTACTGATGGAAGTTTTGCCATCCAGCATCTTCACCGTGTGCGGTCCATGTGTCTTGTCCCAATCGGACCAATCAATGATTGCCTGATCGGTGTTGTAGTTTTCACCGCTGAACGCCACACCTTGCTGCAATGTTTCAAACGTGGCATCGCTGGCATCGGCAACGAAGATGCCATCCTTTTGCACATCGTTCATGCCGTCGCTGTTTCTCGCACTGACAGATTGGCTCAGTGAAACAACAGTATTGATGCCGCTGGCACCAAGATCACGGTAGTACACGCCATACGTGCCTGAAACGATGGTCATGCAGAGCGCGCATCCACCGGCAACCAGTCCGAGAGGAATCAGACCACCGGTACGCCGTCCTCTGAATCCGAGAATGATGACCACCAGCCCCATCACTATGCATACTGCGGCAATCCAGATGGTGCCCAGACGCATAATGCCGATAATGCCCATGTCGTTTACCCAAATCAGTCCCATCAGACCGGCAAAGGAGAGGAAGGTAAGGCCCAGTATGCTCAAGACCACGATTGGGCCCGCCGGCTTGCGGCGCTTGGACTCGGTGGGGGCATAGGCCGTCGCATTCATACGGTCGGGGGCAAACGGCCCGTTGGGTACTGTGCCGGGCATCGCGCCGGGCACAGTACCCGGCATCACGCTGGGCATCGACTGATAGACAGGCTGTGAAACAGGCTGTGAAACACTAGGCGCGGTTTGTGAAACAGGTTGTGAAACAGGTTGTGGAAAAGGTTGCGGAGCTGAATACAAAGGAGATTGAGGTACTGGTTGCGCGGCTGGATATGAGACAGGCTGTGGAGCTGGATATGACACAGGCTGTGAAACCGGTCGCGGCGCAGATGCCCCGAATCCGTACCCTTCCTGCTGGCGAATGCCGCTTTTGGCCAACAGCCATAGCGCTAAGGCGGCGAGCGCAATACAACCCCACCCCGCACCTGGAATCACGATTGCCACGGCGAGGAACAGGAAGCATCCCAGACAATTCCAGTCCCATTGGCCGGCAATGAGGTCCTCGGCCAAGATGTGCCCATCGCGTACATCCGGCATCAGAAACCAGCCGAGTGCGTACAGAGCTGCGCCAAAACCGAAGAACAATGTACATACAATCACCAACGCACGTACTAATGTGGGGCTCCAGCCAAGCCGTAAAGCGATGCCGCTGCATACGCCGCCGATCCACCGGTCGTCGCCGCGAACCAGTCCACTGGATCGCACCCAAGTGAAGAAGCGTCGCGATGTCTTGTTTTTTTGCGGACCAGGCTGCGGCTGTGGCTGATATGGATTCGCGTTTGGATTGCTCATGATTCCATTACACCGCCCGACCACTGCCACAACGCTCGGGGAACACCCTGATTGTTCCCTGAACACCGGGTAAAACCCCGGCCGCAACGCCCTGAGCGCGGCACAATAGGAGTATGACGTCATCTCCCGAACCATTGCTGCCCGCGCGCATGCCGTTGATGCGCCCCCGGCAGGGCCGTTGGCTCACCGGCGTGTGCAAGGGCATCGCCCTGCACTTGGGCATCGGCGTGGCATGGGTTCGGATTGCGTTCATCGCACTGACCGTCCTCTACGGCGCAGGCATCATCGCTTATGTATTCCTGTGGGTGTTCATGCCTGCCGGAGACCCGGTGGCGGCTGCGGCTCGCACAGTGCCCGTTAATCAGGCGCCGCTTGCGCGAGGCAATCAGCCACTTGCCGCTCATGACGACGAATCGGCTGCCGCACCGGAATCATTGTCCGAGGCCATCCAACGTGCTCCGAAACCGGCCGTCGTGGCATTGGCCGGTTTCGCGTTGATGGCCACTGGACTGTTGCTCACCAGCACCGGTGCGGATGTCCAGATTGTGTTTCCGCTGCTGGTAGGGTTGGGCGGCATCGCACTGGCATGGATGAATCTTAGTCCGCGAGGCACGCAGCTGTTGTCTATGTTGGGCGGCATCGCACTGATTTTCATGGGATGGGCATTGTATGTGCATAATGTCAGCATTCCTGGGTGGGGCACCTCTCCTCGACGCATTGTTGCCAGCGGATTCGTGATGATCGTCGGTATCGTGGTGGCGGTGATGCCGTGGGCGAACGCGATGCTGCAACGACTCACCCACGAGCAGGCATTGAAGGAGCGCGAAGAGGAGCGCGCGGACATGACCGCCCATCTGCATGATGGCGTGCTGCAAACGTTGGCGCTGATTCAGCTGAACTCCGAGGAACCGACCACCGTATTCGCCCTGGCGCGTAGCCAAGAGCGCGAGCTGCGCGAATGGCTGTATCAGGAACGTTCCACATCGGATCGTTCGGTGGGAGCCGGATTGAAGCAGATCGCCGCCGAGGTGGAGGACGAGCACGGCAAGCCGATTGAGGTGGTCACCGTGGGCGACGCGCGGCCGAGCGCCCAGACCGATGCGCTGCTGGACGCCACCCGTCAGGCGTTGGTCAATGCGGTCACGCATGGCGGCGAGCCGGTGTCTTTGTATTGCGAGGCCAGCGACACGATGGTTGAAGTGTTCGTGCGCGACCATGGCGAAGGCTTCGATATGGACGCCATTCCGCCCGACCGGCTGGGCATCCGCGAATCGATTATCGGCCGCATCAAACGGCGCGGCGGTACAGTGGAGATAGTGTCCAGGGCCGGCTGGGGCACCGAGGTCAGAATGCATATGCCGATCGCGCTGAAAGCGGCGCAGGGAGAACATCGATGAGCGAGAACGAGACAGCCAAGATTCGTGTGGCCATGGTCGATGACCATGAGATGTTCCGTGCGGGCGTAATCGCCACGTTGCGCGATTCCTTCGATATCGTCGGCCAAGCGGCGGACGTGCCCGGTTCGGTGGCGATGATCGCACAGACCAAGCCGCAGGTGGTGTTGCTGGATGTGCATGTGCCCGGCGGCGAGGGTGGCGGCGGTGCCGAGATCCTCGCCAAATCGCGGCCCTACTCCCCCACTACCGTGTTTCTGGCATTGTCGGTTTCGGATGCGCCGCAGGATGTGGGGTCGGTGATTCGCGCCGGCGCCCAGGGCTATGTAACCAAGACGATTACCGGCGCTGATTTGATTTCATCCATCAAGCAGGTGCATGAGGGCTATGCCGTGTTCTCGCCAAAACTGGCCGGTTTTGTACTTTCGACCTTCCAGGGTGTGCCGGCGGCGGGGTCTGATGGCGGCGCTGATGGTGCGGCACGGGCTCATGATGAGGAGCTGGACCGGCTGTCCGCCCGCGAGCAGGAGGTCATGCGGCTGATCGCGCGTGGTTACACGTATAAAGAGGTGGCGGCCGAACTGTTCATTTCGATCAAGACGGTCGAAACGCACGTGAGCTCGGTGTTGCGAAAGCTTCAGCTTTCGAATCGCACCGAGCTCACCCGCTGGGCCGCCGATAGGCGCATTGTGTGATAAACGACAGATGAGCTCCCTCATCAGAGGGAGCTCATCTGCTCATATCACTCCGCGTCGCGGAAACCGTTGGGGTTCTTGGTCTGCCAGTTGAGGGAGGAGGCGGCCATGTCGTCGATGGTCAGCTCGGCCTTCCAGCCAAGCTCCTTCTCCGCCTTGGAAGCGTCGGCGTAGCAGGCGGCGATGTCACCGGGGCGACGCGGCTTGATCGCGTACGGAATCGGATGACCGGCGGCCTTCTCGTAAGCCTTGATAACCTCAAGCACGGAGTAGCCGTGGCCAGTACCCAGGTTGTAGACGAACACGCCTTCCTTGTCGATGTGGTCAATGACGGCCACGTGGCCCTTGGCCAGGTCGACCACGTGGATGTAGTCACGCACACCAGTGCCGTCGGGCGTGTCGTAGTCGTCGCCGTAGACCTGGACTTCCTTGAGCTCGCCGACCGCGACCTTGGCCACGTACGGGGTGAGGTTCGCCGGAATACCCTTCGGGTCTTCGCCCAGCAGGCCGGACTCGTGCGCGCCGACCGGGTTGAAGTAGCGCAGCAGCACGATGGTCCAGGACGGATCGGCCACATGCACGTCGCGCAGAATCTGCTCCTGGAACAGCTTGGAGGTGCCGTACGGGTTGGTGGTGCCGCCGGTCGGCGTCTCCTCGGTGATCGGCAGTTCCTTCGGCGTGCCGTACACGGTGGCGGAGGAGGAGAAGATGATCTTCTTGACGTTGTGCTTCTTCATCACCTTGAGCAGCACAAGCGTGGAGTACAGGTTGTTGTCGTAGTATTCGATCGGCTTGGCCACGGACTCGCCCACGGCCTTGAGACCGGCGAAGTGGATGACCCAGTCGATGTTGTTTTCAGCGAAGACGCGTTCCATGAGCGCCTCATCGCGCACGTCGCCGTCATAACGCTTGACCGGCTTGCCGGTGATTTGCTCGACGCGCTCAAGCGCCACGGGCGACGAGTTGCCGTAGTTATCTACGGAAATAACGTCGTAGCCCTTGTTGAGCAGTTCGATGTCGGTGTGGGTGGCGATGAATCCAGCACCGCCCGTAACCAGAACAGTAGTCATATTCCCTCCTTTGGAAGGACTTGCCTTCGGTTTTTCCTTCAGTATTGAGCTTACTTCACTTGACCTGTTTCACCTAGCGGCAAAACCAAGGCTTTCGAGGAATGTTTGCGTGGTGGCTTTCTGCTTGAAGACGGCCGTGTTGCCGAGGATGCGGTAGCAGACGCTGCCGAGCTCGTCGTGTACGGCTTGGCGGATGGCCTCGCGGTCGTGGTTTCCGGCCAACGTTTCAGCGAGTTCGCCCCATTCGAGACTGAATTCGCTGACTTCATCGGGCAAATCGCGGCCTTCGGCGAGCGCCTCTTCGACAATGCCGAGCTGGTCGACGAGCCGTCCGGGCAGAATGAACAAGCCTTGGGCCTCGATCAGTCCGATCGGCTCCTGCTTGACCGGCCAGTATTCGGGGTGTGCATGGAAAATACCTTCCGGGTACTCGTCGCTGATCGCATTGTTGCGGAAGATGAGACTCATCTCATAGCCGCGTTCGGTGATGATCGCGCTGGGCGAGAGGGCGGATTGGCGGTTGCCATCCGCGTCATGGCTGGCGATGCCGTTCGCCGCGTCGTCATAACCGACCCATGCCTCGCGGATGATGTCGGATACGTCGATGATGCTCTGGCGACTCTTCGACACCACGCGCACGGCGGTGCCGGGCCAGTCAAGGATTTCAACCACGGCGTCCGGATAGTCGGCAAGTGTGAAGGCGGCCCAAGTGGCGGCCTTGTGCATCGGCAGCAGTTCGCCGCCGCCCTGGTAATGGTCATGGGCGAGCACCGAGCCGCCGATGCGAGGCAGCGCGGCGTTGCATCCGAGGAAGTATCCGGGGAAGCGGTCCACGAAGTCGAGCAGATGGCCGAAGGTGTCGCGGTCCACATGCATCGGCGTGTGGTCGGTGTTCACGCAGATGCCGTGCTGGTCGAAGTAGCCGTAGGGCGAGAACTGCCAGAACCATGACTCGCCGCCGAGCGTGACCGGCAAGGTGCGCAGCGTGCGCTTGTCACGTCCGGG
>ENA-OROR01001600-OROR01001600.1-human-gut-metagenome-genome-assembly--contig:-NODE-1600-length-13764-cov-3.081625_pt1 | contig 13764 bp, 13 predicted proteins | sample MGYA00242135_ERZ509060 | MGnify/ENA primary metagenome ERZ509060 (study PRJEB26280, sample SAMEA2338742) | human gut metagenome | biome: human gut; feature: human-associated habitat; material: faeces... | reverse complement strand
GTGCTCTTCATCAAAAACAATCTGAAGAGGACGGAGCCGCCCATCTTCAGAAAAGCGAACATCAACTACCACATATTTCTTTTCTCTCTCTCGTTTCATTCAAATGCCCCCTACCCGGAACAGAAGTAGCCAACAGGATGGATCGTATGCTCAGTAGGATTAACTCTTCCAAGTTTGTGATCCGTGTACACGATTGCACGCTGCAGACTTGTATATCCATACCGCTCCCGTATGACATCCACGGCTCGGTCCAAACGCTCATGACGTTCGCGGTTTTCTTCGTTAGAGAGCAAAGAGAGCTGTATAGCGGAATCTGCCGAAACCAGATTGGAACCACGCACACCGATGCTGCGCAATGGCTTTGTCCAGGAATAACTGGACTTGAACAAAGCGAATGCAGCTTGGGCGATTTCCATGCTGTAGCAAGTGGGCGTTTCCAGTTTTCGCTGCCGGATAAAACTGCAAAGGTCTTTATCGCGAACAGTGATTTCGACAACGGTACACTTCATTGCCAATTCCCGCATTCGAGATGCAATGCTCTCGGATAGGATCACAAGCATCAACCAGACATCCTTATCATTCAGCAGGTCGCGTGGTGTTGTGGCCGAATTGCCGATACTCTTTACAGCAGCATGCCACCCTTGTTTGGCAACCGGAGTTTGATCGGTGCCGCGGGCAAAACTGGAGAGGATGTATCCCATTTTGCCAAACCATCCCGCCAATACGTCGGGATTTGTTTTTGCCAAATCTCCGATTGTTCGGATACCGTACCAATGAAGCTTCTTCTTGGTGGCTGCCCCCACATACAGCAGATCCTCAACTGGCAAAGGATAGGCAATCTCTTCATAATTGTCAGCCTCAATTCTGGTTATGGCATCAGGTTTCTTGTAGTCACTGCCGAGTTTCGCACTAATTTTGTTATTTGCCACACCGATGGAAACCGTGATGCCCAGCTCTTTCTTGACCTTACGACTGATGTCTTTGGCGATACTCATTCCGTTTCCGAATAGGCCGCAGCTGCCTGTGACATCCAACCAGCTTTCATCAAGTCCAAACGGCTCAACTTGGTCCGTGTACTGTTCAAATATCTCTCGAACGAACCCGCTATACCGTACATACTCGCTATAATGTGGTGGAATGATAATCAAATCCCGGCAGCGCTGCTGCGCCTGCCATATTGCCATCCCGGTTTTGACGCCCTGCCGCTTTGCGGGATAGCTTGCCGTTAAGACGATTCCGTGGCGGGCTTGGGGATCACCACACACCGCAATTTGTTTCCCCCGGTACTCGGGATGCTCCTGTGCCTCCACCGCGGCATAAAAGCAATTGCAATCGCAATGGAGAATTTGCCTCGGCTGCATCAAACTCACCTCCCTGCGATTTCATTATAAGTCTACAAAATAAATAAATCAATGGCTGAAAATATTAGTTTTGTAGATTTTTTGAGAAAACGACCTTGTCAGCATCTTCGGGAAGCTGTATAATATCATTGAGGTGATACAGCATGCAGTGGTATGAGCGATTGGTACAAGAGCGCAAACGCCTGGGACTATCGCAGGATCAGGTTGTTGCAGCTATGTCAAAATATCTGCCGGCAGGTGAGAGCGTTGGAAAAGGAGCCCTGTGCTCTTGGGAGAGCGGACGCACTCAGCCAAAAATTCATCATGCGCTGGCGCTGGCTCGCGTCCTCAATAATGCTGATGTGAGTTACCTGTTCAGCCCGGAATCTCTCCGTGATGGGTTGAATGACGCGGGACTCCAAAAGCTCGCTGAATTCCGAAGCTTATTGTTGGATTCACCGCGATACCGTATGGAAATCGATCCTCCAAAAACACGACTGATACCTATCTATCTGCAGGCTGCCTCAGCCGGTACAGGTCAGATACTGGATGATGATGCCTTTGAGGAGATCGAGGTTGACGATACGGTTCCGGCAAGTGCTGATTTCGGTGTGCGTTTGGCGGGCGATAGTATGATGCCTCGGTTCACGGATGGTCAAATGGTATGGGTCAAGCGGCGAGATGTGGCGGAAAATGGCGAGATCGTCATGTGTTATTATGATGGACAAAGCTACTGCAAGAAGTTGTGGACAGATGGAACAAAAACAGAACTTCGTTCATTGAACCCTGCATACCAACCGATTCATGTCTGCGCCGATGCGCCCTTCCGTATTTTTGGCGTAGTTGTGGGATAAGGTTTAGAAGGAGGTGCAGCGCTATGTGTGGTCGATACCAGTTCAGTGCCGCAGAGAGTGATGATTTACGACAAATCGTGCGGAGTGTTCAAAAAAGATGTGGGCAGGACGAACTGAACTTCCGTATCATAGATGGAGACGTTGCGCCCTCATGTAGCGCCCCGGTGCTTATTTCAAGAGGAGACAAGGTCGTCGGAGATTTGCAGAAATGGGGCATGCCGGGACGGAACGGACATCTGATCATCAATGCTCGTGCGGAGACCGTCACTCAGAAAGCTATGTTCCGGCGCAGTATCGCCGGGCGCCGCTGCGTAGTCCCTGCTACTGCGTTCTATGAATGGGATTCTTCACATAGACCATACTTGTTCACAGTGCCAGGCAGTCCTCTTTGGCTTGCTGGAATATATGACTGTGTTGAGGACGTGAATTGCTTTGTGATTCTGACCACCGCCCCCAATGCCTCCGTTTCCAAGATCCACGACCGGATGCCTTTGACCCTTCTGCGAGATGAGATCAGACCTTGGCTCACTGATCCGGAAGCGGCTCTTGCCCTTCTGGCCCGAGCTCCTGCGCCACTGCATTGTCAGGCGCAAGACGGTCAACTGACTTTTGAATAAAATCAAAAAACGGCGAGCTGCTCCTCCCATGGAGCAGCTCGCACATACAAAAAAATAAAGCGGAACGCTTTGATTTTCAAAGCCGTCTGCGTTCCCGGTTACATCGCCTATGTGCTGGTCTGCGTCTATGCGGTGAACGGTGCGCGGGGTTTTCTTGCGGGCTTTTGGCAGCTGCTGGTCATACTGTCCGTTATGAATCTCATAGACCGATTTTGGGTTGACGGCTATTGGGTAGGACATACGAACGCATGGGAAATTCCGGGGACGGAAGACCTGAAACCCTACATTACAGTCAAGGATAAGGGCAAAAAGTGGCTGTTCGGCACAGTTGGTATGGCGGTCATTTCGGCAGCACTGGCGGCAATCATGATGCTTTTTATGGAAAGCTGAGGCGATAGAAATGCTGTTTCAAACATACGGCGACAGGAGGAATCCTGCCGTGCTGTTCTTTCATGCAATGGGTGTGACAGGAGCGAGCAGCAAACCGATTGCGAGGTATTTGCAGGATCGATATTTCTGCATCTTGCCCACCTCCACCGTTTACTGCGAGGGGCAGAAATATGTCAGCAAGCTGGACGAAATACGGCAGGTGGAGGACTTTCTGCATCGGCAGGGCGTGGAGCGGCTGGCGATGGTGGTCGCTTCTTCCATCGGTGCAGACCTTGCCATGGCGTTTCTGACGCAGACGAAGCTGCCCGTGGAGCACGCTTTCTTTGACGGCGGGCAGTTCGCCCAAATCGGAAAGGGCACGCGCCGTATCATGACGCCGTTTCTGTATTTTGCCATCAAGAGTCTATATTGGTCGAAGGGCGGTACGCTGAAAAAGATACTGTGGTGTGACGACGATTCCATATCTGAAATCTCACCCCAATGCGGCGGTGGTCAATCTGGGCTGCGGGCTGGACAGCACCGGGCGAAGTTGCGACAACGGCAGCTGTAAAATTTACAATCTGGACTTTCCCGATGTCATAGCCGTGCGTAACGAGCTTTTGCCCGCCGGGGAGCGTGAGGAAAATATCCCATGCGATTTGAACAATACCGAATGGTTTGGAAAAATTGACTCTTCAAACGGCGCGGTATTCTTTGCCTCCGGCGTGTTCTATTACTTCCTGACCGAGCAGGTCAAAGCTCTTGTGCAGGGTATGGCAGACGCCTTCCCCGGCGGTGTGCTGGTGTTTGACGCTGCAAATCGGACGGCGGTGAAGATGATCGCAAAAACATGGCTTAAAAGTGCGAAGATTCAAGATGTGGGCGCGTATTTCGCAGTTTCGGACGCTCCCCAAGAGATCAGTGCGTGGGATAGCCGCTTGCAGGTCACCAGCCGAGGCTATATGCTGGGCTACACCGATTTGAAAGACCCATCCGTCAGCGGCTTTTTCCGTTTTCTCGCCAAAATCGGCGACGGAATGATGAAGATGCAGATTGTAAAGATCAACTTTTGAAAGAGGCGTTTTGAATGAAACACATCCACTTTGATGTTGAAAGCGATGGCTTTTACGGCGCGTATTGGGCGTGCAAGGACAGATCGGACTGCACCGTCATCGCCATGCTCGGCGACGACCCCGAGGATTATATGGCGCGCTCTGCGGTGAAGTGGCTGATTCGCCTCGGTGTGAACGTATTGACTATGTCGCCCGGGAAAAAGGACTACGGTCATCACAACTATCCCCTTGAACGCATCGAAAAAGCAATGGCATGGCTCAAATTACACGGAAACGAAAAAATAGGCATTGCGGGAGCCTCAACGACAGGTACCCTCGCCCTGACGGCAGCATCGATATTCAGCAACATTTCTCTAACCATTGCAATGACACCCAGCGACTTTGTGTGGCAGGGGTTCATGCAGGGCAAAAAGGATGGCTGCAAGGAATGGCCAATGGTGGGAGAATCACTCTTTTCTTACAAGGGAAAGCCCTTGCCATATATGCCGTTTTGCTATCAGCACCCTGACTATTGGCGCATAATCTTGGAGGAGTCCAAACGCACCGGCAATATGATTGCCTCCCGCAAGCTGTTTGACGACTCTGAAGCGGCGCACCCGATTACCGAGGAGGAATTCATAAAGGTCGAGAATATCCGCGGCAAGCTGTTTCTTGTCGGCGCAGAGGACGACGCACTTTGGGACACCGCAAAATATATCCGCCGCATGGAAAAACGCCTTGCGGAGAAACCGCACTCCTGCGAAGTCGAGGCGGTCGTATATGAGCACGGCACGCATTTTGTTTTCCCCGACGGTATGCTCAAGACCATGCTTCCCGTCGGCTCGGCACTGTTTGTCAAGCTGGCGTTCAGCGCTGCGAAGAAATATCCCAGGGAGTGTAAAACGGCTCGCATTGACATTGACCGCCGCATGACCCGCGTGATATGCGATTGGAGGGACAAAAAGTGACCTATTTGGGAATGCCTTTCGGCATGTGGACGATGTTTGCAGGCTCATTCCAAAAACAGCTGACGGTAGTATTCGGCTATGATGTCGATACGGCAAAAGCCATCACGAAAAAAGCAAAGCCGAAATACAGGGAGATCATCTCCGAGCTGCCCGAATTTGAAAAAGGCGATCGCTTCAAGATGAACATCGTCAACTGCGCGATGATCGGTGCGTTCATCCTCTCCGTGCCGGAACACCCGGATGTGGAGCGGCTGACGGAGTATTATGCAAAATCCATGATGACAAAGCCCATGAAATGGTTTTGCCGCAAGAGCGGAAAAAACAAGTTTACCCCCAAAGATATTTCCGGCATGAAGGCGACCGCCACCTTGAAAGCCGCTGACCGCAACCCCCACTCATGGAATATGGAGCTTTACGAATATCCCGATGACAGCGGCTACGAGGGACGCTTCACCAAATGCGGTATCTGTGTGCTGATGAAAAAGCTGGGGCTATATGACCTCACTCCCGCGCTGTGCCGTCTGGACTACACCATGAGCGAAGCGGGCGGCGTGACCGACTTTGTGCGGCAGTACACTCTCGCCTCCGGCGGCCCATACTGCGACTGCGGGTATAAAAAGAAGGGCTTCGTGAAAGCTGGGACGGAGGCAGGACGATGAAGGAAACCTATCTCTCCCGTGATTTTCGGGAGACTGCGGCACAGTGCTTTCCCTCGCAGGCCAAGGAGCTGAATGCATTTTTTGATGCGCGGTTGAATGTGCTGCTGGCTGAAAATGCAGATGCAAGCAAGGAGAAGCAATACCACCTCAAACGGCAGATATTACCGGGCATTGCGGCCTACGAAACCTTGCAGCGGGTCATGCCGAAAGAGGAGGCTCTGCAAACCGTTCATGGCTATGTGGAGGAGCTGGCGAGAACGAGCCACAAACAGCTTGCAGCCCTGCTGCACATACCGGGACTTTACCGCCTTGTCCCCGGCGTTTTTGTCAAATCCACACGGAGCGTTTTCGGCCCGGCGGCGGGCTTTGACTCAAAGGAGCTGCAGGTCGGCAACGGTATATGGCGTGTGGATATTGCGACTACTTTATTACCGGAAACAGAGAATAAACGGAGAAGCTCGTATCGGTCAATAGCTGATACGAGCTTCTTTTCATATTTTTTAGATTGTGTTTCTTCAGACCTTCCACCCGGCGGCCTGCTGCCGCTCCACCACGAAGCGGCGGTAGAGCCCGTCAACAGCAACCAGCTCGTCATGGGTGCCCTGCTGAACGATCTCGCCGTGATCGACCACAAAAATTTGGTCGGCATGGCGCACGGTTTTCAGCCGGTGGGCGATCATGATGACCGTCTTATCATGGGTCAATTCCGCAACGGCCTCCATCAGCTCCTTTTCATTTTCGGGGTCGACATTGGCGGTGGCTTCGTCCAGAATGATGATGGGTGCGTCCTTCATGATGGCGCGCGCAATGGAAATTCGCTGACGTTCGCCGCCCGAAAGCGTAGCACCGCCTTCGCCGATGACGGTGTCAAAGCCGTTCGGCAATGCCATGATAAAGTCGTAGCAGCGGGCTTTTTTCGCGGCGGCCTGCACCTCCTCCATGGAGGCGTCGGGCTTGCCAAAGCGGATATTGTTGGCGATGGTGTCGGAGAACAGATAGACCCGCTGAAACACAAAGGAGAAATTGCGGATGAGGCTGTCGTAGCTGTACTCCCGCACATCCCGTCCGCCGAGGCGCACGCTGCCGCCCTGCACGTCCCAGAACCGCGCCATGAGATTGCACAGCGTGGTCTTGCCACTTCCGGACGGACCGACGATGGCCACGGTGGTTTTCTCCGGGATGGTCAGGGACACATCGTGCAGGATGGGCTTGCTGTCATAGGAGAAATCCACATGGGACAGGGTGATGTCCTCCCGTTCCGGCGAAAGCTCCTCCCCGTCAATGTCCATGGGTTCTACGCGCAGAATTGCGCTTGCCTTATCTACGCCGATGTCGATGGAACGGAACAAAGCCGAAAAGCTTCCGGCGCTGTCCAGCTGCTCAAAGAGGATGAACGAGCAGATCAGCATCAAAAGGCAGTTTGTCAGCTCCATGGTGCCGCAGAAGTAAAAGACGATAGCGGCCGCGCAGACGGCAACGCCGGTGAGCTTGTTGACAACAAACTGCGCCAGCATATAAAGCACCGACGGGATCTCCATAGCAAAGGACGCCCTGCGGGCTTCCTCCACAGCGCCGTGTACCTGCGTTGCGGAATCGTGGGTCAGGTCGAAGTTCTTGACCTCGGCGATGCCCTGCACATATTCCAGCACCTTGGACACAAGGCGCTCATCGGCATTGAACTTCCGCTGGGAAAGGGTCTGCTCCGCCCGCTGCATGGCGGCGTTGACGGCAAAGAACAGCACCAGTCCCGTCAGTGTGATCAGCCCCATGCGCCAGTCAAAGAGGAACATCATCGCTGCGATGATGCCGGAGGTCAGAAAGCCGCGGGTCGTGACCATGACGACGCGGGTAGCCACATTCGCCATGTTTTCCATGGTGTTGGTGGTGACGGACGTGACCTCGCCGAGGCTGTTGTCATTGAACCAGCCCATAGGCAGGTAGCGCAGGTGCTCGGCGATCTCGATGCGTTTGTTGGCGCAGGCGCGGTAGCCCGCACGTGTCTGGAGCATGGTAGCCTTCATGTTGATGGCAATCGTAATGATCAATGAGATCACGATAATGCCGAGGCTCGTCCATAAAGTTGCCATAGTGACGTTCCTTTCCAGCAGCGCCTGAATGACGATGGCGGCTGCCGGAATACGCATGGCAGAGCAAATGGCGCTGACCACGCCCAGCCAGATAGATGTTATAAACAGCCTGCGGTTGTCCACCCCGCAGAAGGCAAAAAATTTTTTCAGTGTCTTGAGCATTACGCCACCTCCCCGTCATCTTTGACGCTGGTGTGGGCCTCCCACATGGTTTGATAAAGGGGGCAGGACGCAAGAAGCTCCGCCTGCGTGCCGGTCGCTTCGATCTTGCCTTGATTGACAACAATGATCTGATCGGCGTCCGCAATGGTGGACAGCCGGTGGGCAATGACCAGCAGCGTCTTGCCCCGCACCAGCCTTCCCAGTGCCGACTGGATGACCGCCTCGTTTTCCGGGTCTGTATAGGACGTTGCCTCGTCGAGAATGACGATCGGCGCGTCCTTCAGCATGGCACGGGCAATGGAGATGCGCTGCCGCTCACCGCCGGACAGGTGACCGCCGGATGCACCGCATACGGTCTGATAGCCGTTCTCCAGCCCCATTATGAACTCGTGGCAGCCGCATTTCTTCGCGGCGTCAATGACCTCCGCATCGGTCGCACCCTTTCTGCCCATGCGGATATTGTCCATGACAGAAAGGTCAAAGAGGTAGTTGTCCTGCGACACATAGGCGATGTGCTTCGTGCACTCCGCCAGCGGCAGCGTGCGAATGTCCACGCCGCCCAGGTCGATTTCTCCGTCCTTCACATCCCACAGGGAGGCGATGAGCCGGGCGATGGTGGATTTTCCACTGCCGGAAGGCCCGACCAATGCGTTGACCGTCCCCGGGGCAATGTGCAGATTGATTCCGTGCAGTACCTCCTTGTCGTGATAGGCAAAGCGGACATCTTTCAGCTCGACGGCGTTGTCCGCAGGCAGCTTTTCCGCACGTTCCGGACGCTGCATATCCTCGCCGGACAGCACCTCCGCCACCTCACCCACGATGGTCGTCACCTGCGCGATGTCATCGGTGTAGGAAAAAGCGGTGATCAGCGGCTGCATAACGCCGAAGGACAGAACAATGACCGCGAGAAACGTCTCCGCCGACAGTGTGCCGTGCATATAGAGAAGGCAGCCCACCGGCAAGATGCCGAGAAGTGTCGAAGGGAGTATCGCCATTCCGGCCACCTGTCCGAACAAACTCCCGCGCATCCAGTCGATGAAGCAGTCCGCGCCCTCTTTTGCGGCGGAGACGAACTTTGCATAGCTGGTCCTGGACTGACCAAACGCCTTGATGACCTCAATGCCGCTGATGTATTCCACAGCCGTGTCGTTCAGTGTCTTTGTCGCGGTGACCGCGCGCTGAAACTTCTCGTTATAGCCGCTGAACATGGACATAAAGCAGAGAATGCCCAGCGGCAGGACGATGAACATGGAAAGGCCCATGCGCCAGTCCTCGATGAACAGCAGCACCAGTACCGCCAGCGCCCCCACGATGTTGGTGGTCATCTCCGGCAGCAGGTGGGCAAGGGTGGTTTCGATGGAATCGACCCGCTCGACGATGATGTTCTTATACGAGCCGGAGGAACGATCCAGCACCGTACCCAGCGGCAGCGTCGCTAGCTTGTCCAGCAGCCGGACGCGGGTATTGGCCAGCACATGGAACGTCGCATGGTGGGAGAGAGAGGTGGACACGCTGTGCAGCACATAGCGCAGCACCCAGCAGCCCGCCATCCATGCGCAGAGCGTCAGGCAGCGGGGAAGCTCCGCCGTGCCGTTTACCAGTGCGGTGATAAGCCGGATGATGATGAAATACGGAATAAGCGAGCAGGCAACGCCCAGCAGCGCCGTAAGGACGCTCAAAGCGTACTCGCCGTACCGCTCTTTTGCCAGCTCTGCCAGCCACGAGGCGGCGGAGCGCTTTTGCTTCGTGTTCTGATTCATGGGTAATTCCTCCAAGGCAGATCAGGCAGCCAGATGCTTCTTCACGATGCCCTTGCCGATAGCTGCTCCGATGAATGCGGCCACGATCACACCGGCCACCAGTGCCACGGATACCCAGGACTGCAGCATCTGGGATGCGGCAAGGATGGCGTCCTGACGGCCATCGGTGACCATCTGATCCGCCATAGCCTTGGCTGCGATGGCGTAGGGAATGATGGTGCTGCCGAATGCAGCCAGCACCTGATTGATGACATAACTGACGGTCAGCGCCTTCGCGTTGCCGTAGCCCATCTTCCACAGCAGCAGCTCGGCAATGGCACCGGAGAGAATAAAGAGGATGATGTACGGCAGGTATCCGCCCATAATGGCGCGGACAATGCTGTAAATGAGGATCGCACCGGGCTTTTTCACCTTCGTGCCGATGATGAAGTAGACGATGCCCTCCAGCAGGGCGAAAAACACAGGCATCAGAATGATGGTAATGGGCGTTGCGTACAGGACGGAGCTGGTGAAGAAAATGACCACATTGATCAGAGCCAGCAGGACAACGGTGATGATGTCCTTGATTTTCAGTTTATTGGGGTTTGCAGTACTCATGGTTAAAGACTCCTTTTTGAATGGAATATGGTTGAACGTCGCAGAGACGGCGATCACAGGATAAGGCCGGCGGCGATCGATGCCGCCAGCAGGACGCAGAACACAGCATCCCACGCAGAAAACCGAAGCGACAGATAGTTGCTTTTGCGGCGGGTTAAGTCGATGCCCCGTGTTTCGGCGGAGGCGGACAGCGTTTCGGCGATGCGGATAACGCGCAAAGCCATCGGCACGGTCAGTATTTCGATATAGGATGGCAGCGCACGCAACTTTTGCCATGGCGTCACAAACGCGCCCCGGGTGCGGATGGATTGCCGCAGCAACTTCATGTCTCCCGACAGAACGGGGAAGAAGCGGAAAATCACCGCCACGATCATGATCAGCCGCTCCGGTAGGCGCAGATTGCGCAGCGCTGCCAGGGTACGGCTGGCTTCATTCCGCCCAATCAGCGTCCGCATGGAAATGCCAACGGCAATGATCCGCGGGAACAGCACCAGCATAAAGGAAAACACCGTGCCCGGCAGCAGAGCGTTTGCCGCCCACAGCAGCCCAAAGCTCATCCCGCCTGCCAGCGCCGTTCCGAGCCAGCCGTCCGCTGCGGTCAGCAGGATCAGTGCCGTATATACGGCATAAACTAAGAGGTTGTTGGATGTGGAGATCACGACCAGCAGGGCCAGCCAGTAAAGCAGCTTCGTTGCCGGGTGGAATCGTTCTTTATGCTGTTTTTTCGCAGGAGCATTGGAAAGATGGAAGCGCTCCATATATTGCCGTACCGCTTGCAAATCTCGTTCCGAATGAACGGGAAATTCTATTTCTGCATGCCCATCCGACAGCCCAATGCAGCGGTCACACGCACCTGCAATTAGCTCAGGGTCGTGGGTGATGATGAGAACAGTCTTTTCCTTCCGCATCTCCCGGATCAGTTCCGCGCACCGCTCCAGACTTTCCGCATCCTGTCCTGCTGTCGGCTCGTCCAGTATGACGATCGGCTTGTCGGATAGATACGCCATCATCAGCGTCAGACGCTGCATCTGCCCGCCGGAGAGGGAAAAGGGATGCCGGTTGCGGCAGTCCCACATATCCATACTTTTCAGCAGCGCTTCCGTTTTTGCTTCAAACTCCGGTGTCACCGCATGGCCGTATTGCAGTTCGTGCAGGACGGAGCCTGTGAAGAACTGGAACTCCGCCTCCTGAAGGATGAACAGCACTTGCTTTTGCAGCTGCTTTGGATTTTGCGACTTTCCGAAAAGCATTATCCTGCCGCCGGAGGGGCGGTAAAGCCCTGCAATCAGCTTGCCGATGGTCGTTTTGCCGCAGCCGTTTGCGCCCACAAGGCCGACGATCTCATGCTCACGGACGGAAAAGCTGACACCAGAGAGGGTATCTCCGGCCTTCCTGCCGTATGTATAGCAGACATCTGAGACGGCAAGCGCCGTCGGCGCGGTTTTCGGCAGCGGCTCTTTCTCCGGCACGGTGATCTCCGCAAGGTCGAGCGTGCGCAGAGAAAGTGTTTGTCTCCGCTCCACTGAGAACGCCTTTGCCTCTGCGGCAGTATATTTTCCTTTGATCTCGCCGTCTGCCATGACCCAAAATTCGTCGGCAATGTCGGCAAGATAGTAGAGTCGGTGCTCGCTGAGCAGCAGCGTTTTGCCCTGCTTTTTCAGGGCAAGCAGAATCTCTTTTAACTGCTGCGTGGCTGCAAAGTCCAGATTGGCCGTGGGCTCATCCAGCAGAAAAATATCTGTGTCCATTGCCCACGCGGACAAGATGGAGATGAGCTGTCGCTCGCCGCTGGACAACTCGTAGACATTGCGATCCTTCAGCCGCTCCAGATGAAAGATCCGGAAGGCCTCATCTACCCGCCGTCGGATTTTATCTTGCGGCAGACTGTGATTTTCAAGACCGAAGGCCACTTCATTGGAGCTGTTCACGGTGAAAAACTGGCTGCGAGGATCCTGAAAGACCGAGGCGGCCAACTCGCCGATCTCGCCGATACGTATTCCGGCGGTGTCCTGCCCATTCAGGCGGCAAAAGCCTTTTAGCTCTCCCTCGTAAAATTGCGGTATCAGTCCATTGATGCACCGCAGCAGCGTGGATTTTCCGCATCCGCTGCCGCCGCAGAGCACCACACAGCGTCCGGCTGGGATGCTGCCGCCGACTTTTTGCAAGGTGGGCTGCTTTTCTTCTGCATATTGAAATTCAAATTCAAAATCTATCATCGCAAACTCTTTTCTTATTAGTTAGCCTTCTCTAACCAGCGGCCGTAAGAAACGGACGGATGGACCGTCCGAATTAACTTTTCGGATTTATTGCAAGGTATCGCATAGCTGCCGCCAGCCAGCGTTGGTGAAATCAAGGACTGCCTGTAAGCAGGTAAGCATTCTGCCTTCCTCCATATGCTGATCCAGCAGCTGGCGGAAGTACCAGAACTGTGAGCCAATCAAAAGACGGATCGCATCGGCATTTGGCGCTTTCCCATAGATATGCGAAAAGAATTCCACCGTTTGTTCCGCTTTTTGATCCATTAGTTTATGCAGCACGGTTTCCATGGAGCTGCCATCGCTGCGGCAGAAAAATAAAGTGCAGTCATTGCAGTGCTCGGTCAGCAGTTGAAAATATACCTGTTCTTCGGCGTTTATGGCGCGGAGGATATCATCCGGCTGCGCGCTGCACTTTGCTTTTTCGTATTCTTCCGCGATGGGAGCAAAGAGAACCTGCATCGTCTCAAAAAAATCCTGAAGCAGACTGGCAAACAACGCGTCTTTATTCTTGTATCTTGTGTAGATTGCCCCCGTAGTAACACCGGCTTTTTCGGCGATCTTGTGCAGAGAGGCTTTCTGAAAGCCGTAAGCAAGAAATTCCGAATAAGCAGCCTGAATGATCCCATCATCCAGGGAATGATCCCTATTGGCCATGTCTTCACTCCTCTGCGCCTAAATAATAACATCATTATCGATAACGACATTATTATAGCGTTCTTTTTGCTGCTTGTCAATGCGAATTGCACACTGCTTTGCAAAAACACTCCTTGACAAATCTCGTCTCAGAAAAGGATACTCGAAGCCTACGCAAAACAGAACGGCTTTACCAATCTGCGCTGGTACACCGACGACGGTTATTCCGGGGCAAATTTCCAAAGGCCGGGCTTTCAGTCTATGCTTGCAGACATTGAAGCTGGGAAAGTGGGAACCGTTAGCGTCAAGGATATGCTCCAACACTGCCCGCACTTTGACCTGAAAATCGTCCAGCGCAGCAAGCGCCAGTCTGCTGTCGCTGCCGCCGCCTACCAGAGCGGGGAACGG
>ENA-OROR01001585-OROR01001585.1-human-gut-metagenome-genome-assembly--contig:-NODE-1585-length-13887-cov-2.468334_pt1 | contig 13887 bp, 7 predicted proteins | sample MGYA00242135_ERZ509060 | MGnify/ENA primary metagenome ERZ509060 (study PRJEB26280, sample SAMEA2338742) | human gut metagenome | biome: human gut; feature: human-associated habitat; material: faeces... | reverse complement strand
TTACAGACTATCTTGCGCAATCACCCTCTGGGCATTTACAATAAACTGCTCTGCGGTCCTTTACCCTGCTGTTTACCGGTATATTAGTATTTAAATACAGCAACTCCGTAAGGCGCAAGTGGATAAGCAAATGAAAATGGTCTGCCGTCACACTCTGATTTGACTGCCTTATAGTCCAGCTTCTTATATGACTGTTTTGCTGCCTTGCCTCTGCCCTTTGCAGCCTTCTTTACAGGCTCTTTTACCGTTTTTCCGGTAAACTTAGGATCCTCACTATCTAAAACGAGCTGATATGTCTTGTGCTTTGGCACTCCGACTCTGTAATCAGGTCTCTCTACCGGTGTGAAATTGATGACAAAGAGCATATTATTCTTGCCATCCTTGCTCTTTCTGATAAAGCTGAAGATGCTTCTGTCTGCATCGTTTGCATTTATCCATTCAAAGCCTTCCCAGCTTGAATCCAGCTCATACAGACATCGGTTTCTCCTATAGAGATGAAGCAGCTCCTTTACCCAGTTCTGGATCTTTTTATGCTCCGGATTCTCAAGCAGATACCAGTCGAGTTCTCTTTCCTCACTCCACTCCTGCTTCTGTGCAAACTCCTGTCCCATGAAAAGAAGCTTCTTTCCACAGTGTCCCATCATAAATGCATATCCTGCCATGAGGTTCTTGAATTTATCCCCTTCTAAGCCCGGCATTTTGTTGAGCATAGAACACTTCAGATGTACCACCTCATCATGTGACAGTACCAGAATATATTTCTCACTCTCATTATAGCTCATCGCAAATGTCATCTTGTTGTGGTTATTTTTACGGAAATATGGATCCAGCTTCATATAATCAAGGAAGTCATGCATCCATCCCATGTTCCACTTGTAGCTGAAGTTCAGTCCGTCTTCCTCTACCTTACCTGTTACCTTTGGCCATGCGGTAGACTCTTCGGCTATCATTACAGTTCCGTGATTTCTTCCAAGTATGAGTGTATTGATATGCTTGAAAAACTCTACTGCCTCGAGGTTCTTATTTCCTCCAAACTTGTTTGGCACCCACTGTCCGTCGTTCTTTCCATAGTCAAGATAAAGCATTGACGCAACTGCATCCACACGAAGTCCGTCTACGTGGTAATTTTCTATCCACATAAGTGCACTTCCGATAAGGAAGTTCTTTACTTCATTCTTGCCGTAGTCAAATATCTTTGTGCCCCAGTCGGGATGCTCTCCCTTTCTTGGGTCTGCATACTCATATGTGGCTGTTCCGTCGAAATTGGCAAGTCCATGCGCATCCTTTGGGAAATGTGCAGGTACCCAGTCGAGGATTACTCCGATATTATTTTTATGGCACTGATCAACAAAGTATGCAAAATCCTCAGGCTCTCCATACCTCGATGTAGGTGCATAGTAGCCTGTCACCTGATATCCCCATGAGCCATCAAACGGATACTCTGAAATACCCATAAGCTCAATATGTGTATATCCCATAGTTTTTACATATGATATGAGTGATTTTGCAAGCTCCCTGTATGTATAAAAACCCTCATCATCCCTGCCCGGATGTCTCATCCATGAGCCCGGATGGCACTCATATATAGCCATAGGTGAAGAATATACATCAGCATCTGACTTTGCTGCTCTTTTATCCATCCACTCTTTGTCAGTCCATGTGAAGTGCTCGATATCTGTGATGATTGACGCTGTTCCCGGACGAAGCTCTGCGTAGTTTGCGTATGGATCCGCCTTGTACAGCTTATCACCCTGTTCAGTGACTATAATAAACTTATACATCTGACCCTTTTGCGCTCCCGGTACAAAAAGCTCATACACTCCCATGGTTTCCGGCTCTACACGCTTCATCTCATGACTGGTCTCATTCCAGTCGTTAAACTCACCAAACACGTATACTTCCCTCGCATGTGGCGCCCAGACGTCAAAGCACACTCCTTTTTTTCCTTTGCGCTCAGCTAAGTGAGCACCCATCTTCTTGTAGATATCATAGTGTGTTGCCTGACCAAACAGGTAACAATCCATTGCTGTAAAATTACACATATATATACCCCCATAAGTATTTATTTTTCCCTGAAATGATCCTCTTTGAGTACAATTCGGTCATCATCTGTATATCGCCTGGCTGTCAGAATACTTATAGCCTTCTTCAGTCCGCTGTGAGCCTCCCTGTCTATGGCCTCGTCAATTATATCCTTGACCTCTGTCAGAGTGGTAGCCTGGTCTATCCTCTCAATATTGCTGATTCTGTTATGCAATGCCAGAATAGCCATCTCATCTATCTTGTACCCAAGCTCTGCAGAGTACGATTTGGCAAACAATACGAGTTCATCATTTGTAAAAATAGGGACCGATATCTTTTCCGTGAACTTGGATGCAAAGCCCTCATCCATTGAGAGAGCCTTCTTTATACCCTTTGATGTATCCTCAAGTATATAGAGTGTTCCTGTAATATCATGCTCCATCAAAAATGATAGCTGGGCAGCTATGCTGCGGTCGATATCACCGGCTCTTTCTATGATGAGACAGCCTCCTGTTATCTTTCTGACTACCTGCTGCACATCCTTTTTATTGAGTGCGGCAGCATCAATCTTGCCCATCTTTCCTGTAAGCTGTTCACCATCTTTTTGTAATACCTTTATAAAGCTTGTAGCAAGCATTGTCTTTCCGCAACCCTGCTCTCCCTGTATAATGAGATTGCCTGTGGATGCGTTTTCTTTCCTGTTGAAATGATCAAGCACTGCATTATATGCCTTGCAGATCTGATCCTCCATACCCTTTACCGGTATGAAATATGAAAAAATAGCTTTCTGTTCGCTTGTAAGCTCTTTTATATGTTTTGTTTCTTTCAATTTCGAGTCATCTTCTTCGCTGTCTAAATCCTCCGGCAATGAAATATCCGGCATTTTTCTTGTCTTAGCCATATCCAGCTTCTTCTCCAGTCCCGGATTCTTTGCTGTCATCTTGGCTATTTCCTGCTCGATAAATGATGTCACATGATCAAAATCTCTCTTCTCAGAAACGTTTTCTTTCTCCTGTGAAGTCTCATCATCTGATGTATCATCATCGACATTTAACATATCATCTGTTATTTCAGGCATCATGGTAGTCGGCTGCATGAATATCTCGTCTTTCTCAGACTCCTCTGCCATAATTATATCCTCCGGCTCTCCAACCGGTTCCTTGACTTCATCTGCAGCATCTTCCGGTGCTTCCTGCGACTCCTGTACTTCGTCTATAGTCTCTTCAGGTGCTTCCTGCGGCTCCTGTACTTCATCCACAGTCTCATCTGCATAAAGCTCCTGCATATCCGGTTTCTGCTCTTCTTCAGGCTCCTTCACGGCAGCTTTCTGCTCTATAATATCAACCGGGACCTTCAAATACTCCTCCTCAAGAAGTTCCTTCGGAGTGACACCTGCATCCAGCTTTGGAATGACATCATTTAGTCTCTCCATGATGTCTCCTGCCTCCTGAAGAGCTCTTGCCTTAGCTGACTCAAGCTTCTGCTGCTCAGCCTCTTTAAGTGCAATTTCAGCCGCATGTCTGGTCTTTTCCCATTCTTCAAGCACATCCTGTATAGACATCTGTCCTGTAATCTGATGCTCAAGCTGAGTCTTTTCACTCATGACCATAGACATCTGTCCGTCAGCGTCTTCACCCAAAAGCTCTTTGAAATTCAACTTAAGTGAACCATCTATCTCTTCATCTGTAGCGATATGCTCTGTCTCTTCCGGCTGCTGTACATACTCTTCCTGCTCCTTTTCGAGCTTGAGATAAGGAATATCCTCAACTATCTTTTTGATGGTATCCATCGTATCAGCAACTTCATTCTTGCCCTTGGCCTCCATGATCTGCTGCATACCCTTGGCAATCTCCTGCTGTAAATTTACAGTATTGAACTTCTCCTGATTTACAGTAATCTGCGGAATAGTTACGTCATCATGCACTATCTCTCCGCCCTTTACCATCTCCATGGCACCTATCTCAGTGACCTCAGCCTCATCCTTTATCTTAGCCGGCTTTTCCTTCTCTGCCTTGAATCGTCTGTACTTTTCCTCCTGAGCCTTGGTAAGTGGCTGATAAAGCATCTTAAGCTCCAGCGCACGCTCCACATATGGTCCGTCTCCGAACCACAGAATGAGCTCATCGCAGGCATCTATACACTTATCGGCTTTTCCGGCCTTGTGGTATAGATATGCAAGCTCATATGCCCACTCCTCAGTGTATTCTTCATCCTTGTACTCTTCAAGAATAGTGATAAGCTCATCAAATGAAGCTCCCTGCCCTTTTTTGATGGCATATCTTAATACATACTTCATATCATCATGAGGCGCTATCTCAACAAACTCATCATAATACTCTGTAGCAGCATCATAATCACCCATCTTGATGGCGACCTCAGCCAGTCTGTATATAATCATCCTGCCGATTGGTGAACGGTCATAGGCCATTAAAAGTATGTCCCTTGCATCCTGGTATCTTTCGGCCTTCTCGTAGATTTCGCCGATTTTAACGAGTGTATTTACATTTTTAATTTTGTTCCAATTTATGCTATCCGCAATCTCTGCTGCGCTCATATAGCCCTCCTCGGCGCTTAGGGCTTTTATCTGATCCAGCTTGAGATTGTATTCGTATTTATCCACTTATTTCACCTACTCGTATTTAAGCTTATTATTTTTTGTATCTACGCCTGTTGTCTTTGTATAATCCATTGTGTCCTCAGGAAGCTTCTTTTTCCTGAGAGCATAATTAACAACTCTTTTCACAATATAGTATATCACAGCAAAGGTCGGAACACCAAGTAACATTCCAAGAAAACCAAACATTCCTCCGCCGATTAGTATGGCAAACATAACCCAGAAGGTCGAAAGACCGGTAGATGAGCCAAGTATCTTAGGCCCTATTATATTACCATCCACCTGCTGCAGCACGACAATAAATATCAGAAGATAAAGCGCATGCCACGGACTCTGAATTACTACTATGAGTAACGATGGAATTGCACCGATAAACGGTCCGAATACCGGAATCACATTTGTGACGCCGATAATCACTGCAACGAGCACCGATGATGGAATCCTTAAAATCAGACATCCGAAATATGCAATCACACCTATAATCAGTGAATCTATAATCTTACCGCTTATAAAGCCTCCAAAAATCTCATTTGTCTTTCTGATCGTCTCAATGATGATATTGCCTGTCTTTGGCTTGCAGACAGCATATATTATCTTTTTGCTCTGTCCTGCAAGAGTCTCCTGAATACTCATCACATAGACCATCACGATTATTCCGATAATGAAATTGAATAAACCTCTGACTACCGAAATCACACCGGTTGTAATCTGTGCAACATACTTCTGTGCCTCAGGAATCAGCTTTTCTGTGGCATAATCCTCAATGTAGTCGGTTGCATTCTGTAAACCTGTGCTCGCGAGCTCAGCAATTTTGCTGTCCCCGAAATTGCCGTTCTTTATCATGTTAATGAATGCCGCAACATCATTTGGCAGTGTCTTCATAAGTCCTGATATACTTGCTATGACAGAAGGCACAATAGCCGCAATGAGAAGCGAAATAATCGCTACAAGAATAATAACCGAGCCTGTGATTGCAAGAGCTCTTGAAACCTTTCGCAGCTTGCTTTCGCTTTTCATCTTTTTGGAAAGAAGCTTTTTAAAGCATCTTTCCAGCCACAGCATGACAGGATTCATCAGGTATGCAAGCACAAGGCCCATTATAATAGGCATTGCTGCCGCAAGCAGCTTGCTCCATATGCCTGCAAAGCCCTCAAATCTGTACAGTGCAAAGAAAAACAGTATACTGACTGCAAACGTGACAAATACCATGACACCTATTCTGATCAGATGTGGCCATTCCTCACGCCCCGGGTGCGAATTCTGCTTCGCACCCTTATCTGCATTTATCTCAATGTTTGATTTTTTACCAGCTTTTCCAGTTTCTTCCATCGGATTAGACTCTCCTTATTTACGATTATAGTTGATGAGACATCCCTTTAATATTATCTCTCTTTCATCATCTGTGAGCTCACCCATCTTCAGTGTAAATGGCTTTAATTCACCATCCTTGACAACATATGCCTCAAACTCCGTCTTTGCATCCTCTATTTCCTTCTTGATTCCCGGAAGGAAGATATAGTCGAGATTGTGGAACGGAAGCTCTCCCTCATCGATGATGAATGGAAGCATTCCCCAGTTGATAAGGTTTGAACGATATCTCTTTGTGGCATACTCGTTTGCGATATTTGCCCAGCCTCCGAGTACCTTCTGGCAGCTGGCAGCCTGCTCTCTTGCTGAGCCGTCACCCGGCTTAACAGCAAAAATTGTACTTCCGAAGCCCATATTCTCATGGCTTGCCTCAGGGAATTTTTTCTTTACTACTCCCATGATTTCAGCAACCTCAGGAACAGCCTTTCCTGCGCACTCACCACTCTCTATAGCCTTCTGGGCCTTCTGGATTTCCTTTGCTCTGCCTACATACTCAGGATCCTTTCTGGACAAAGTAAATTCTGCCAGTCCAAGAGGGTTTGAACGATATGAAGATGTCTCTCCTGAAGGAATGAGCTCATCTGTTGTAGTAACAGGATCATGAATCTCTGAAACCACCTTAAGGAGCATATTCTCAGGAAGTGCACTCATTGCCGGCCAGTCCTTGATGTTTGGTCCGAACTGGATTTCAACTGAAGGATCTGCCACTCCATGGCTGTCAAATACACGGTTCTCATATATAGTCTTGTCAAAGAAATATTTTGGCTTTGTAAAGTTGACATCAATATCCGCTGCTGATGTAAGGAAGCCCTTGTTTGCTGCTGTTGCAGCGATTGAACGTGCATCCATGAGTGCCACTGAGCTGATCTGTCCGTTCTGTACCTTAGAACCCTCTCTGTTAGGGAAGTTTCTTGTTGAATGACGGATAGAGAATGCGTTGTTGGCAGGTGTATCTCCTGCACCAAAGCAAGGTCCGCAGAAAGCAGTCTTTACGATTGCACCTGTCTCAAGAAGCTTTGCTACAGCTCCGTTTTTCACAAGCTCCATGTATATTGGAGTAGATGCCGGGTAAACACTCAGTGTAAACTCGTCTGCTCCGATTGAATGTCCGTTTAATATGTCAGCCGCATCGCAGATATTCTCAAATCCACCGCCTGCACAGCCTGCGATGATTCCCTGGTCTACATACAGTTTTCCGTCTCTTACCTTACTCTTTAAATCAAGCTTCACCTTTCCGTCAAAGCTTACCTCAGCTCTCTTCTCACAGTCATCGAGAATATCCATGAGGTTTGCATTGAGCTCATCGATAGTGTAGGTATTGCTTGGGTGGAATGGCATAGCTATCATTGGGCGGATCTGGCTTAAATCAATCTCAATAAATCTGTCGTAGTAAGCCACCTCACCCGGATTAAGCTCCTTGTGGTCCTCAGCCCTACCGTGAATCTCAAAGAATTCCTTAACCTGGTCATCTGTTCTCCAGATAGAAGAAAGACATGTAGTCTCTGTTGTCATAACATCGACACCTATACGGAAGTCAACGCTCAGATTAGACACACCCGGTCCTACAAACTCCATAACTTTGTTCTTTACGAAGCCGTTTCCGAATACCTCTCCGATAATTGCAAGTGCGACATCCTGTGGTCCAACGCCCTTGATTGGCTCTCCTGTCAGGTAAATACCTACTACCTCAGGCATATCAATATCATATGTCTGTTCAAGAAGCTGCTTAACAAGCTCAGGTCCTCCCTCGCCGACTGCCATAGTACCAAGTGCACCATAACGTGTATGTGAATCAGAACCAAGTATCATTTTTCCACCGCCGGCAAGCATCTCTCGTGCAAACTGATGGATAACTGCCTGATGAGGTGGTACATAGATTCCGCCGTACTTCTTTGCACATGTGAGACCAAACATGTGGTCATCCTCATTGATTGTTCCACCAACTGCACAAAGGCTGTTGTGACAGTTTGTAAGTACATACGGGATAGGGAATTTCTCAAGTCCTGAAGCTCGTGCTGTCTGGATGATACCTACAAATGTGATATCATGCGATGTAAGCTTATCAAACTTAATCTGAAGCTTGTCCATATTGCCGGATGTATTGTGCTCCTTTAAAATACCGTAAGCAATTGTCTCCTGCTTAGCTGTCTGTTTATCGATGTCCATGCCGGTCTTGCTTTTGACAGCTGCCTGAGCCTCTGGTCCATCAATTATTACTTCCTTACCGTTTAAAAGGTAAGCACCATTTTCATATAATTTCACTTATTCTACCTCCGTATGTGTATTTCAAAATTCTTTTATTTACTATTATATAATATTATAGGTAATTGTGGCAATAAATAAATCACCATCTACCTTAATTTCGAATTTTCCTCCCATCAAATGGGTCAGATTCTTTGCAATCGAAAGTCCAAGTCCACTTCCTTCAGTGGTTCTCGACCTCTCTCCCCTCACAAAACGCTCTGTCAGGTCCACATTTCCGTTGCTTACTATGTCAAGCTCGTTCTTAGACACATTCTTTATTGTAAAAACTGCCTTTTTATCTGCCTTTTCAAGTTCTACATACACTCTGGTATTTTCCAGTGCATATTTTGCGGCATTAGTATACAGATTTTCAATAGAGCGGTAAAGCTGACGCCCATCCGCATATATAAATATCTGTTCTGATGGAATTTTTGTAACTATTGTCAGATTTCTCGACTCAAAGCGCTCATTGAATTCACCTCCGGTCTGGTATAAAAGCTCAACCAGATCAAGCTTTTGCATATTGAGCTTCACATTTCCCGAGGTAATCTTTGATGTCTCTACCAGATCCTCTGTAAGCTGCTTTAAGCGCTGTGACTTTTCCTCCAGCACATGTATATAGTATTTGGCATTTTCATTTTCCAGATTTTCCCTCTTAAGCAGGTCAACATAGTTGACTATTGATGTCAGAGGTGTCTTTATATCATGCGATACATTTGTTATTAAATCAGCCTTTAATTTTTCATTTTTAAGACTCTCATTTACCGAGCTCATAAGACCCTGGCGTATATGGTTGACAGCCTCCGCCACCTTTTTCTGCTGCCCATGAAACTCATTGACATTGAGTGTAGTGTCAAGCGCTCCTTCTGAGATAGCTTCAAGAGCCTCCTGTATGCGCATTATCTCTTTGGTTTTTTGTGTGTGGATATCCTTTTTCTCAATAACCCTCTTTATAATCTCATATCCCTTGTATATCAGGCTGTATGTGTAAAGTATATTGCCTTTTATCTTCCTTACAATGCTCTGGTATAAAATAATAAAAGCCAGATCAAACAAAAAAGTAAATGTGCCGGCCGTCATAATGAGTGATGCATAGTCAAAATGCTGGTTTTTTACGCCTGAAATCACTTTTCCCATAAATACCATGAGCAGTGTAAATATCACTAGCATCACATCAGAGTATACCTTGTCAATCGGTAAATAGTATATTGTATAATCATCCTCTGATTTTCTGCCTGCCACGTTTGCCATATATGCCAGGCTCACAAAGCTGCCTACCAGACCCGCAAGCGATATTAGTGTATAGATATCAATATTTCCATGCGCATCGTGCCTGAATGCATAGCCTGTGGCAAACACTCCTGTTACCATAAGTATCATGCATAGCTGATGTAAGACTATGACCGCTGCTTTTTTTCCTATCGTATACTGCTTCATTTGTTGTCCTCTATCTTATAGCCTACTCCCCAGACCACCTTCAGATAGCGTGGCTCCTTAGGATTTATCTCTATTTTTTCCCTGATATGTCTGATGTGCACAGCAACTGTATTGTCGGCGCCTATCGCCTCCTCGTTCCATATGCTCTCATATATTTCGTTTATTGAGTAGACCTTTCCCTTATTTTTAAGGAGTAAAAGCAGGATATTGTACTCAATCGGTGTGAGCTTTACCTCCTCGCCATCCACAGTCACCTTTTTTAAATCATCATTTACCAAAAGGCCTCCGGCTTCATAAACCTTGTCTCCGGCTGCATCATTGCTTGACAGAGTGGTATATCTGCGAAGCTGTGACTTTACTCTTGCCACAAGCTCAAGCGGATTAAAAGGCTTTGTAACATAATCATCAGCCCCCACATTGAGGCCTAAAATCTTGTCAGCATCCTCTGTCTTTGCCGAGAGAATGATTATCGGCACCCTGCTTTCCTTTCGTATCTGCAAAGTGGCTCTTATTCCGTCGAGCTTTGGCATCATGACATCTATTATCATGAGGTCTATTTTTTTATTCTTCATAATTTCAACCGCCTGTATGCCGTCGTAAGCCTTCTCCACGTCGTAGCCCTCCTGCATCAGGTAAATCTCAATTGCCTCAACTATTTCCTTGTCGTCATCACAAACTAATATTGTCATATTATCCTCCTTCTATGAATTTTTAACAGAAACCTTCTCCTGCCGTTAGTCAGCTATATTTTATCAGATTATCCACTTTGTTTTTCTTAAAATCTGCTTAATATTACCCACTTTTAAATATAAGCCAAAAAGCAGCCGTTCTGTTTTGAACTGCTGCTTTATATTACATAGGTGTGTTTCATTTCCCTTTATTTCCGGTGATGCTCTGCCACATTCTGTGGATACCGTCTGTGAGCTCCTTCCCTTCCTTTGTGTTGATAACAGGTGGATTGCCGGCATCCTTGGCTTCATCCTTATCATTGCCATGATTTGATCCGGCATCAGGTGTATCGTCTGCAAGCTTCACTTCACCCACTACACCATCTCCCAGGTCCTCGCCCTCAGCAAGTCCCAGTTTTCTGATATAATCCATATTTACCTTGATTTCAGTCTGTCTGTTTGCATAGATGGACTTCTCTTCATTGTCAATAGTACGCTCCTCTACAGGTTTACCTGCATTTTTCTGACGTTCTATCTCCTTATTTCTGTCATCGATAATCTTAAGATACTTCTCCGTATCGGACAAATCCTGAAGCTGTCCCTTGAGCTCATACTGGTTAGTTTTAACTATCTTCTCCTGCTCTGCAATCTTATCCTTCATATTCTTGCACAGCTTTTCAAGTGACTCGTTGGTATCATTGATGATATCACGCACTCTTGAAAGCGCCTCATCCGTATAGATAACCGATGCTGCATACACATCCTCAGCCTTTCTGCTTGCATCCCAGACTATCTGATCCCCCTTCTTTCTGAACTCTCTCTCTGCGTGATTGCGACTCTGCTCAGTAAGCTCATACTCATCCTGCATTGCATATATACACTTATTCAGCTCAGCAAGTAAATCTATCATTTGCTGCTTGTTTATGATCACCCTGCTCGGCTCCGGCTTATACGGCTCCGCCTTTGAGAGCATGATATGAATTTCTCTTAGTACCTTTTCTGTTTTATCGTTCGCATTCATTTTCTATTTCCTCGGATTTAAATTAACATTATAACTATTCAGGGTGTTTCTGAATACTCACCACTTACCCATATTTTATATGAAAATCCGCTTCTCGTAAATAGCCAAATGAATAATAATGATATGAGGGTCAAAAGGTATTCTGCCCCTCATTTATAATTAAATCAAACCCGCTGCCGCATTTCTCAGTTCATCTGCCGCATGCTTTATCTCGGCAGCCTGCTCTTCGCTCACATTTCCGGGCTTTGTCCTTGAAATAAGCTTCTTCACATATGAAAGTGACGATTTCACACTCTTTTTCTGTGCGCTGTCCATAGCCTTTCTTTTTTCTTTGTCAGCCATGACATTTTCCACCTGGCGCACAAGCGTATCAGCCTCACTTCTTGCATCAATATAAGCCTTTCTCTGTCCGTCTGTTGCCTCATACTCCTGCGCCTCACGGATAGCCTGCTCAATCTCAGAATCAGACAAATTTGAGCTTGCGGTAATCGTAATCTCCTGATGCTTTCCTGTGCCCAGGTCCTTTGCAGAAACCTGCACAATGCCGTTTGCATCTATATCAAACGTCACCTCTATCTGCGGCACACCTGCCGGAGCCGGCTTGATGCCCTTTAGCCTGAAGTTTCCAATCAGCTTATTGTCCCTTGCAAACTGCCTCTCACCCTGCAGTACCTTTATATCTACAGAGGTCTGGAAGCTTCCTGCAGTTGTAAAAATCTGGCTGTATCTCGTAGGAATAGTCGTATTTCTGTCAATAATTTTGGTTGAGACACCACCAACTGTCTCAATTCCGAGTGAAAGCGGTGTGACATCCATCAGTATAATCTCTGCCGCACTGCTGCCTGCGACAATTGCTCCACCGAGCTTGCCACCCTGTACTGCTGCACCGAGTGCCACGCACTCGTCAGGATTTAGGTTGTGTGAAGGCTCTTTTCCTGTAATTCTTCTGACCTCCTCAACAACAGCCGGCACACGGGTCGAGCCTCCTACCAACAGCACCATTCCAAGCTCTGCTGCGGAAATTCCCGCATCTGAAAGTGCCTGATTTACAGGAATAGCAGTTCTCTCCACCAGATCCTTTGTTATCTCATTAAACTCAGCCCTTGTGAGGTTCATCTCCATGTGGACCGGCTGTCCCTTTACAGTGGTGATAAACGGCAGGTTGATAGTGGTTGAGGATGAGGATGAAAGCACTTTTTTTGCCTTCTCAGCCTCCTCCCTGACACGCTGCATAGCAGTATTATCCTTTCTCAGATCCACATTCTGCTGTCTGTAAAACTCTGTGACAAGATAATTCGTGATTCTCTCATCAAAATCATCTCCACCCAGATGATTATCACCGGCTGTGGCAAGCACCTCTATCAGATTGTCCCCTATTTCGATAACAGACACATCGAAGGTTCCTCCTCCGAGGTCGTAGACAAGAATTTTCTGCTGCTGTCCGTGGTCCAGTCCGTATGCGAGTGCCGCAGAGGTTGGCTCATTTATGATTCGAAGCACATTAAGACCAGCAATCCTTCCTGCATCCTTAGTTGCCTGCCTCTGCGCATCCGAAAAATATGCAGGAACTGTGATTACAGCGTCTGTCACTGCCTCACCAATATAGTCCTCTGCATCCTTTTTCAGCTTTCTGAGAATCATAGAAGAAATCTCAGGAGCTGAATACAGCTTTCCGTCCACTTTTGCCCTGAAATCGCTTCCCATCTGTCTCTTTATTGAGAAAAATGTCCTGTCCACATTGACTGCTGCCTGCCTCTTTGCAGCCTCGCCAACCAGTCGCTCTCCATTTTTTGTAAAAGCCACTACAGACGGAGTTGTTCTCTGACCCTCGCTGTTAGTTATGACTACCGGCTGATTGTTCTCCAATACTGCCACACAGCTGTTTGTTGTTCCTAAATCTATACCTATAACCTTGCCCATTTTATGCCTCACTGTTTACTAATGTTTATTTTCTGAATAGTTACATCTTAATAATACTTTATGCTTCGAAAATTCACTCGTCAAGGCATGAGGCTGTTATTTCAGAGAATGTTTATACTTTTAATTTTTAATACACAACATAACAACAAAGGCACCGCCGAAGCAGTGCCTTTGTTGATTAGTTTATAGGTTGGATTAAAAAATGATAATTGAGGATTGCTTATTCACTTACTTTCTTTTTGAGTAATCCGAGTAATCCACATGCAATGAAAGATCCGATTACTAATGCAACAAGATACATTAACGGATTTCCGATTGTAGGTACTACGAAGATTCCTCCGTGAGGTGCCATGAGTGTACATCCAAATGCCATTGAAAGTCCACCTGCCACTGCTGAACCAACTGCACATGCCGGAAGGACATGAAGCGGATCAGATGCTGCGAATGGGATTGCACCCTCTGTGATAAATGATAATCCCATGATAAAGTTTGTAGGTCCTGCCTTTCTCTCCTCTGCTGTGAACTTGTTCTTGAAGAAGATTGTTGCAAGAGCGATTGCGAGTGGTGGAACCATACCACCAATCATAACTGCT
>ENA-OROR01001577-OROR01001577.1-human-gut-metagenome-genome-assembly--contig:-NODE-1577-length-13956-cov-3.254011_pt1 | contig 13956 bp, 9 predicted proteins | sample MGYA00242135_ERZ509060 | MGnify/ENA primary metagenome ERZ509060 (study PRJEB26280, sample SAMEA2338742) | human gut metagenome | biome: human gut; feature: human-associated habitat; material: faeces... | reverse complement strand
CGACGGCTACATGGAAAGCCACAAGGACGTGACCATCGAGATGGTGGATCTGGGCTCCAGCGATTACATGACCGTTCTGGCTACCCAGCTGGCCGGCAGCGCCGATCTGGATGTCGTGACCGTCAAGGATATCCCCGGCTACGCAAACCTGATCAATCTGGACTACCTCAAGCCCCTGAACGAGGTGCTGACCCGCGATACCGGCGATTTCAACGGCACCATCGAGCAGCTGACCACCGATGACGGCAACTTCTACGCCGTGCCCTTCCGCAGCGACTTCTGGGTGCTGTACTACAACAAGGATCTGTTCGATAAGGCCGGTGTGGAGTATCCCTCCAATGACCTGACGATGGAAGATTACGACGCTCTGGCCCGCAAGATGACCAGCGGCTCCGGCGACACCAAGGTCTATGGCTGCCACTACCACACCTGGCGCTCCGCCGCTTCTCTGTTCTCCATTCTGGACGGCAAAAACACCATCATCGACGGCAAATACGACTTCATGAAGCCCACCTACGATATGGTCATTGCCCAGCAGAAGGACGGCATCTGTATGGACTACGGCTACCTCAAGACCTCTTCTCTGCACTACTCCGCAGCCTTTGAGAACCAGCAGTGCGCAATGGTCAACATGGGCAGCTGGTTCATCTCCACGCTGGAAGCTTACATGAAGGATGCCGAGACCAAGTTCAACTGGGGCATCGTCAAGTATCCGCACCCCGCCGGTGCAGAGGCTGGTTCTACGCTGGGCACTGTGACCAGTCTGGCCATCAACGCCGATTCCCCCAAGGCAGAGACCGCTGCCGACTTCATCAACTGGTGTGTCTCCGAGGAGGGCGCACAGGCCATTGCCAAGACCGGCACCTTCCCGGCTTGCGGCTCCGCTGCTACCGCCGAGATCATCAAGTCCACCGAGGGCTTCCCCGAGGACAGCAATTCTGTGGATGCACTGACCACCAGCAATGTCTATCTGGAAATGCCCTACACCCAGTACGCCTCTGATATCGAGACCATCCTGAACGCCGAGCACGATGCCATTATGACCATGAGCGAGACCGTGGACGAGGGCATCCAGAACATGGACGATCAGGTTCCCGCAGTTCTCGGCTGATAAAGCGTTCTCCGCAATACGTTGCGGTTCTCCTTCTTCATCATTTTCAATCCCCATTCATTTTCCGATGAACGAGCATCGGAAAAAAGCCCTGTCTGAGCGGGGCGGGTATGCGCAGCGCCCGCTCCGCTCGTTTTTTGGAAAAGCTGTTATACTTCCGGGAAAGGAGGCTCTTTTATGGCGAGTGCTGCTGTCCAGAATAAAACTCCCCGTAAAGTGCTAAAAAAATCGACCCGCGATTCTCTGATCGCGTATTCCTTCATTGCGCCAAACTTCATCGGCTTCTGCGTGTTCACGCTGGTGCCCATGGTGTTTGCCATTGCGCTGGCCTTCTGCGCATGGGACGGCCGCCACGCCATCGAGTTTATCGGTCTGAAGAACTTTGTAAAACTCTTCACCACCGATAAGATCTTTCAGGCGGCTTTGAAAAACACCATCGTCTATGTCATCGGCACGGTGCCGCTGACGCTGGCCTGCTCGCTGGCTATGGCGGTGCTGCTGAACCAGAACGTGAAGCTGCGCAACTTTTTCCGCACCGTGGCGTTCTTCCCCTATGTTGCCTCGCTGGTGGCGGTGGCAGCGGTGTGGAACATGATCTTCAACCCCTCCATGGGCCCCATCAATATGATCCTGAACCAGTTCTTTGGCGTGGCGGTGGAAAACCTGCCCCGCTGGGCTGCCGGTAAGGACACCGCTATGATCACGGTCATCCTGTTCAGCGTGTGGAAGAACATGGGTTACTACATGGTCATCTATCTGGCCGGCTTGCAGGGCTGCAACCCGGACCTGAACGAAGCCGCCGAGCTGGACGGTGCAAACCGCTGGCAGCAGTTCTGGCACATCACCCTGCCGCAGCTGCGCCCCACCACCTTCTTTGTGGTCATTATGCTCACCATCTCCGGCTTCAAGGTCTACGACCAGATGTACATGATCACGCAGGGCGGCCCCGGTACTGCTACCATGACGCTGGTGTACTACATCTATAATGTGGCTTTCGTCAATACCCCGAAATACGGCTACGCAAGTGCAATTTCCATGGTGCTGTTCGTACTGGTGCTGATCGTTACCATCATCCAGTTCCGCGGCTCCAAGGGCGAGAACTGAGAAAGGAGGAAGAACCATGTCTGCTGCTATTATCAAGACCGAAGCCTCTCAGAAGCGCCGCAATTTCATCTCCAAGTTCCTGATCTATTTCTTCCTCATCGTCATCACAGCCTGCATGCTGCTGCCCTTTTTGTGGATGCTGTCCTCCTCCTTTAAGCTGAATAAGGACGTGTTCGGCTTCCCCATCCAGTGGATCCCCAAAAATCCCCGCTGGCAGAACTATGTGGACATCTGGACCCAGATCCCGCTGCTGACCTTTGTGAAAAACACGGTCAAGATCACCGTGGTGGTCACCCTGTTGCAGCTGTTCACCTCCTCCTTTGCAGCCTACGCCTTTGCCAAGATGCAGTTCAAGGGCAAAAACGCGCTCTTCCTCGGCTACATTGCCACCATTGCAGTGCCTTGGCAGGCCTACATGGTGCCCCAGTTCATGATGATGAGTTCGTGGCATTTGAACAACACCCATCTGGCCATTATGTGCTTACAGGCCTTCAGCGCCTTCGGCGTGTTCCTGATGAAGCAGTTCTACGAGGGCGTGCCCACCGAGCTGTGTGAGGCTGCCCGCATTGATGGTCTGAGCGAGTACGGCATCTGGTGGCACATCATGCTGCCGCTCAGCCTGCCCGCCCTGTCTACCCTGACCATCTTCACCTTCGTGAACACATGGAACGACTTCCTTGGCCCCCTGATCTATCTGACCAAGACCGAGCTCAAGACCATCCAGATCGGTCTGCGTATGTTCATCACCCAGTATTCTGCAGAGTACGGCCTGATCATGGCGGCCTCTGTGGTGGCACTGATCCCGGTGCTGATCGTGTTCCTCTCCCTGCAAAAGTACTTTGTGCAGGGCGTGGCATCCACCGGCATCAAGGGCTAAACAAATCACCCGTAAGCGGGGCGTGGGCAGTACCCGCGCCCCGCATTTTTTGCAGAAATAGAGAGAAAGTGTTATGTTATATCCTGAACAGAATGAAGCGCGCTTGAAGCTGAGCCTTGACGGCACATGGGCGTTTGCGCTGGGCAGCTGCGTGGAAGACCAGTTCGATCCCGCAAAGCCCCTGCCGGATGCCCAGCCCATCGCCGTGCCCGCCAGCTACAACGACCAGAACGACCAGACCACCGCCCTGCGCCGCCACTACGGCTGGGCATGGTATCAGCGCAAGGTCACGCTGTCCACTTTCTGCGCCGGGCAGCGGGTGGTGCTGCGGTTCGGCTCGGTGACCCACACGGCAAACGTCTGGCTGAACGGCAAGCTCATTGCACAGCACAAGGGCGGCTTTACCCCCTTTGAAGCAGACGTCACCGCCCTGCTGTGCCCCGGCGAGACGGCGCTGCTGACCGTCGCCTGCGACAACCGGGTGAACCACAGCACCCTGCCTGTGGGCAACGAGGACGGACAACTGGCCTTTTTTGGCTCGGACAATGCGGGCATTCCCAGTGTGGAGGCCGCCAAGCGCGCCGCCGCACCCCAGAACCGCCCGAACTTTGATTTCTTCAACTATGCGGGCATCCACCGCCCGGTGGTGCTCTACACCACCCCAAAAGAGTACATCGAGGATGTGACCGTAGTGCCCGCCGTGGACGGCACGGTGCAGTACGCGGTCAAAACCACCGGCAGCGCGCCTGTCCATGTCACGGTGCTGGATGCGGACGGCAACGCCGTTGCAAGTGCCGAGGGTGCAGAAGGCACGATCATCATCCCGGAGGTGCATCTCTGGGAGCCCAGACCCGGCACGCCCTACCTGTACACCCTGCATATCACCTGCGGGGCGGACGTCTACGACCAGACCTTTGGCGTGCGCAGCATTGAGGTGCGGGGCACACAGGTGCTTTTGAACGGAAAACCGCTTTACTTCAAGGGCTTTTGCAAGCACGAGGACTTTACCGCCCATGGACGCGGCTTTGACCCGGTACTGAACGTGAAGGACGTGAACCTGATCCACTGGGCAAATGCCAATGCCGTGCGCACCAGCCACTACCCCTACGCCGAGGAATTCTACGACCTGTGCGACCGGGAGGGCATTCTGGTCATGGACGAGACCCCGGCGGTGGGCATCGGCGGCGGGGCTGCGGTGAATCCCTACAAGGAATACCCCCTCGCGGAACATCACCGACAGGTGCTTGCTGAGATGATCCATCGGGACAAAAACCACCCCTGCGTGGTGCTGTGGAGCCTTGGCAACGAGCCGGATCTGGAGCACTTCCCGCAGGATGCCTACGATTACTGGCACCCGCTGTATGAGCTGGCGCATCAGCTGGACCCGCAGAACCGCCCGGTCACCCTCGTCTGCTGCCAGAACGACTATACGAAAGATATCACCACCCGCACCATGGATATCGTCTGCATCAACCGCTACTACGGCTGGTACAACCTTTCCGGCGACATGGCCGCCGCCTGCTACGGGTTGAATCAGGAACTGGATTTCTGGGCAGAGCAGCACAAGCCCGTAACATGCTACATCTTTCCGTAAACCTTGCTGCAAATTCTTTCGGCACACCGCCGGAGCCGAGATGTTCAGCGAGGAGTTTCAGGTGGAGTTCTACCGCCGTCTGGATGCAGAGTTTGACAAGCGCCCGTGGTTTGTGGGAGAATTTGTCTGGAACTTTGCAGACTACGACACCGTGCAGGGCCCCATGCGGGTGGACGGCAACAAAAAGGGTCTGTTCACCCGGGACCGCCGCCCCAAGCTGGGGATGCACTTTCTGCGCCAGCGCTGGCACGATATCCCAAACTTTGGATTTAAGGAGTAATCACGATGAAAACCTACCAGAATCACGCCATGACCGATGCCGAAGCACGGCAGGCACTGGCCGATGCCTGCAAACAGGTGGAGACCAATCTGCCCCTGTACACCTACCAGTGCCAGAACCATTCCAGCGTTGGCAATATCTACCCCGGCTGCGCCAATAACCAGTGGACCTGCGGCTTCTGGCCGGGGGAGATTTGGCTGGCCTACGAAGCCACCGGGGAGGAAAAATTCAAGAACGCCGCCCTCATTCAGGTGGACAGCTTTGCGGATCGCATTGCCCGCAAGGTGGAGGTGGACCACCACGATATGGGCTTTTTGTACAGCCCCACCTGCGTGGCAGCGTGGAAGCTGGTGGGCAGCGAAAAGGGCAAAAACGCCGCCATTGCCGCCGCCGACCAGCTGCTGACCCGCTACCAGCCCAGCGGCCGCTTCTTGCAGGCATGGGGCACCATGGACGACCCCGGCAACTACCGCTATATCATCGACTGTATGCTCAATGTGCCGCTGCTGTACTGGGCAGCGCAGGTGACCGGCAGCGACCACTACCGCGCAATTGCCGCCGCCCACACCGCCACCACGCTGGCAAACTCCTTCCGGCCGGACGGCAGCACCTACCACACCTTCTTTATGAACCCGGACGGTACCCCCAAGGGCGGACGCACCTGTCAGGGCTATAAGGATGACAGCTTCTGGGCACGGGGACAGGCGTGGGGTGTGTACGGCAGTGCCATCGGCTACACCTACACCCACGATGAAAAGTTTTTGGATGTGTTCCGCAAGGCGCTGGCGTTTTACCTTTCCCGCCTGCCGGAGGATATGATCCCCTGCTGGGATATGCTCTTTGCCCCGGAAAGCGGCGAACCCCGGGATTCTTCCTCCGCTGCCATCGTGGCTTGTGGATTGCTGGAAGCGGCCAAGTATGTGGACGAAACAGAAGCTGCTCAGTGGCGCACGCTGGCACGGCAGATGCTGGCTAGTCTGACCGCAAACTACGCGGTAAAGCCCGGCACCCTCGGCTCCGGCCAGCTGCTGCACGGCACTTACAGCAAAAAAAGCCCCTACAACACCTGCACCCCGGAGGGCGTGGATGAATGCACGAGCTGGGGCGATTATTTTTACATGGAGGCGCTGACCCGCCTGACCAAAGACTGGGAGATGTATTGGTGATGAACTTGCAGACCAAAGCGGATTTTACCGCACTGATGCACAAATTTCTCGACCCGCTCAAGCCTTATTATTCCGCAGGCTGTGCCCGGCTGCATCTGGGCGAGACGGGCGTGACCTACAACCAGAATGCCATTGAGCTGGAAGCCTTCAGCCGCCCGCTGTGGGCGCTGGTGCCCTTCTGGGTGGGCGGCGGTTCCGACCCGGAATTTGAAAAAATCTACCGCAAGGGTCTTGCTGCCGGTACCGACCCGGAAAACCCCGAATACTGGGGCACCACCGGGGAGTACGACCAGTGTTATGTGGAGATGGCTGCCATTGCCTGCGGCATCCTCACCGCACCGGAAAAGCTGTGGACCCCGCTTTCTGACACCGAAAAACAGAACCTTGCTGCATGGCTGGGGCAGATCAACGCCCACACCATCCCGGATTGCAACTGGCAGTTTTTCCGCATCCTTGTAAACCTTGCCCTGAAAAGCGTGGGAATGCCTTTCAGCCCGGAGCTGCTGGAGGACGGTCTTTGCAAAATTGACAGCTATTACAGCGGCGACGGCTGGTCCACCGATGGCGCCTCCGTACAAAAGGATTACTACATCCCGTGGGCCATCCAGTATTACGGGCTGCTCTACTCTAAATTTGCCGCAGACATCGACCCCCGGCGTGCTGCACTCTACCGCCAGCGCGCCCAGCTGTTCGCGCAGCAGTTCGTCTATTGGTTCGATGCCAATGGCGCAGCGCTGCCCTTTGGCCGCAGCCTGACCTACCGTTTTGCTCAGAACAGCTTCTGGGCGGCCTGCATCTGGGCAGGGCTGGAGCCGCTGCCCCTGCCGGTGATGAAAGGGCTCATCGTCCGCAACTTCAACTGGTGGCTGGGGCAGAAAATGTTCGACCGGGATGGCATCCTGACCATCGGCTACTGCTACCCGCAGATGTACATGGCTGAGCGGTACAACGCCCCCGGCAGCCCTTACTGGGGCATGAAGAGCTTTTTGCTGCTTGCTTTGCCGGACGACCACCCCTTCTGGTCTGCCGAAGCCGCGCCCATGCCCGCATTGGAGCGGCTCAAGCCCATGCCCTACGCCAATATGCTGGTGCAGCGCCGGGCGGGGCGGGTAACGGCCTATGCCGCCGGTGTCAACGAGGGGCACGGCCACGGACAGTTCCCGGAAAAGTACGCAAAATTTGCCTACGATACCCGCTTTGGCTTCTGCGCTTCCCGCAGCCGGGAGGTGCTCAATCAGGCCGCGCCGGACAGCATGCTGGCCTTTGTCATGGACGATAACGTGTTTGTGCGCAAGGTGAGCAAAACGTGGGAAATTGAAGCCGGGGCTGTGACCGCGCAGTGGTCGCCCTTCCCCGGCATTGAGGTCACCACCACCATCACCCCCACTGCCACCGGCCACCGCCGCCATCACGAGATTGACAGCAGTTTCGACTGCGAAGCCTACGACTGCGGTTTTGCCGTGCCCAATTTTGCACCGGGCTATGCCGAAAGTGTGGAAAATGACACCGCCGAAGCCCATTGCGACACCCTGCGCTGCACCGTGCGCGGCAGGGGAGAGGCAGTGGTCATCGGCTGCGACCCCAACACTAGCTTGTACTTCACCAACGTCCATCTGCCCGCCGTGAAGTACCACATCCCCAAGGGGCACACAGAACTGGACACCGAGGTCTTTGACGAAGCAGACTGATGCCGCTTCTTTCCAGAAAAACAGTCGTTTTGTGCGGCTGTTTTTCTTATATCCTGTGCTATAATAAAAGCAGAAAATGCTGCGAGGTGACATTTATGCCTTTGAATCATCCCATTACCCCGGCGCTTCTGGCCGACCCGGAAATTTTCCAGCAGAACCGCCTGCCCTTCCACGCCCACTTTGCGGACCAGACCAGCCCCGAACTGCCGCTGACCGTCAGCTTGGACGGCGAGTGGAACTTCCGCTATGCGGAAAACCTGACCGCACCCTTTACGGACTGGGACACCCTGACTGTGCCCGGCTTCATCCAGATGCAGAGCCTGCAAAAGCCCGGCCAGCCCTACGGCGCGCCCCATTACGTCAACACCCAGTACCCGTGGGACGGCCACGAAAAGCTGCACCCCGGTCAGATTCCGCAGGACTATAACCCCATCGGGGAGTATCAGCGCAGCTTTACCCTGCCGGAAAACTGGGCCAGCTGCTACCTGCGCCTGAACGGTGCCGACAGTGCCGCCGCCGTCTGGTGCAATGGCGTTTACATCGGCTACACCGAGGATACCTTTACCCCGGCGGAATTTGACATGACTGCTGCCGTCCACCCCGGCGAAAATACCCTGACGGTACAGGTGTACCGTTTTTGCTCCGGCAGCTGGCTGGAGGATCAGGATTTCTGGCGCATGAGCGGCTTATTCCGCTCCGTAGAACTGTTCACCAAGCCGGAACTCCATCTGGAAGATGTCTTTGTGAAGCAGAGTTTTGCAGAGGATTTTTCCAGTGCCACCGTCACCTTTGACTGCAAAGTCAGCGGCGCGGGAACGGTGTCAGTGGTGTTCAATGGGCAGGAGCAGTCCGCCGAGGTGGGCGAGCCCGCCGAATACGACAGCGGTGTGGTGTTCGGCAAGGGCGAGGCCGACCCGGACGTGGAAGAGGACGTGCAGGACGTTTCCTTCACTTTTACGGTGACTGACCCCGCCCTGTGGAGCGCCGAGCAGCCGAACCTGTACGAAGCAGAAATTGCCCTGCTGCGCGAGGGTGCTCTGGTGGAGCGCACTGGCATGAAAGTCGGTCTGCGCAAATTTGAACTGAAAGACCGCCAGATGCTTTTGAACGGCAAGCGTATCGTGTTCAAGGGCGTCAACCGCCATGAGTGGAGCTGCCGCACCGGCCGCACCGTCAGCCGGGAAGAGATGCTGTGGGATGTAAAGAACCTGAAAGCCCATAATGTCAACGCCGTGCGCACCAGCCACTACCCGGACGACCCGTATTTCTTGCAGCTCTGCGATGAATACGGCCTGTATGTCATCGGGGAGACGAATCTGGAGACTCACGGCACATGGCAGAAGCTGGGTGCAGACGGTTCGGACGAATGGACGCTGCCCGGTGCACGCCCGGAGTGGCGGGAAAATGTGCTGGCCCGGGCCGAAGCCATGCTGGAACGGGACAAAAACCATCCCGCTATCCTCATTTGGTCTTGCGGCAACGAGAGCTACGGCGGCAAGACCCTGTGGGAAATGAGCGAATATTTCCGCCGCACCGACCCCAGCCGCCTTGTGCACTACGAGGGCATTTTCTGGAACCGGGAATACCCTGCCACCTCCGATATGGAAAGCCAGATGTACACCCCGGTGGCAGACATCAAAAAGTTTCTGGCAGAGCACCCGGAAAAGCCCTTTATCATGTGCGAGTACAGCCACGCCATGGGCAACTCCAACGGAGGCATCACCGACTACACCGAGTATGCCTACGAAGAGCCGCTGTATCAGGGCGGGTTTATCTGGGAGTACATGGACCACGGCATCGCGGTCACTGACCCGGACGGCAAGCCCGGCTTTGCCTACGGCGGCGACTTTGGCGACCGCCCCACCGACCGGGAGTTCTGTGTGGACGGCCTTGTATTGCCCGACCGCCGTAACACCCCCAAAATGGACGCAGTCAAGGCGGCCTACGCGCCCCTGAAGATCACCCTGACCGACACCGAAGCCGTGATTGAAAACCGGAATCTCTTTACTGACCTGAGCGCCTACGACTTTGTGTTTGCATCCTCGGTCAACGGCAAGCCGGAGCGTCGCGCGGTACTGCGGGCAGACTGCGCACCCGGCAAGACTGTGCACATCGCGTTCCCGTTTGCTCTGTCGGAGACAGGGCTTGCCTGCATGACCGTTACCGCCATCCAGCGGGACGCAAAGCCCGGCATCCCGGCGGGCTATGAAGCCGCTTTTGGGCAGCTGTGGCACAACCATGCCGAAGCCCGGCTGACCGTTGCCGCGCCGGAATTGGTGGAGATGGACTGCAACATCGGCGTAAAGGGCGAGGGCTTCGAGTATATCTTTGGCCGCGGCAAGGGGCTGGTGTCCATCCGCTATAACGGCGTGCAGCTGCTGGACGATACCGTGCGCCCCAACTTCTGGCGTGCCCCCACCAACAACGACGAGGGCTGCGCAGAACCCTTCGAGTTTGCCTTCTGGAAAACTGCCGGACTGTATGCCCGCTGCGATAACCTGACCGCCGAAGCAAAGGATGAGTTCGTCACCGTCCGCGCAAATTACACCCTGCCAGATGGGCAGACGCTGCCCATTGATTTTGCCATTGACGGCGCAGGCCGCTGCGACATCACCATGACATGGCAGGGCGTGCGCACCGAGCTGCCGGAGTTCGGTCTGCTCTTCCCGCTGCGCCGGGAGCTGACCGAGGTTTCCTACCTCGGTCTTGGCCCCCGGGAGACGGTGGCTGACCGCACCGCAGGCGGCAAGATGGGTGCTTGGAGCTACAACGTCCGGCAGGACTTTGCCCAGAACAGCCCCGTCTACCCGCAGGAGTGCGGCAGCCACACCGGCGTGTACCGCGCAGCGGTCACCGGCAGCGGATTGAATATAGGCATCGGTTTTGCAGGGGATGGCATGACCTTCTCGGCGCTGCCCTACACGCCCCATGAACTGGAAAACGCCCGCCACCTTTACGAGCTGCCCCGGGACGACAATAAGACGGTCGTCCGCTGCGCTGCTTTCCAGCGCGGCGTGGGCGGCGACAACAGCTGGGGCGCAAAGCCCCATGCAGACGCCTGCTTTGCGGTGGAGAAGGGAACCTCGTTCCGTTTTACGATTCAAAAATAAAAATTTACTTGGCTAAAGTGGTGGGTATCATCGTGATACCCACCACTTTGGTCTTATTGCGAAACCGTAACAAGACAAAAATCAGCGCAATATTCAAATAGTATATTTGCGATATGCAATCCAACGTTGTAGCTGCTGCATTAAAAAGTTGAATTTTTATGGTTTATGGAGAAATAAGGAATTGTGTCAAAATGACACAATTGCTCCGGGCACCTTCATAGAACCATGGAATGTGAATATTTTGCTTTCATAGGAGTTCATGTTTTTTACTGAATCTCGTGAAAAGCGTATAAAAAGCTTGCAATCATCTGTAAAATGTGGTATATCCATTATACGAAACATTGCTTTAAAAGAACACTCCACCGTTCAATGATGTATAAATGGAGGTGCCTGCCATGACCGCTGTGATCTATGCCCGCTATTCTACTGACAGCCAGCGTGAAGAATCCATCGAAGGTCAGATTCGGGAGTGCACTGCCTATGCGGAGAAGAACGGATTCACGGTGGTCAAACACTACATTGACCGTGCCGTCTCTGCAAAAACGGATAACCGCCCGCAGTTCCAGCAGATGATCAAGGACAGTGAGCGTGGCATCTTTGACATCATCATTGTCTGGAAGCTCGACCGCTTTGCCCGAAACCGCTACGACAGTGCCCGGTACAAGACCCAACTGAAGCGGAACGGCGTGAAACTGGTATCGGCAACGGAAGTCATTTCGGCTGGCCCGGAGGGTATTATTCTGGAGTCGGTGCTGGAGGGCTATGCCGAATATTACTCGGCTGACCTGTCTGAAAAGGTCGTGCGCGGCATGACCGAAAATGCTCTCAAGGGCATTTATAATGGTGGCACGATTCCGTTCGGCTACATGATCGATGAGACCCGGCATTACCAGCCCGACCCGTTGTTGGCTCCGTATGTGGAGCAGACGTTCCAGAAGTATGCGGACGGTGCGACCATGACTGACCTGCGGGATTGGTTAAAGGCGCACAACATCAAAAATTCAATGGGCGGGGAGATGTCCTATAACACCATTCAGCGGATGCTGAGTAATCGCCGGTACATCGGCGAATTGCGTTTGCGGGATGTGGTACAGCCCAATGCAATCCCGGCACTGGTGTCGGAGGACTTGTTCAACAAGGTGCAGGAAAAGCTGACGAAAAATAAAAAGGCCCCTGCCCGTCATAAGGCAGAAGATACCTATCTGCTGACCACCAAGCTGTACTGCGGTAAGTGCGGTGCGCTGATGTTTGGCGAAAGCGGTGTCAGCCACACCGGGAAAATGTATACCTACTATAAATGTGCTGCTGCCAAGAAGAAAAAGACCTGCGATAAAAAGGCCGTGCGGAAACAGTGGCTGGAAGATCTGGTGGTCAGCGAGACCATGAAGCTGGTGGAAGATGACGCTTCCATGAATGCCATCATCGCCAAGGTCATGGAGCTGCAAAATCAGGAAAGCACAGACCTGCCCATCTACGAAAAGCAGTTGAAGGAAACGGAAGTCGGCATCACCAATATGCTGAACGCTATCCAGATGGGCATTCTGACCAGCTCCACCAAGGAGCGGCTGGAAGCTCTGGAAGAGCAGAGGAAGGAACTGCAAGCCCGCATTGCAGAGGAACGGCTGGCCAAGCCGAAGATGAAAGAAGAGTTCGTCCGGTTTTGGCTGCTTCGCTTCCGCAAGCTGGATATGACCCAGCCGGAGCAGCGGCAGACACTGGTGGATACCTTCATCAATGCCATCTATCTCTACGATGATAAGGTCCTCATCACCTTTAATTATAAGGAAGGTACGGAAACGGTCGCTTTCGGGGAAGCCGTGAAAGCAGAGAAAAGTTCGGATATGAGTGCGCGAGGTGCACCAGATATTGAACGTCAAATCGTAAGATTTGGCGTTCTTTTTTGTTATGTAACCCCGAAAAATCGGGGCTTGCACGGTCAATGCACGGTTTTTGCACGGTTGGTGTTTTCGTGGGAATCCTCTGCATGGGCTGGAATTGCTTTGAAATGCGTGGTAAATTTTGCATATGGATATTTGATGATGACTGGGGTGTTGTAGCCAACGCCCAATTCCAGAAAGAGGATGCGCTGTCCCTCGTGACGGCGCAGAAATTCACTGTATCGCTCTGCCGCACGGTGCCATCCTTCGTCCTCTACAAAGGTAAGTAAAAGACGGGGTGCTGTGCATTTGTGCAGCACCCCGTCTTTTATTTGTGTTCATCTGCGCCCGGCTCATAGAGCAGCTCCAAATAGGGGTGCTTCCGGATGGCGGCAACCACCTCATCCAGGCGGGTCGCGCAGAAATTCTGGCAGCATAGAGTTTGTGCCGATAGAAATTTTGCGTACAGTAGATTTTGGAAATCTTCTTTGATGCCGCGATGCCGCAAATCGTAGGCGGTGCCCATGGTTAGATAGATCTCGTTCTGCGGCAGAAGATCAATAAAATTGCGATAATAAACTATTTGCCCAGATGCCAGATGTCGCGGTCGTACTCGGCAATGGTGCGGTCGGAGGAGAACATGCCCGCTTTGGCAATGTTCACCAGACACTTGCGCCGCCAGCCTTTCGGGTCGCAGGCGTAATCGCTGAGGGCCTGCCCCTTGCGCACAACGTAGGCGTTGAAGTCCGGCAGGGTCTGGAACCAGTCTTTATGGATCAGCTCGTTGTGCAGGCGGGTCAGGTTTTCGGCGTGACCGGCGGCCAGCATCTCCGGGCCGGTGAGGAAGTTGATGGCGCGGCGGATGTTGACATCGCCCTCCACCCACTGGGCGGGGTCGTAATCGCCCACGGCGTAGCGGTGGATGACCTGATCGGAGGTCTGGCCGAAGATATAGATGTTCTCCTCGCCCACCTGCTGGCTGATCTCCACATTGGCACCGTCCATGGTGCCCAGCGTCAGCGCGCCGTTCAGCATGAACTTCATGTTGCCGGTGCCGGAAGCTTCCTTGGAGGCAAGGCTGATCTGCTCGGACAGGTCGCAGGCGGGGATCAGCTTTTCGGCAGCGGTAACGTTGTAGTTCTCCACAAA